>Ga0114129_10008421_pt1 | contig 14692 bp, 13 predicted proteins | sample RhiMetdeltSRZDD1_FD_80071 | JGI IMG/M metagenome (GOLD analysis project Ga0114129, IMG submission 80071) | Populus rhizosphere microbial communities from Tennessee, USA - Rhizosphere MetaG P. deltoides SRZDD1 (version 2) (version 2) | ecosystem: Host-associated > Plants > Roots > Rhizosphere >... | reverse complement strand
GTCAGCTCCGGATCGTCGCTCACCACGTCACCGTAGACGATGATGTCCAGGTCCAGCGTGCGCGGACCCCAGACCTCGTCCCTGACCCGCCCGTAGACGGCCTCCACCCCGTGGCACCGCTCCAGGACCGCGTGGGCGGGCAGCGTCGTCGTCGCGATCAGCACGGCGTTCAGGTAGTCGGGCTGCCGCGGGCCGCCAACCGGTGCGGTCTGGTAGACGGGCGATACTGCGACCAGGTCGAGCCCCGGGGCGTCGAAGAGCGCATCGAGGCCGCCTTGCAGGTTCTCGAGCCGGTTGCCGAGGTTGCTGCCGAGCGCGATGGTGACCCGGGTTCCCCCGGCGGACCAGGCGGGCCGGGCGGCGGACACCAGCCCGCTTGTCCCGTCACCGCTCATGTGCGTGTCCGCCGGATCGCGACCGCCACGTCGCTGAACCGGTGGGACAGGGGGGCATGGGGCTTGTGGACAGTGATCTCTACCTCCTCGACACCCGGTTCCGACAGGCAGCCGTCCGCCAGCCGCTGCGCCAGCGTCTCGATCAGCCGTACCGGCGGCCCGCCGGCCAGCCGCACCAGCCGGTCGGCGATGGCGCCATAGTCGACCGTAAGGGAAAGATCGTCATCAGCGGCCGCCGCCCGGGTATCCAGCCGCAGAACGGCGTCGATGATGAATTCCTGGCCGTCCTGCCGCTCGTGCTCGCGGACGCCATGCCGCGCGAAGACGCGCAGCCCTTCCAGCGAGATCCGGTCCAGGCTCATCGGGCCTCCCCCGGTGTCCCGGCCTCCCCGGCCTCCCCCACAGCCCCGGCCTCCTCCGCCCCCCCCACAGCCCCGGCCTCCTCGGCCTCCCCGGTCTCCGCTGCCCGCCCGGCGGCCTCCCGCCAGGCCTGCCCGACCCGTACCGCGTCGGCGTTGGCCCGCACCTCATGGACCCGGACGCACCACGCCCCGGCCGCCGCGGCGAGGGCGGTGACCGCGATCGTCGCATCGTCGCAGCCGGGGAACGGGCGCGCGGAGCCGTCAGGGGTGGCGAGCAGCTGGCCGAGAAACCGCTTGCGCGAGGCACCGACGATGACCGGGAAGCCGGGCCAGCCGCCGAGGCGGGAAATCTCCGCGAGGTGGGTCAGCAGCGCCCAGTTGTGCTCGGCCAGCTTGGCGAAGCCCAGGCCCGGATCGAGGATGATCAGCGCCGGGTCGACTCCCGCCGCCACAACCGCATCGACCCGGCGGTGCAGCTCGTCGCGGACCTCGCGGACCACGTCGCCGTACACGGCGCGATCTTGCATCTGGTGGCTGTGCCCGCGCCAGTGCATGACCACGTAGGGAACCCGGGCCTGGGCGACCAGGCGGGGCATCGCGGGGTCGGCCAGCCCGCCACTGACGTCGTTGACCAGCCGGGCGCCCACCTCGAGCGCGGCCTGCGCCACCTCGGCCCGCATGGTGTCCACGCTGACCGGAACGCCGGCGCCGGCGAGCCCGCTGATGACCGGCGCGACCCGCCGCAGCTCTTCTTCGGCCGGCACCCGCTGCGCCCCCGGCCTGGTGGACTCCCCGCCCACGTCGACGATGTCCGCCCCCTGCGCCGCCAGCTCCATGCCACGGGCGATCGCGGCGTCGGCACCGAACCAGGAGCCCCCGTCCGAGAACGAGTCGGGGGTGACGTTCACCACCCCCATCACCAGGCACCGGGACACGCCCGGCAGCCCCGGGAGGGCCGGGCCACCCGGGGAACGCTCCTCCAGGCCGACCGGGCCCGTTCCCCGGCCGGTTTCCGCCGCTGCGTCGCTCGCCATGAGCGTCACTTTATGCGGGTGGCGGCGCGGGCCCGCGGAAGGCGCCGAAGGCGGCGCCGCGCGCCGGGCAGCCGCAGCCTGTGGGCAAACCGCCGCAGTTCCAGCCGGGGCCAGACCAGGAACGCCTCGGCTTCCAGCGCGGCCACGCCGACCCGCACCGCATCCCTGGTTCCGGGGAAGACGAAGAAACGCGGCACCCAGACCGGGCAGAACTTGGCGCTGAACTTGTACAGCGACTCGATCTGGAACCACCGCGAGATGAAGACGAGAAAGCGGCGCCAGACGCGCAGCACCGGGCCCGCCCCGATCCGCTCGCCCCGTTCCAGGGCGGCCCGGAAGACGGCGAAGTTGAGCGAGATGCGCTTGACCCCCAGCGCGTGGGCCGCCCTGATGGCCTCGACGATCAGGAAGTCGTTCACGCCCGGCTGAGCACTGCGGTCCCTGCGCATGAGGTCGAGCGACAGCCCGTCGGATCCCCAGGGGACAAAGTGCAGCAGGGCACGGAGGACCCCGTTCTCGGTCGCGGTGGCGACGACGCACCGGCCGTCCTCGGCGTCGCCGACCCTGCCGAGCGCCATCGAGAACCCGCGCTCGGTCGGGCTGCCGCGCCAGGTGCCGGCCCGGGTCACGATGCGGTCGATCTCGTCCCGGCCGATGTCCGCCACCCGCCGGACATCCGCGGTATATCCCTGACGGGACACCCGCGCCACCATCTGGCGGACGTTGCGCATCGCCCGGCCCTGCATCGTGAAGCCGGCCACCTCCACGATGGCCTCGTCGCCAAGCTCCAGGGCGGTGAGATCACCCTCGCGGCACCAGATCTCCGCTCCCAGCTCCCCGCACCCCATGACGGCGGGCACCCAGGCGTGGCGCGCCGCCTCGTCGAGGAACGCGTGTATCGCACCCGGCCACGCCTCCGGGTCCCCGATCGGGTCGCCGCTGGCGAGCATCACCCCGGACACGACCCGGTACCCGATGCAGGATTTGCCGCTGGGTGACCAGATCACGCTCTTGTCGTGGCGGAGCGCGAAGTAGCCCAGTGAATCGCGGTCGCCGTACCGGGTCAGCAGGTCCCTGATCTGAAGGGAGTCGCGTTCGCCGAGCCTGCCCGTCGGCTCGGCGGGACGCAGGAACAGATACGCCGTCACCACCAGGGTGAACACGCCCAGGGTGCTGGTCAGCAGGTTGAACAGGTCGGCGCGGGCATCGGGCACGAACCGGATCGGGCCGGAGACGCCCACCAGGCCGTAGATCACGTGCTCGGTCCGCTGCCAGATCGAATAACCCAGCGCCAGGTGCCGGGCGAGCAGGATGTAGGTCAGGCCGATGGCCACGTCCGCGACGACCAGGCCGGCGAAGACCCCAACCGCCCGCCACCGGGTCCGCGGGTCGCCCACCGCGTAGAACTCGTCCCGGTAGTACAGCAGCACGGCCAGAACGGCCGCGGCGGCGACGCCCTGAACCAGGTAGGGGGCGTGCACCACGTGGATGAGGACGCTGAACGCGAGCAGCACCGTGACCGCCTGCCAGGCGCGGCGTTTGCGGCGCCGGAGCCCGTGGGACAGCATCAGCAGCAGCAGCCCGATGATCACCGTTGCGGTACTGGCGAGGTTCGTCACGGTGCCGGGCATGAAGACCGTGAGGCGGTGCAGCCGGTGGTGCAGGTGCAGGCCCGGGATCGCGACCCCGATGATGTCGGTGAGCCCGATCAGCAGGGAGAGCCATCCCATGGTGATCGGCACCCAGCGGCGCTGATGCCGGCGGTCGGGCGCACGCCTGGCGTGCGCCCGCGTATGGCCGCCTTTGTCACCCTCGGCCGGTGGGGCGGGGGGCGGGGCGCTGGGCTCGTTGGTCTGCGGCATGTGCTTCAGGCCCGGCATCACGGGGGATCAGCGTAGTCCCGCCGGTCCCCGCGCGGGCGATCTCCGCAATAGGGGTACCCCCGGCTGCGCCGGTCGCGCCTTTCCCGCGTGAACTATTACCCGGCCCATGCCAGGGCGTTACGGACGGGGCTCCGGGCAATGCCCGGGTGATGAGCAGCACATGCCCCCAGAGGCCCGGCAACAGCACCGGCAGGGTCTCAGGTGCGGCGCAGCAGCAGGCTCATGGCCTCGGCCCGGGTGCGGTCGCTGTCCCGCATGATGCCACGGACCGCCGACGTCACGGTCTTCGCGCCCGGCTTGCGCACGCCGCGCATCGACATGCACAGGTGCTCGGCCTCGATCACGACCAGGGCGCCGCGCGGCTCGAGCACCTCCATGAGGGCGTCGGCGATCTGGCTGGTCATGCGTTCCTGGACCTGCGGCCTGTGCGCGTAGACATCCACCAGCCTGGCCAGTTTGGACAAGCCCGTGATCTGGCCCTTCTCGTTCGGGATGTAACCGACGTGCGCGAAGCCGAAGAACGGCACGAGATGGTGCTCGCATGTGCTGTAGAGCTCGATGTCGCGGACCAGGATCAGCTCGTCGTGATCGGCGTCGAAGACCGTCGTCAGCACATCCTCGGGACGCTGTGAGAGACCGGAGAACTGCTCGGCGTAGGCGCGTGCCACCCTGGCCGGGGTCTCGGCGAGCCCGTCCCGGCCCGGGTCCTCCCCGATGGCGAACAGGATCTCACGCACCGCACGCTCGATACGCCCGGTGTCGATGGGCTCGGTCAACGGGACTCGCCGCCGCCTTCGTCTTCGCCGCCGCCCAGCGCGGGCAGGCCCGCGGTGGGGCTGCCGTGAGCGCCGGGCGCACCGGACTGCCCGTTGCCGGGCGCCGCCAGGTCCTTGGCGTCCGCGGCGGCCGTCAGCGCCAGCTCCTTGGGCGTGAGCACCGGCGGCCGGTCGGAGGGCAGCCGCTTGCCGTAGCCGGTGTAGGAGCCGCGGGAGGGCCGGATCTTGATCGGGGCGAAGATCCGCAGGACCTCCTCCCGGCTCAGGGTCTCCTTGTCGATCAGGTTCAGGACCAGGTCGTCGAGCACCTCCCGGTACTGGACGAGGATCTCCCACGCCTCGTCGTGCGCGGACTCGATGAGGCGGCGCACCTCCTCGTCGATCGTGGAGGCGATCTCCTCGGAGTAGTCCCTCGTGTGGGACATCTCGCGGCCCAGGAAGGGCTCGCCGTCGCCGGTGCCGAACTTGCGCGCGCCCAGCCGCTCGCTCATCCCGTACTCGGTCACCATGCCGCGCGCGATCGAGCTGGCCTTCTCGATGTCGTTGGCGGCGCCGGTGGTGGGCTCGTGGAAGACGAGCTCCTCCGCGGTCCGCCCGCCGAGCAGCATGGCCAGCTGGTCCATCATCTCCGAGCGGGTGACCAGGAACTTGTCCTCCTGCGGCGCGGAGGCGGTGTATCCGAGCGCCCGGCCGCGCGGGATGATCGTGATCTTGTGAACCGGGTCGGCGTTGGGCAGCGCGTGGCCGACCAGCGCGTGGCCGCCCTCGTGGTAGGCGATGAGCTTGCGCTCCTTCTCCGAGAGCAGGACGCTCTTGCGCTCGGGGCCGGCCATGACCCGGTCGATGGACTCCTCCAGCGAGGCCATCGAGATCTGCGTGCCGTTGTGCCGAGCGGTGAGCAGCGCGCCCTCGTTGATCACGTTGGCGAGGTCGGCGCCGGTGAACCCGGCCGTCCGGCGTGCGATGATGTCGAGGTCTACATCGGGGGCGAAGGGCTTGCCGCGGGCGTGCACCCGCAGGATGCCCTTGCGGCCCGCGAGGTCGGGCTGGGCGACCACGATCTGGCGGTCGAACCGGCCCGGCCGCAGCAGCGCCGGGTCGAGGATGTCGGGGCGGTTGGTGGCGGCGATGACGATGACGCCGCCCTTGATGTCGAACCCGTCGAGCTCGACGAGGAGCTGGTTGAGGGTCTGCTCGCGTTCGTCGTGGCCACCGCCGAACCCGGCGCCACGGTGCCGGCCGACCGCGTCGATCTCGTCCACGAACACGATCGCCGGCGCGTTCGCCTTCGCCTGCTCGAACAGGTCGCGCACCCGGGAGGCCCCGACGCCGACGAACATCTCCACGAAGTCGGAGCCGGAGATGGAGTAGAAGGGGACGGCGGCCTCGCCGGCGACCGCGCGTGCGAGCAGGGTCTTGCCGGTCCCGGGCGGGCCGTAGAGCAGGACGCCCTTGGGGATCTTGGCGCCAATCGCCTGGAACTTGCCCGGGCTCTGCAGGAACTCCTTGATCTCCTGGAGTTCCTCGATCGCCTCGTCGGCCCCGGCCACGTCGGCGAACGTGGTCTTCGGGGTGTCCTTGGTGATGAGCTTGGCCTTCGACTTGCCGAAGTTCATCACCCGCGACCCGCCGCCCTGCATCTGGTTGAGCAGGAAGAAGAAGAACAGGATGATCAGCACGTAGGGCAGCAGGCCGATGATCAGGCCGAGCACCGAGTTACCGCTGGGAACCACGACGTTGTAGCCCTCCGGCGGCACGTTCTTCTGCAGCTCGGTAGCCAGCTGCTGCCCCTGGTTGCCGACCCAGTTCGCCTGGTAGTGCGCGCCGGACTTGGTGACGATCTGGATGGTCTGGTTCTTGTCAGTGAGGATGGCCGACTTGACACTGCCGTCCTCGATCTGCGACACGACAAAAGACGTGGGCTTCTGCGTGTACGAGGTGCCGCGGTTGGCGTACGTGAACACGATGAAGAACAGCAGCAGCATCACAAGGACCGCTACGAAGGGCCCGCGGAAATAGCGCTTGAGATCCATCAGCGAACAACCCCACCTGCTCGGGGCGGGTTCCTCCTGACCAGCGTCGTGGCCCGCCGGCCCCCGGCGGGGTTGTCGTGCGTCCCAGTGACCATGCCCGGCTTCCTTATCATTCCCGGCTGTGGTGCAGGGATACTTGACGGTACACCGCGCCCGGGCCCCGTTGGGTGCGGGAGACGCAGGGCCCTCTGTGGCCCTCTCCAGGCATAAACGCTCTCTATCACTGATCGTGTTCCCCTCGTGGCCGATCGGCCGGCTCCCCACCGTAGACGTGTGGCGCGAGGGTCCCGACGAACGGCAGGTTCCGGTAGCGCTCGGCGTAGTCGAGCCCGTACCCGACCACGAACTCGTTCCCGATCTCGAACCCGGTGTAGGCCACGTCGACGCCCATCTGCGCAGCGCCGGGCTTGCGGAGCAGAACGCAGACCCGCAGCGAGGCCGGCTCCCGGGACCGCAGGTTCCCCATCAGCCACGACAGGGTCAGTCCCGAGTCGATGATGTCCTCCACCACCAGCACGTGGCGGCCGCTGATGTCGGTGTCGAGGTCCTTGAGGATCCGCACGACACCCGATGACTTGGTCCCGGACCCGTACGAGGAGATGGCCATCCAGTCCATCTCCACCGGCAGCCGGATCGCCCGGGCGAGGTCGGCCATGACCATGACCGCTCCCTTGAGCACGCCCACGAGCAGGAGTTCGCGCCCGGCGTAATCGGCGTCGATCTGGGCGGCCAGCTCGCCGATCCGCTGCCGCACCTGGTCAGCCGGGATGAGCACCTGTTTGAGGTCGGCTCCCACGTCAGTCGCGTCCAACCATCGCCTCCGCCTCATCCGGGGCATGACGAACATTGACAGCGAAGGTCAGCTTGCCACACCGGAGCATGGCGCGGACTCCCCCCGGAAGGGTGGCCCAGCGCTGCCCGTGCCAGCGGGTCACCAGGGCATCGAGCGCTTCGATGTGCCGGGCGGCGAGCCTGCCCGGGGGGCACCCGGCCTCGATCGCCGCCATCCGCAGCACGCGCGTCCTGATCGCGACGTGCGCGGCCGCGAGCGCGCCGGCCAGCCAGGCGCCGTCCTGGTCGCGCATCAGCGGCGCCTGGCTGGCGGCCAGCTCGTCGAGTGCCTCGGCGTCGGACCGCAACTGGCCGGCGGTGCGGGCGAGGGCCTGTGCCACCCCGGGGCCGATGGCCGCCTCCAGCGCCGGGAGCGCCTCGTGCCGGATCCTGGCCCGGGCGAAGGCGGGGTCCGCGTTGTGCGGGTCGTCCCAGGGCCGCAGGCCAAGCGCGTCGCACGCCGCCCGCAGCGTGGCCCGCCGCACGCCGAGCAACGGCCGCAGGTACCGGCCACGGTGGGGAGGCATCCCGCCCAGCGACTTGCCGCCCGAGCCGCGGGCCAGGCCGAGCAGGACCGTTTCCGCCTGGTCGTCCAGGCTGTGGCCGAGCAGGACCGCGCGGGCGCCGGTGCGCTCGGCCACCTCGTCGAGTGCCCGGTACCGCGCACCGCGGGCCGCGGCCTCCGGGCCGCCCCGGCCGGGCCCGGCACCGACGGTCACCGGCACGCTACACACGGGGTGGAGACCAAGGCCCGCCAGGACCGCCGCGACGCGGCGGGCTCGTTCTGCAGATCCTGGCTGCAGCCCGTGGTCGACGGTGACCCCGCCCGCCCGCAGCCGCTGGCGCGGCGCCTCATGAGCCAGGGCCGCCGCGAGCGCCAGCGAATCCGCCCCTCCCGAGCAGGCGGCCAGCACCAGGTCACTGGAGGTGAGGCCGCCCAGCCCCCGGCGAACGGCCCTGCGGACCTCGGCCACCGCGGGATGGGGGCCCATCGCCGGTCAGCCGTCCAGTGCCTTGGCGCCGTTTCCGCCGACGCGCTCCAGCCAGAGCGCCGGGGTGGTGATCTCGGCCTTGGTCGGCAGCGTCTCCGGCGAGGTCCAGACGCGGTTGAACGTGGCCATTCCGGCCTCTTTCACCACGGTCGAAACGAAGTGTGAGCCCTGCGCGTACTGCTTCATCTTCAATTCGATGCCGAGCATCCGGCGGATCGTCTGCTCCAGCCGCCCGGCCGACCCGCGGCGCGCGTTGAACGCCGCCCGGATCTCGGCGACCGAGGGGACCACCTGCGGCCCGACGGCGTCCATCACGTAATCGCCGTGGCCCTCCACCAGCGTCATGACGCTGGAGAGGCGGTCGAGGATCTCCCGCTGGCGGGGGGTCTGGATGGCCTCGATGAAGCTGTCGCCCCCGCCGTCGCTGCCCCGCACGGCCCCGGCCACGGCATCGGCGGCGGCGCGCACACGGTCCAGGATCGTCGCCGGGTCGAGGTCGGAGGCGAGGAGGAACTCGGTCATCTGCTCCTGTACGTAGCCGCGGAGCCAGTCGACCGAGGTGAACTGGGTCCGGTGCGTCTCCTCATGCAGGCACACCCACCGGCGGAAGTCGTGCGGGTTCACCCCCAGCTCGCGCTCCACCATGAGGATGTTCGGCGCGACCAGCGTCAGCCGGCCCGCCGGCGCCGCGCCGTCGGGAGCCATCGGGTCGGGGGGCAGGAACAGCTCGTACTGCCCCAGCACCCGGCCCGCCAGGTAGGCGAGGATCAGCCCCGCCTGCATCCCGGTGACGCGTGAGCCCACCGTGGCGACGACCGAGCCAGGCTCGGGGGCCCGGCCCAGTTCACGCAGGTGCTCGGCGAGCGGTTCGAGGACCACCCGGAACCCGTCCACGTTCGCCCGGATCCACCCGGGGCGGTCCACCACCGCCACCCGGCCGACATCCTCGGCACTGAACATCCCGGTGACCTGGTGAACCGGTTCCGCCACCGCGACGGCAAGCTCACGCAATTCCCCGACTACCGCCCTCGCGTCGGCGAGGCTGACCTGGGGCCCGGGGCGCACCCACCTGACGCCGGTCGAGATAGCGACGTCCCAGTCGATCATCTGTCCGCTGTTCACCCCTCCACGGTACGTGCTCCGGGCGATGACACGTGGCCCCGCGGCCTCCTGGCCCGCGATTCGGGCGGGCGCCGCGGCCCTGGGGACGCAGCCGGGGCCAGCCGGCGCCGCAGCCTTACGAGCGGCAGCCGCAGCCGGCCAGCGCCGTGGCGCTAGGAGCGGCAGCCGCAGCCGGCCAGTGCCGTGGCCATCGCGTCGATGACCGCGGCCGCGTGCACCAGCTGGCCGCGCGGGAGCCGGTCGGCCATGAAAGCGAACGCGAGCAGCCGGCCGTCGGTGTCGCTGACGATCCCGGTCAGGCTGACCACCCTCGTCAGGTTGCCCGTCTTGGCCCGCACGGTGCCGAGCGCCGCCGGCCCGAAGTCGCCGAACACGCTCTGTCCGGGAGCCAGCGTCCCGGAGAAACCGGCGACCGGCATCCCGGTGATGGCCGCGCGGAGCGCGGCCTGCCTGCCGCCCGCCAGCCGGACCAGCCCGGCGAGTGCCAGCGGGGCGATCCGGTCCTGTGGCGAGAGGCCGCTGCCATCCACCAAATGGATGCCGCGGCGGATGCCCAGCCGCGCCGCGGCCGCCGTGACCGCCGCCGCTGCGCCTGCGAACGAGGCGGGCCGGCCGGTGCGCAGCGCGACCTGCCGGGCCAGGTCCTCGGCGATCACGTTGTTGCTCTCGCGGAGCATCCAGCCGACGACCGCGGACAGGGCGGGGGAGCGGACCCTGGCGATCGTGGCGGCGCCCGCCGGTGCGGTGGCCGTGGTGACCCGGCCGTGCACGCGGATGCCCCGGGCGCGCAGGAACGAGGCAAAGGATGCGGCCGCGTCGGCCGCCGGGGTGAACGAGCGCGGCCGGAAGTTGCCTGGGTTGTCGGCGTCCTCCGGCTTGCCAGACCGGGTCAGCCTGCCCTGATCCACCTCGAGCGCGGTGATGGGGGTCACGTTGCCGGTGGTGACGTAACTGGTGGTCCAGCCCGGCGCCATGGGCGGGCCGGTGAACAGCGAGACGTCATAGCTCAGCCGCACTGACCGCTGGCCGTGTGCGCGCAGCCAGCGCGCGGTCTGCCGCGCCAGTGATGCCAGCGTTGCCGGCTGCGGGTAGTCCGAGGCGGGCACGCGCCCGGCCGCCAGGGTGGGATCCCCGCCTCCCACGAGGACGATCGAGCCGGCCGCGGGGCCGTGGGCGACGTGGGTGGTGAAGCGCGCGGCCGGGCCGAGCACGCTGAGCGCGGCGACCGCGGTGGCCAGCTTGGCGCTGGACGCGGGTGTCGCCGGAGCGCCGGCCGCCCGCGCGAAGAGTACGCTGCCGGAGGCCAGGTCGGTGACGGCCACGCCGACGTGGGGCCCCAGCGAGCGGGAGGCGATCAGGGGTGCCAGCTCCGAGGCCAGGCCCTGATGGGTGGGCAGCGTCCCGGAGGAGACCGAGGGCGTGAGCACGGCGGCGGGGGCGGCGGCCTGGACGGCCGCCACCCGCGGGACATGCCACAGCGCCAGCCGGGCCGGCATCAGCGCGGCGACGGCCACCCCGGCACACAGGGTGAACACGCTGAGCATCGCGAGCGCGGCCAGCACGGTCAGCCGCACGCGGTTGGCCACCACCCGTCCTTTCACGAGATGCTGGAGTCATCCATCTTCGCGCACAGGGAGCGACATGGTGCAATTCGATGTGGTTGTAGAGATCCCTAAGGGCCAGCGCAACAAGTACGAGGTGGATCACGAGACCGGCCGGATCCGGCTGGACCGGATGCTGTTCACCTCCACCCGCTATCCGTCCGACTACGGGTTCATCGAACACACCCTCGCCGACGACGGCGACCCGCTCGATGCCCTGGTGCTGCTGGAGGAGCCGACGTTCCCCGGCTGCGTCATCCGGTGCCGGGCGATTGGCATGTTCCGGATGGTGGACGAGAAGGGCGCCGACGACAAGGTGCTGTGTGTGGCGGCGACGGACCCGCGGATGTCGCACTACCGCGACATCACCGATGTGGCGGAGTTCGATCTGCTGGAGATCCAGCACTTCTTCGAGGTGTACAAGGCCCTGGAGCCTGGGAAGGGGGTGAAGGGTTTCAACTGGGTGGGCCGGGTGGAGGCCGAGGCGGAGATCGACAGCTGCCGCCGCCGGCTTGCCGCGGCCACCGAGGCCCCGCCCGGGTGAGCCGGTAACACTCACGGCCCCACATGCGCGACACTGATAGGGAACATGAGCGAGGAGGCACCCGTGGCTCACGCTGAGGATGTGCTCAGCCGGGCGCCACTCTTCGAAACGCTCGATGACGAGGGAGCGCGCGCGCTGCGGGCCGGTGTGGCCGATGTCCAGCTGGCCCGGGGCGATCGCCTGTTCGATGAGGGCGACGCCGGTGACCGGCTGTATGTCGTTCTCGACGGCAAGATCAAGCTGACCCGGACCGCGTCCGACGGCCGGGAGAATCTGCTGAGCGTGCTCGGGCCGGGCGAGATGTTCGGCGAGCTTTCGCTCTTCGACCCGCGGCCACGGACGGCCAGCGCGGTGGCGGTCACCGACTCCAGGGTCGCCGGGCTGGGCCATGACTACCTGCGGCAGTGGCTGACCGGACGGCCCGATGTGGCGATGCATCTCCTGCAGGCGCTTGCCCGGCGGCTCCGGCGGGCCAACGACGTCATGGCCGACCTGGTGTTCACCGACGTCCCGGGCCGGGTCGCCAAGGCCCTGCTCGACCTCGCGGACAGGTTCGGGGAGGAGCAGGAGGAAGGGCTGCAGGTCCATCACGACCTCACCCAGGAAGAGCTGGCGCAGCTGGTGGGCGCGTCGCGCGAGACCGTGAACAAGGCGCTCGCGGATTTCGCCACCCGCGGCTGGCTCCAGCTGTCCGCGAAGTCGGTGCTCATCCTGGACCCGGACCGCCTGGCCAAGCGGGCCCGCTGAGCGGCCGGCGGCCGGTCGGTAACTTCAGTAGCTGACGCCTGGCGGCAGGTCACCCGTGGCGGCGAGGTACTCCAGCTGCGCCCGGACCGACCATTCCGCGAATGGCCACAGCGAACGATCCACGTCCGCGTAGACGCGGGCGACGATCTCGGCCAGGCTGCGGTCCCCGGCGGCCAGCGCCGCCGTCACCTCGGCCAGCCGCTCCCTCCGGTGGGCAAGGTAGTAGTCGAGCGTGCCGGCCGGGTCCGCGAGCAGCGGCCCGTGGCCCGGGAGCAGCACCTGCAGCCGGGCCTCGTCGGTGAGCGCGCGCAGCCGCTCCAGTGACCTGAGGTAGTCGGCGAGGCTGCCGTCGCCCGCGATCACCGTCGTCCCGCGCCCGAGAACCGTGTCCCCGGTGAGCAGCGCCCCGTCGGCGGGCAGGAGCAGGCAGACCGAGTCGGCCGAGTGGCCGGGGGTGGCCACCACCCGCACCTCGCATCCACCCGCCGTCAGCACGTCCCCCGGTGCCAGGCCCTCGCCGCCGAGTCGGTGCGCGGGGTCGGCGGCGAGCACCGGCGCGCCGGTCATGGCCGCGAACGCGGCCGCACCCTCGGCGTGATCGGGATGCCCGTGCGTGAGCACGATCTTGCTCACCCGCTGCCCGGCCGCGGCGACCATGCCGCTGACCCGGCGCAGGTGGCCCTCGTCGCCCGGCCCGGGGTCGACGACCAGGGCCGACGGGGAGCCGGGCTCGGAGATGAGCCAGGTATTGGTGCCGTCCAGTGTCATCGGGGACGGGTTGGGGGCGAGCACGCACCGCGCCCGCGGCGTGCCCTGGCCGTCGACGGCGGCTTCCGGCGGGGCACTCACAGGGGATAGTCCAGCCCGGCGGGGACCGTCAGCCAGACCGCCCCATCGGCCACGAAGACCTCGGGGATCAGCGCCGTGATCCGGCGTCGGGCGGTGAGCGCGGCGGACAGGTGCCCGCAGGCGCCCAGTTCGCCGAGGGTGACGGCGGTCGGCGGCAGGAGGAAGATCTCCCGGCCGCGGGCGGCGGCGAGCGCGTCGGCGGGCTCGATCCAGGCTGCGTTATCGGCCTCGCCGCTGACGTCCCTGGCGCGCTGGCCGACGGGCAGGGCGGCGGCAAAGAACCTCGTGTCGTAACGGCGTTCCTCGGTGACCGGGGTGACCCACCGCGACCAGGGCCGCAGCAGGTCGCTGCGCAGGACGAGGCCGCGGCGGCGGAGCAGGCCGGCCAGGGATACCGACCGCTCCAGCAGCGCGGCGCGGTCCGCCTCCCAGTCCTCGCCGCGGGCGTCGGCGACCACGGTGTCCGCGGTGGGCCCGGCCAGAAGCACCCCGCATTCCTCGAACGTCTCCCTGACCGCGGCGCAGACCAGCGCGCGGGCGAGGTCGGCCGGGGCGTCGATCCTCCGCCCCCACTCCAGCGCGTCCGGGCCGGCCCAGCCGACCTCGATCTCGGCGTCGCGGGCATCCAACGAGCCGCCGGGGAACACGAAGGCTCCCGGCGCGAACGCCATCGAGGGCCGCCGCCGGAGCATGTAGACCTGCAGGCTGGCATCTGTCCCGGACGCGCCCGGCACGGGGCGCAGCAGCATCACCGTGGCCGCGTCGCGTGGCGCCACCGGGGGGGTCCTGCCCTCAAGGACGTCACGGGCGCGATCGGCCAGCCGGTCGGGCAACCGGATACCGGGACGCGCAGCCGAGCTCATGCGTGGGCTGCCCTAATCCCTGACCTCTGCGATCAGCTCGACCTCGACCGGTGCGTCGAACGGCAGGACCGCCGTCCCCACCGCGCTGCGGGCATGACGGCCCGCCTCACCGAAGACCTCCAGCAGCAGTTCGCTGGCCCCGTTGATGACCTCTGGCTGGCCGGTGAATGCGGGATCGCTGGCCACGAAGCCGACCAGCTTCACGATTCGGGTCACCGCGGAGAGCCCGCCGGCCGCCGCCGCCACGGCGGCGAGGGCATTCAGGGCGCAGGTCCGCGCGAGCGCGGCCGCCTCGGCGGCGCTCACCTGCGCGCCTACCTTGCCGGTCATCAGCAGCTTGCCGTCGGCAAGCGGCAGCTGCCCGGCGGTGTACACCCAGGAGCCGCTGCGCACCGCAGGCACGTACGCCGCCAGCGGAGCCGCCACGGGCGGCAGGGCGAGGCCCAGCGCGGCGAGCCTGGCCTCGGGCGAGTCGCTCACTCTTTCCGCCGCTTCATGTAGGCGACAAGCTGCTCGGCACTCGGGCCCGGCACCACGGCCACCAGTTCCCAGCCGTCGTCTCCCCAGTTGTCGAGGATCTGCTTGGTCGCGTGCACAAGCAGCGGCACGGTCGCGTACTCCCACTTCTGCATGGCGCCACCTTAGAGCATGATCATGGCG
>Ga0114129_10008420_pt1 | contig 14693 bp, 13 predicted proteins | sample RhiMetdeltSRZDD1_FD_80071 | JGI IMG/M metagenome (GOLD analysis project Ga0114129, IMG submission 80071) | Populus rhizosphere microbial communities from Tennessee, USA - Rhizosphere MetaG P. deltoides SRZDD1 (version 2) (version 2) | ecosystem: Host-associated > Plants > Roots > Rhizosphere >... | reverse complement strand
CGAGGGCTCGACGCCGTCGAGCGGCGAGAGCGCGCCCCCGAGCACGTGGTACAGCCCGCGGAACTCGTGCGTCCGCTCGAGGGAGACGACGTCGACCGGCTGCTCGACCACGCAGATCACCGTGCGGTCGCGGCGGGTGTCCGAGCAGACCTCGCAAAGCTCGTCCTCGGTCAGGTTCCCGCACTCGCGGCAGAAGCGCACGCGCGCCTTGACGTCCTCGATCGCACGCGCGAGCTCGAGCGCGTCCTCCGCTTTCGCCGAGAGGAGGTGGAACGTCAGCCGCTGCGCGGTGCGGCGCCCGATTCCGGGCAGCTTCGAGAGCTGCGTCACGAGGTTCTCGACGGCGGGGCTCGGCACGCCGGGAGCGTATCCGTCCCCTCCGGACAAGCCTGGCTTCAGCTCGGCCTAGTGGTCGGCTGGCGCTGCCGAGCGGGTGCCGGGGTCAAGGGACTGCGCCGAAGAGGCCAGGCACGAGCGCCCGGACGAGCCGGTCGATCTCATCGGCGGTTTTGCGCATCGCTTTGGCGGGAAGACCGTAGGGGTCGGCGATCGCCCGGGCCGCGTCGGGCAGCGTCCGCACGCGTCGCGAGTCCGCGATGGAGACGGCCATCCGTGCGCGCTCGCAAGGATCGTCGTGGATGATCGGCACGTCGAGCAACGGAAGAAGCTCCCCCAGGAGGAACGTATGACCGATGCCCGCGCGTCCCTCCACCACGGCGATCGAGACGTGCGCCGGTTCGAAGCCGAGCACGAGGTCGGCTCCAGAGAGATCGGCCAACTGGAGCGGACGCGACGCGTGTGCGGAGAGGTCCACGCCGAGCCCCCGTGCAGCCTCGACGGCGCTCGCGAGCGCTGCCTCTCCGTCGATCCCGAGTGTCCCGAACGAGGTCGTGCGCGCGTCGATGCCGGCCGCATACTTCCGGAACAGCACCTCCGCAAGAGGGCTGCGCGCCCGGTTCCCGGTGCACACAAAGACGACCTCGAACGGATCCCGGCAGCTTCCGCGTGCGTCCATGGGCCCGTTCTATCGGAACATCGGCGAGGACGACCTCCCCAGAGGTCGAGGTCCGTCGCTCGCCGCTTCCTCTATCGTCTCGGCATGCCCCCGAGCCGCAACTCTCGTGCGCTTCCCGCCGTGTGCAATGTTGGCGCTCCGGCCCGGCTCCACGCACACTGAGACGATGACCTCCGCCGATCATCCCAATCGGCAGCGCACGCTCGCGGACTACCTCGCGATTCTCCAGCGGCGCAAGTGGCTGGCGATCGTCCCGCTGCTCCTCGTGCCGATCGTCGCCTTCGTGTACTCCTCGGGACAGGACGCCACTTATGCCGCGTCGTCCGAAGTGCTCCTGTCGCGACAGGATCTCGGTTCGTCCCTGTCGGGTGTCACGAACGCGGACATCTTCACGGACGCCGATCGCTTCGCCACCACGCAGGCCGCGCTCGCGCGTGTGCCCGAGGTCGCTCGGCGCGCGATCGCGCAGGCGGAGGTCGACGGCGTGACGCCTGGTGCACTGCTCGCTAGCTCGAGTGTCACGCCGCGCGGCAACGCAGACCTGCTCTCGTTCACGGTGAAGAACGGCAACCCTGAAGTCGCGACGAGACTCGCGACCGCATACGCGGACGCCTACACCGCCTATCGGCTGGAGCTCGACACCGCGGCCCTCGCGAACGCTCGGAAGGACCTCGAGAGGAGTCTGGACGAACTCAGGAGTCAGGGCGGGACGAACACGTCCCTGTACCGCTCGCTCGTCCAGAAAGTGCAGGAGCTCCGTACGATGGAGCTGCTCCAGACGCGCGCGGAGGTGGTGAAGACCGCGGGCGATGCATCGCAGGTCGCCCCGACGCCACGCCGGAACGCCATGCTCGGCGCAGCGCTCGGCCTCCTGCTCGGCCTCGGCGCGGTGTTCCTCTGGGAGGCGCTCGATCGCCGCGTTCGGGACGAGGAGGAGATTCAACGGACTCTCGGGATCCCCCTTCTGGCCCGGATCCCCGCTCCGCGCGGCGATCGGCTCGCGATGCTCGACGACCCCTCCGCCGCCGACGCGGAGGCCGTGCGGCGACTGCGCTCGAGCATCGAGTTCGCCAACCTCGACGTGAAGGCCAAGGTGCTCATGGTTACGAGCTGTGTCGGCGACGAGGGGAAGACGACCACGATCTCGAACCTCGCGATCGCGCTCGCTCGCGCAGGCCACCGAGTGGCGCTCGTCGATCTCGATCTCCGAAAGCCGATGATCGGCCGTTTCTTCGGGCTCGAGCTTCGGCCCGGACTGGCCGACGCGGCCATCGAGCGCATCGAACTCGAGCGGGCGCTCGTTCCGATCAACCTTGGCGCGGCCGAACCCATCCGACTCGCGCGTTCCACGCGCCGGCTCCCGACCACCGAGGACGAGTCCGGCGACAGAAGGACCCACAGCGAAGGCCAGGTGTACGTTCTCCCTGCCGGGTTCCTACCGGCGAGCCCGGGCGAGCTCGTGGGGACCGAGGCGGTGGCTGGGATTCTCGCCCGGCTGCGTGAGCAGATGGACTTCGTGCTCGTCGACGCGCCGCCGATGCTCACCGTGAGTGACGCAGCGACCCTGTCCACGCGGGTGGACGCTATCGCCGTCGTCGTCCGCCTCGGCCTCGTGAACCGCCCGATGCTCCGCGACCTGGCCCGCGAGCTCGAGGCGAGCCCTGCGCCCAAGCTCGGCTTCATTCTGACCGGTGCGGGAGCCGCCGAGCAGTATGCGGTGGCCGCCTACACCCGTAGCCGGGGAGTGCACCCGTCGCAGCCGGCGGCACGGCCAGTACGGCAGGGAGCCTCGGAGCCCCCCGAGCCGGAGCCTGCTCTCTCGGAGCAGCCGTCCTCGCCTCGAGCGGGTTGACAGAGTCTCACGCCGTCGATCCGCCCGGAGCCCAGCGGAGCGCTCCTCGGGTCGTGGTGGGCCGACGCGCTCGGATGCACCGCGGTGGCAGAGACGCGGGCCAGCGAGGAGTCGACCTGGTTCGCGGTGAACCTTACGACCATCTCCGCCGACACCTCACCGACGGCCCCGTTCCTATGGCCGTCCACGGACGGGGCTCCCCGGCGTGGGATCGACGAGCGTTCTCAGGCAGGACTGTACGTCGGAGGGCGCCGACGACGGCGGCTCCCCCGGTACGCATCCGTCTGTCGGCGAAATGGATGTGTTTCGGCATCGCGGGTAGGAGGAACCGCAGTGTTGCCAGCCGAACCGACAGCACGTAAAGTGACGACAGGGCAGCAGGCGACGTGTCGTCTGCGGCCGATGGGGAGAACACCAGCGAGGGGACTGGGGGAACCGGGGTGAGTGTCCGGGCGTTGAAGCGGATCGGCGAACGAGCCGACTCCGCGTACGAAGGTGACCGAGTCGATTCCCCGCCCGAGGGCGGGGGTGCCTTGGCCGACGCGAAGAGGTGGAGGAGAAGGCCGCCGCAGGGTGGGCGGATGCGCAGGCGTGCACTCGTCACTGCGGATGCAGTCGGCTTGCTCGTCGCGTGTGCCGTCGTTGGATTCTCGGCCGCTTCGCGCCACGACATGCCGTTCTTGTCGGCTATCGGCCTCTCCCTCTTCTTCGCGCTCGTGAGCGTCCTCCTCTGGGAAGGCTTCGCCGCGGTTTACGGCCTGTACCGGCGCGAAGAGGAGCGTGCAGACCTGACGACGACGGACGACGTCGTCCCGGTCCTCGTGATCACGTCGCTCGCGCTCTGGACGATCTTCGTCGCGTCGACGCTGACGGGGACGAACATCCCCGCTTCCGTCCTCGTGGGCCTGTGGATCGCGGCACTCGTCGCCGTGCTCACCGCGAGGGCGCTCGCTCGCTCGATCGCACGGACGCGTCCGCGGTTCCTCCAGAACACGCTCATCGTGGGAGCGGGCGACGTCGGCCAGCTCCTCGGCCGCAAGGTCACGCAGCATCCGGAGCTCGGTCTCCGCCTCGTCGGCTTCGTCGACGACGACCCGAAGGCGATGCGCCGCGATCTCACGGAGGTTCCCGTGCTCGGAACCGCCGACGAGATCCGCGACATCGTCGGCAGCCACGACGTGCAGCGCATCATCGTCGCCTTCTCGAACGAGACCCACCGCAGCCAGCTCGAGCTGGTCGAAACGGTTCGCGACCTCGACGTCCAGATCGACCTCGTTCCCCGTCTCTTCGAGGCGATGGGCCCGACGGTCGGGATGCACTACGTCGAGGGCCTGCCGCTCGTCTCGCTCCCCGCGATGCGCCCCTCCGCCCTCGCGCGCGCGACGAAGCGGGCTATCGACCTGGTCGGAGCGTCGATCGCGCTCGTCGTTCTCAGTCCCGTCTTCGTCTTCGCCGCCTGGCGCGTGAAGCGCGACTCGGAGGGCCCGGTCTTCTTCCGCCAGGAACGGCTGGGGCAGGACATGAAGCCGTTCGAGCTGCTGAAGTTCCGGACCATGCGAGTCGATACCGACGCGGAGCCCCATCGCGCGTACGTCGAGAGCATCATGGACACCTCCGAGGCGCCGACGGGGAACAGCCTGTACAAGCTCGATCGTGTCGACGACGTGACGGAAGCTGGAACCTGGCTCCGGAAGTGGAGCCTCGACGAGCTCCCCCAGCTGATCAACGTACTGCGCGGTGACATGTCGCTCGTCGGTCCGCGCCCGTGCATGTCGTACGAGAGCGAGCTCTTCGAGGCTCATCACTTCGACCGGTTCCTCGTCCCCGCGGGCATGACGGGCCTGTGGCAGGTGACGGCGCGCGCACGCACGACCTTCAAGGAGGCGCTCGACCTCGACGTGGCCTACGCGCGCAGCTGGTCGCTCGGGCTCGACCTGAAGCTCCTGCTGCGCACTCCGTTCGTGCTCTTCCGCCAGCGGGGCACGGCGTGACGCCATCGCCCGGGAACGGGGTCGCACGCATCGGCGTGGTCGGCCTGGGCTACTGGGGGCCGAACCTCGTCCGGAACGTCGTGGACAGCCCGCGCGCCGAGCTCGCCTGGCTCTGCGACTCGAACCCTCGTGCGCTTCTGACGCTCGGACGGCGGTACCCGACCGCCCGGCGCACGGCCGACGTGGCGGAGATGCTCGCGGATCCGGAGCTCGACGCGGTCCTCGTCGCGACCCCGATCTCCACGCACCACGCGCTCGCGTCGGCTGCCCTCGCGGCGGGCAAGCACGTCTGGATCGAGAAGCCGTTCGCGTCCTCCTCGGGGGAAGCGCTCGACCTCGCCGCCCGTGCCGAGCGCGCGGGAGTCGTGCTCCTGCCGGGGCACACGTTCCTGTACAGCCCCTCGGTCGTGAAGATCAAGGAGCTGATCGACTCCGGCGAGCTCGGCGAGATCTTCTTCGTCTCGATGAGCCGCGTCAACCTCGGCCTCCACCAGCCCGACGCGAGCGTCGTCTGGGACCTCGGGCCCCACGACTTCTCGATCCTCCGGTACTGGTTCGACGACCTGCCCACGGAGATGTCGGCGATGACGCGCTCGTGCGTGCTCCCGGGCGTGCCGGACGTTGCCTTCGTGAACATGCGTTTCGCGAGCGGTGCGTTAGCGCACCTCGAGCTCTCGTGGCTCTCGCCGAGCAAACTCCGGCGGACGACGATCATCGGCTCGTCGAAGATGGTCGTCTACGACGATACGAGCCCAGAGCCGGTGCGCATCTTCGACTCGGGCGCGTCGCTCCGGGACCCCGAGAGCTTTGGCGAGTTCCAGCTGTCGTATCGCACCGGGAACATCCTCTCGCCGCGCATCGACGCGACGGAGCCGCTGTCCCTCGAGATGGCGGACTTCTGCGCCGCGATTCTCGACGGGACGCCAGTGCGCTCGTCGGTGGCAATCGGGCTCGACGTGGTGCGCTCGATCGAGGCCGTCGAGGACTCCCTCGCCGCAGGCGGTAGTACCGTGAGCGTCTCGACGCCTCCCGTCGTCCGGGTCGTCGACGGCGTCAGACCCTGAACGTCCCCCGCGCCAGTACCTTCCCGTAGCGGTTCTCGTTCGTCTTCCCGAACGCCGGGTAGACGAACCACTGGTAACGGCCGGGCGCGAGGCGTCCGGAGGGCACGCGCACCGTCGCCTTCGTCGGCCAGAGGTCGAGGACTCTGCTTCCGTCGCGCCAGAAGATCACGTTGTAGAACGCCGCGCCCCGCACCGCGCGCCAGCGCAGCACGTCGAGCGTCTCCGTCCGCGCGTCGCTCGTCGCCGTGGGTGGGACGGCAGGTTGCCTCTCGTTGTCGTCTGAGAGGGCGAGCGCTGCGAGCACGATGGCGAGCGCCGCGAACGCGAGGCCGGTGATCACCCTTCGCGAAGGACGCCTGCGCCTGGCGGCCGATCGCTCGACGCCGAGGCCGGGGGCCGTGAGGCAGTCGGGGGCGTCGGGCAGCTCGCGGCGCGCGGAGCTGTCGAGCTGCTCGTCGACGAGCGCGAGCTCTGGGCTTATCGAATCCACGTGCCGGTCTATCGGCGGTTCAGAGCTCCTTCACTGGTCGAGCCGGGACGCCGGCGACGGTCGTACCGGCCGGAACGTCCTTCGTGACGACCGCCCCCGCTCCTACCACGGCGCCCTGCCCGATCGTGACGCCACCGAGGACGACCGCACCCGACCCGATCGACGCCCGGCTCTCGACGGTGGTCCGGAGGAGTGTCCAGTCGCTCTCGGTCTGCAGCGCCCCGGTCTCCGTCGTCGACCTCGGGTACTTGTCGTTGACGAACGCGACGCCGTGCCCGACGAAGACCTCGTCCGCGATCTCGACTCCGGTGCAGACGAACGAGTGGCTCGAGATCTTGCAGCGGGCGCCGATCACGGCGCCGCGCTGGATCTCGACGAACGGCCCGATACGCGACCCGTCCCCGATCGAGCACCCGTAGAGGTTCGCGAAAGAGTGGACGACGACGTCCCCCCCGAACGTGACGTCGTCGATCAGGCGGAAGGGCGCGTCGTTGGCCGGCGCGTCAGCCACGCGCGAAGAACGCCTCGATCGCCGAGACGACGTGGGCGATCTGGCCCTCGGTGATCCCGGGGAAAAGCGGGAGCGAGAGCGTCTCGCGTGCAACCGCCTCGGCCACCGGGAAGGAGCCCGGCCCATGGCCGAGCCCGGAGAAGGCGCGTGACAGGTGCGGGGCCTCGGGGTAGTGTCGCCCGGTGGCGATGCCCCGCTCCTCGAGGTGCTCGGCCAGCGCGTCGGGGTCGGCGGTCCGGATCGTGTACAGGTGCCAGACGTGGCCCGCGCCGGCCACGGCCGCGGGGATCCGTACGTCGCCCGTCCCGTGCAGGGCCTCGCTGTAGGCAAGCGCTGCCCTGCGGCGCTGCTCGTTCCAGCCCTCGAGCAGCGGGAGCTTGTGCAAGAGGACGACCGCCTGGAACGCGTCCAGCCGCGACGTCCAGCCGACGTAGTCGGACCGGTACTTGCCGGTCTGGCCGTGCTCTCGGAGCGCGCGGACGCGAGCGTCGAGCTCGCCGTCGTCCGTGACGAGGGCCCCGGCGTCGCCCATCGCGCCGAGGTTCTTCGAGGGGTAGAACGAGAACGCGCCGGCATCGCCGCCTGCCCCTGCGTGCAGCCCGTCTCGGGTCGCGCCGTGGGCCTGCGCCGCGTCCTCGACGATCCGCAGCGCGTGCCGGCGCGCGAGCTCGCCGAGCGCGCCCATGTCCGCCATCTGGCCGTACAGGTGCACCGGGACGACCGCCCTGGTTCGGTCGGTGACGGCCGCGGCCGCTGCGTCCGGCGCGAGACAGAAGTCGTCCCCGCCCACGTCGGCGGGCACCGGGGTAGCGCCGACCTGGGCGACGGCCTCGAACGTGGCCACGAAGGTCATCGCGGGGACGATCACCTCGTCGCCCGGGCCGACGTCGAGCGCCGACAGGGCGAGGCGGATCGCGTCGAGCCCGCTCGCGAGGCCGATGCAGTGAGACAGCCCCCGCGAGCGCGCGAACAGCTGCTCGAAGTCGGCGACCGGGCGTCCGTTGACGAACTGGCCCTCGTCCATGAGCGTCGCGAGATCGCGCAGGATCGCGTCCCGCACGGGACGCGTCGTCGGGTCGAGATCGACGAATCGAATCGGTTCGATCGGGTCGTGTGCGGGTAGGTCCGCGATTGCCGGCTCCATGTGCGTCCGAAGGCTACTAGTCGAGGCTCGCGCTGCCGGGCGCCCACGCCACGGCCCGTGGCCGCAAGCCGCTGGAGCACGAATGTGATCGAAGCGTGCGCTGGGTGCGCCAGTGGAGCAAATCACGTCCTGCCCACCGAGCTGGCTGACGGCTGCCGTCGAGGGAGCTCGAATCCCCAGACGAGGCGGATGTGGTTGCGTCGGATGCGCTCGAATCGGGAGAGGCCGGTATCAAGGCGGATCAGCGTGCGCAGGAGCCATGCCCTCGATCCGAGGTACGAGAAGACGGCTCGAGGCGGCAGGCGTTCGGATGCGCGAGTGAATAGATAGTGGAACAGGCTGCTGGAGTCGAAGAACGGCGTTCCACCAACTGCCGTGATCATGTTCTGTAACTCCTCTTCGCGATGCCATCCAGAGAGGGTCGCTCGAAGATCCTGCGGTGAGATGTCGCCCCGACGGTGGAAGTAGCGCATCAATGGCCTGAGGACACCCACCTTCGCTCGCTGCCACATGGGCGAGTAGCGGTTGTCCATGAAGACACATCGGCCGCCGTCCTGCAAGACCCGGGCCACTTCCTCGATGAAGCGGTGCGTGGCCGAGAGATGATGGACGAAGGCGTAGCCGTAGACGACGTCGACGGTGCCGTCCAGTATCGGCAGGCGGTTCGCATCGATGACTGCATATTCGACGGGGTACTGACCGCCCTCGAATGAGTACCGTCGTCGCACGCGCCGCAGGGCCTCGAGCGAGAGATCCGACACGATTAGCAGCCGCGGCTTCTGGGTGAGGAAGTACAGCTCCTTGTCGGAAGCGCCGTTGCCGAGCAAGAGGACGGTCCTGTCGTGGACGTCGCCCACGCGCCGAAGTACGTCCGCGTTCATCGGGTAATACAGGCTCTCCCACTCCGAACGAAGCAATCGCAGGTCACACGGGCGCCGCCGTTGATCGACGGCTGCATACCGCTGCTCGTAGTGAGCATTCTCGGCGCTGCAGACCGCGTCGCGCGCGAGTAGAAGAATCCCGTCGTCCGTCAGCACCCGCGCCCCGCATGTTCTGCAGAGCGGGGACCCTCGTTCGGTCTGCAGGGGTCGACCGCAGGCCGGACACCGGAAGATCGGCGCACGCGAATCCCGCTCGACCACGTCCACGCCGGTATGGTAGGCCGCTCTCCGAGCCGAACAGCCGATATCGTCCCGGCGTGACTGCCCCTCACCCGGCTCCTGCTGCCGCGGTTGGGCGGTCGACAGCACGCGCCGCGCACAGCTCCGTCCGCGCGTTCGTGGCATGGCTCGACGCGTTCGGCGAGACGTCTCAGGACCCGTACGACTTCTGGAACACGCGGCTCGGTGGACGGGCAAAAGCCCGGTACCATCGCGGCGGCCTCCCGGGGAAGCTCGCGGCGCTGCCGTTCGTCGCGCTCGACACCGCCGTGCCCCGCAGTCGGTCGCTGTTCCGTCCCCGGGGTCGTTCTGCGATCGCTGACGCCCACTTCGCGATGGGCTTCTTCTCGCTCGCGAAGGTCGAGCGGCAAGCCCGTCACCTCGCGCGGGGTCAGGCGTTCCTCGACGCGCTGTGGGCGGAACGCTCCCCGGGCTACGAGGATCCCGCCTGGGGCTACACGTTCGACTGGACGACACGCTACGACGTCTGGCCCGCAGGCCTGCCGATGATCACGACGATCCCGTACGCCTACGAGGCATTCGAGGCGGGGTACGAGTCCCTCGGTACGCCGGAGTATCTCGGCGTGCTGGAGGGGACCGCGCGGTTCGCTGCCGAGCAGATCCCGGTGACGGAGATCGCGCCGGACATGGACGCAGGCGCGTACACACCGATCGACCGCCGGCGTGTCGTCAACGCGAACGCGTACCGCGGGTTCCTCCTGATCTCCGCGGGCCGTCGGTTCGAGCGCGAGGAGTGGGAGGCGGCGGGGCGGCGCAACATCCGCTACGTCCTCGGCAGCCAGCGACAGGATGGGTCGTGGCCCTACTCGACGGATGGCACGGACGACTTCGTCGACAACTTCCACACGTGCTTCGTGCTCAAGAACCTCGCCAAGGTGTGGCTGCTGCGCGGCGACGAGGAGGTGCGTTCCGCGATCGTCCGCGGGTACGACTTCTACCTCGCCCGCCTGCTCGATGGACACGGACTACCGATCCCGTTCGCAGAGCGTCCGCGACTCACGCTCCATCGCCGTGATCTCTACGACTACGCGGAGGGCATCAACCTCGCGCTGCTCGTCCGCGGCCTGGTCCGCGAGGCGAACGACGTCCTCGAACGCCTGACCCTCGATCTTGTCGAGCGCTGGCAGCTTGCCGACGGTCACTTCGCGACACGCGAACTCCTCGTCGGTCGCGGGAAGGTACCCTACCATCGCTGGGCGCAGTCCCAGGCGTTCCGCTCGCTGGCGAGCCTGGTCGCATCCGACCTCGGGGATCCCCCCTCGGATCCCGTCGACTAGCGCGCGACGGGCATTGCACTCGCCGTCGAGCGTACAGTACGCCGCTCGCATGCACGTCTGGATCGACCTCGCGAACTCGCCCCACGTCGCGGTCTTCGGGCCGGTCGTCGAGCGCCTGCGAGACCGCGGCGCCGCCGTCACCCTGACCGCGCGTGACCATGCGCAGACGCTCGGCTTGGCGGAGCGAGCGTTCGGAGAGCTTCGAGTCGTCGGCCGGGAGAGCCCGCCCGGCCTCGTGAGAAAAGGCGCGTCGGTTGCGGCGCGGGCGGCGGAGCTGTTCCGGCTCGCGAGAAGCGTGCGGCCGGACGTCGCGCTGTCCCACGGCTCGTACGCGCAACTTCTCGCCGCTCGGGCGGCCCGAGTCCCCACGGTGACGATGATGGATTACGAGTTCCAGCCGGCGAACCACGTCAGCTTTCGGATCGCAGACCGCGTGCTCGTGCCCGCTGTGTTCCCGGCCGACGCGCTCCGCCGGTGCGGCGCGCGCACCGCGAAGGTCGTTCGCTACGACGGGTTCAAGGAAGAGCTGTACCTCGGACGGTTCCAGCGCGACCGCGCCGTTCTGTCAGACCTGGGGTTGGACGAGTCCCGTGTGGTCGTCGTCATGCGGCCGCCTCCGGAAGGCGCCCTGTATCACCGGGGTGGGAACGAGCGCTTCGGCGAGCTGCTCCACGCCGCCGCGGCACTCGAGGACGTCCTGGTCGTCCTCCTACCGCGCACGCCTCCGCAAGCAGACGGCTGGGCCGGGAGGCCCCGTGTGATCGTTCCTCGGCGTCCCGTGGACGGGCGCTCTCTGCTTGCCTGGGCCGACCTCATGATCGGTGCGGGCGGCACGATGAATCGCGAGGCTGCGCTCCTCGGAACACCGACGTACACGGTGTTCGCCCAACGCCTTGCTGCGGTCGACCGCGAGCTGATCCGTCGCGGTCTCCTGCACGACCTCATGCGTGAGCATGTCCAGCCGGCCTTCGTCAAGAAGGCCGAGCCAGCTCCGGAGGCAACCGCCGAGAGCGGAGAGCGAATCCTCGACAGGATCATCGAGACGCTCGACGAGATAGCGACGCGTCGAGGAGTGCCTGCGCGGGCTCGAGCCCGGTAGCCCGCCGGGCGCATCGACGAACGACGCCGCAGTTACCGGCTGCCTTCGAGCACCAGCTCGAGCGCGTCGCCCAGTCGTGCCGTGACGACGTCCACGTCGTAGCGAGCCATGGCGTCGGCTCGTGCCTGAGCGCCCATCGTGCGGGCGAGCTCGGGGTTCTCCAGGAGCGCGCGCAGCCGGTCGGCGAGGGCGTCGGGGTCGTCCGGTTGCACGAAGTACCCGTGGCGGCCGTCTTCGAACACGTCGGGTATCCCCCCGACCGGGCTGACGACCGCGGGCAGACCGTACGCCATCGCCTCCAGTAACGACATGGGCAGGCCTTCGTCGCGCGACGGGAGCGCGAACACGCTGGCCGCGAGGAGCGTGCGTGCACGCTCGTCCGGGCCGATCCACCCGGGCAGCTCCACACGATCGGCGACACCGAGGCGTCGAGCTTCGACCGCGATCGGCGCTCGATCGCCGTCACCGGCCAGCAGGAGCCGGGTGTCCCGTTGCCGCCCGTCGAGTCGCGCGAGCGCCCGCACGAGCGTCGCCGATCCCTTCGGGTCGCCGAGACGGCCGAGTGAGACGATCAGCGCCGGAGCGGCATCCAGCGGCGCGGGCTCGCGTGGGATGCGCACCATGTTGGGGATCGCCGTCGTCCGGCACGGAGCGAGCGCCTGCACGCGGCGCTCCCACGAGGGAGACAGCGCGATCACCAGCGCGGCTCCGCCCAGAGTCCTGCGGATGAGCCCGCGCTCCCAGCGCGACGCCCGTTCGTGGTAGGCATCGAAGTTCCCAGCGTGAACGTGGACGACGTACGGACGACGGGCCAGCCGTGCCATCGTCGCCACGAGGGCCTTGCGACGGAGCGAGAACCCGGACGAGACGTGGAGGTAGACCACGTCGACGCGTCGGAAAGCGAGCAGGAATGCCGCCCGGCCGATGCCCAGGAGGGCGTCGAGCGCCTTCCCCGGGCGGCTCGGGGACGAGTGCGTCGCGACGACGACGAGCCTGAATCGCTCCGCCAGCCGGGACGTCGCGATCGTCTCGATCGCAACGGCTATTCCGCCCTTTCCGCCAGGCCCGGGACCGACGAGCATGACTCGCGACCGTTCGTCGCGGGCCACGAAGCCGCCTCGGTCAGGAGGCGGCACGTCGACGAGTCGGACGTCGAGGCACGCCAAGAACAGTAGGCGATCCGTGCGCCCGTCCCATCGTCCGCTCGCGGGTCGATCCCGCGCCGGCAGCTGATCCGCGGCGCGTCCCTGTTGCCCGAGGCGACGCTTATTGTGAAGGCGTGTGCGTCCGCACGGACACGCCTACGGCATGAGGTTCCTGTACGTCGTCGGAGCTCGCCCGAACTTCGTGAAGACGGCCCCGGTGGTCGCCGCGCTCAAGCGACGCTTCCCGAACGACGAGCACGTCCTCGTCCACACGGGCCAGCACTACGACGCCGACATGTCGGAGCGGTTCCTGGAGGACCTCGACATGCCGGAGCCCGACGCGCGCCTGGGTGTCGGCTCCGGGACGCACGCCGAGCAGACCGCGCGGGTCATGGAAGCGCTCGAGAGCCTCGTCGTCTCCGAGCCTCCCGATCTCGCGTTCGTCCCCGGCGACGTGAACTCGACCCTCGGCGCCTCGCTCGTGTTCTCGAAGCTCGGGGTGCCCTACGCGCACATCGAGTCCGGGCTCCGCAGCTTCGACCGGTCCATGCCGGAGGAGATCAATCGGATCGTGGCGGACGAGTTCGGTGCGTACCTCTTCGCGCACTCCGACGAAGCGGTGGCGAACCTGGCGGCCGAGGGCATCGATTCGTCACGCGTCCACCTGGTCGGCAACACGATGATCGACACGCTCGTCCGTCTCGAGCCTCGGTTCGGCGCGCTCGGCACCGCCCGTGAGCTCGGCCTGCACCCGGGTGACTTCCTGCTCGTGACGCTCCACCGGCCATCGCTCGTGGACACCGACGAGCTGGCAGTCGTGCTCCGCCACCTCGATGCGCTCGCGTCGAACCTCCCGGTCCTCTTCCCGGTGCATCCACGGACCCAGCGGCGGATCGACGGCCGCTCCTACCCCCGCGTGCGTTTCACGCAGCCTCTGGGGTATCTCGAGTTCCTCTCGCTCGAGAGCGACGCCGCTGCCGTGCTCACCGACTCGGGCGGGGTCCAGGAGGAGACCACGTACCTCGGTGTGCCGTGCTTCACGCTCCGTACCACCACGGAGCGGCCGGTGACCATCCGGATGGGCACGAACGTGCTCCTCGGGCTCGACCCCGGACGGGTGGCAGCGATCCCCGACCTGCTCCGTGAACGCGAGGGTCGGGAGACGGAACGGCCCCCATTATGGGATGGTCGAGCGTCCGAGCGGATCGCCGACGTCCTCGAGCGGAGCCTGTAGTTCCCCCCCGCGCGCGTCGCGGCGGGTGCAGGCGGCCTACCCCCGGTTCGAGCCGGGGGTAGGCCCGAGGCGGCCGTGCTACGGCCGTATACGCTTTCTGTCGTTCGGCCGTTCGACCGAGGCGGCAGACGACGAGCCGCCGGCGTTCCCTGCCGTCACCACGACGATCACGAAGAAGTCGATGTCCTGCGCCGTGGGCGCGTACGTCGGCATGGTGGCGCCGGAGATGGCGACGCACTCCGAGTCGTACTCCTTGCACCGCTGCCACTGGTACCCGAATCGCGTCGGCGCGTTCGTCCACCCGCCGGGCGTCGACTTCAACTCCTTTCCGACCATCCGCGGTCCCGAAACCGTCGGCGGTTCGACGTTCGCGGGAGGCTTCGCGGTGGGGGGTGGCGCCGGCGCCGGCGCCACCACCGCGGTCGCGTTGCTGGTCGCCGAGGCCGAGCCCCCGCCGTTCGCCGCAGTGACGTTCAAGCGCAGCGTCCGACCGACGTCGTCCACGCCCAGCGTGTACGTGGCCGTGGTCGCCCCCGCGATCGAGGCGCAGCTGGCACCGCCGCTGTCGCAGCGCCGCCACTGGTACGCGTAGCTCGTCGGGGAGTTCGTCCACGTTCCCGTCGAGCTCGCGAGGCTCGCCCCCTGCTGCGCCGTTCCGCTGATCGCGGGCAGCGCGGTGTTCGCGGGCGG
>Ga0114129_10008419_pt1 | contig 14694 bp, 13 predicted proteins | sample RhiMetdeltSRZDD1_FD_80071 | JGI IMG/M metagenome (GOLD analysis project Ga0114129, IMG submission 80071) | Populus rhizosphere microbial communities from Tennessee, USA - Rhizosphere MetaG P. deltoides SRZDD1 (version 2) (version 2) | ecosystem: Host-associated > Plants > Roots > Rhizosphere >... | reverse complement strand
GACGCCGCCGCGTGGTCGAGCGGCATGGTGCCCCCGAGGAATCGTCCGGGCGCGATGCGGCCCAGCACCAGGTTCGCGTCGGTGACGGTGGGCTCGACGCCGCCGCGCCCGTAGCAGACCGGGCCCGGCGCCGCGCCCGCGCTCTGCGGGCCCAGGGCGAGCGCTCCGCCCGCGTCGATCCAGGCGATGGTGCCACCACCCGCGCCCACCTCGGTGATGTCGATGACCGGGATGCGGAGCGGATGGCCGTCCACGTGGTACTCGTCCGTGGTCTGCACCAGCCCACCCGCGACGATGGCGCACTTGGCGGTGGTCCCGCCCATGTCGAAGGAGATGAGCCGGTCCGCGCCGAGCGCGTGCGCGAGGCTCGCGCAGCCGATGGCCCCCGCGGCGGGCCCCGACTCGATCGTGTGCACCGGCTTGGAGGCGGCGGCCGCCACCGAGAAGGCGCCGCCGTTCGACTGGGTGATCAGGAGCTGGCCCTCGAAGCCGCGCCCGGCCAGGCCCTGCTCGAAGGCGCCGAGGTAGCGGTCCATGATGGGCCGGATATAGGCGTTCACCACCGTGGTGCTGGTGCGCTCGTACTCACGCCACTCCTGGGTGATCCGGTGCGAGACCGACACCGACGCCCGGGGCAGCACCTCGGCCACGAGCTCCGCCGCGCGCCGCTCGTGCTCCGGATTGCGGAACGAGAACAGGAACGAGATCGCGACCGATTCGACTCCTTCGTCGGCGAGCCGGCGTGCCGCGTCGCGTACCGCCGCCTCGTCCAGCGGGATCAGCACCTCGCCGCGCGCGGTCACCCGCTCGCTCACTTCGAGGCGGCGGCCGCGCGGCACGAGGGAGGCGGGGCGGCGATAGAGCACGTCGTACATCCGGAGGAAGTTGCCGCGCCCGATCTCGAGCACGTCCCGGAAGCCCTCGGTGGTGATGAGGCCGGTCCGGGCTCCCTTGCGCTCCAGCAGGGCGTTGATCCCGATGGTGGTCCCGTGGATGACGAGGCGGCAGTCGGACAGGCGCGCCCCGGCCTGGTCCACGCAGCGGAGGATGCCCTCGAGCAGATCGTCCGGGGTGGAGAGGGCCTTCGTGTCCACCAGCGCCCCGGTCGCCTCGTCCAGCGCGACCAGGTCCGTGAAGGTGCCGCCAATGTCGATACCGATCCGGAGAGCCACGTGTGCGCGGAGTATACCCGATGTTGCCAGGAACGCTAGGTCTCGGAGAGGTCTACTTCTTACGATAGCCGCGCGCAGCCATGCACCGTTCGTGCGCGGCATCCACGAGCGGACCGTCAAGCAAACCCGTCTCGCTCATCGCGATAGCTTGGCACTCCGTCGAATCGGTTGATTTCCGGTCAGCCGACCTACGAGAGGAGCTCGACGGGAAGTTGACCATCGACGAGTACACTCCGATCATCACGACTAGCAGCAAGAGTCCGATCACGCCCAAACATCCAATGAGACAGCCTTGCAGGACGTTCTTTCCCTTGTCGATCTCGGCTCGACTCGTCCACGGGTTCTCCGCACCGCACGATGGACAATGCTTGGCGTCGCGTGCGACTGGGTGTTCACATGCACGGCACTTGATCAAGTTCTCGCTGACGGCGGCCGATGGTACGTCGGGGACGCTCGAAGCGAGTGGAGCGGGTGGCGGTGGAGACGCGTCGAGTGGCTCTGCCGGGGTTGGTTCAGATGGTGGTGTGACCGGCTCGCCCGAGCGGAACTGGCGTAGTCTGTCTCTGAGCGCATCCCGCTCTTCTGGCGTGAGGCTCATCCCGTTCGAGGGTAGGGCGCGGAGGCTGCGAAGGTCAACTTTCAGCCGTATGCAGGATCCGCCAGCGACTCGCGCGCGGCCCCGCGTGCAAGCGGGCTTCTTCCGCGCCGGGCCATGCTACGGTGATTCACGATGAGCGCCCCGCGTCGCGCGATCCTCGCCCTGGCCCTGCTCCTCGCGGTCACCGGTTGCGCGAAGCAGGTCCTCTCGCCCGACCTGTCCGCGACCCCGGGTACGCCCGCGGAGGCGCCGTCTTCACGCAACGCGACCGCCGCGCGCGTGGCGACCCGCTACCTTGGCGCGCCCTACGTGTGGGCCGGCTCGAGCCCGTCCGGCTTCGACTGCTCCGGCCTGGTCATGTACGCCTTCGGCCAGGTCGGCGTCGCCGTTCCCCACAACGCCGCGCAGCAGTTCCGCCTCGGCACTCCGGTCGACCGGAGCCGCCTCATGCCGGGCGACCTCGTCTTCTTCAACCAGCTCCGTCACAACGGCATCTACCTGGGCGACGGGCGCTTCGTCCACTCCACCAAGCCGGGGGGCGTGAAGATCGCACGGCTGGACGACGACTGGTTCCGGACGCGCTGGGTCGGCGCACGCCGCCTCTAGCCGCTACCCCGGCACCGGCGGCCCCCACTCCACCTTGACAGTCGCAAGTGCGACGGGCATTATCCCATTTACCGGTCGAGAATACAGTAATGGCCGAGGAGCTCATATGGACACGCCCTTGCGCGGCCCCATCGCGATCCTGGACGAGCACCCGGACTGGTCGAGCCGTCTGATCGCCGAGCTCGAAGCCCGCCGACTGCCGTACGAGAAGGTCGATCACGCCAATCACGCCTACGATCCGCGCGACCGGGACCCCCGCTACTCCGTGATCGTGAACCGCACGAGTCCGTCGTCGGCCACCCGCGGGCACGCCGGCGTGCTCTTCTATGCCGAGGCGTTGCTCAACCACTACGCCTCGCTCGGCGTGCCGGTCATCAACCCGGTCGCGGCCTACCGCAGCGAGAAGTCGAAGGCGCTCCAGCTCGATCTGCTCGAGCGCGCAGGAGCCCGCTATCCACGCACGCTGGTGGTTAATCACCGGGACAGGATCCTGAAAGCCCTCGACCAGATCCCCTTCCCGCTCGTGGTCAAGCCGAACGTCGGCGGCTCGGGGGCGGGCATCGTTCGCTTCGATTCACGCGAGGATCTGGAGACCGGCCTGGGTGGTCTCGACTTCGGCCCGGACGGGACGGTGCTCGTGCAGGAGTACCTCGAGTCGGACGAGGGCGCGATCGTGCGGGTCGAGGTGATGGACGGCCAGTACCTCTACGCGATCCGCATCGTGCGCGAGCCGCAGGCCGGCTTCAACTTGTGCCCGGCCGACATCTGCCAGGTGCCCGACGCCCCGACCGCGCCTGCGGTCACCCCGCTCGAGGCCTGCCCCGCGGCGCCCCGGCCGGGCCTCTCCGTCACTCACTTCGATGCGCCCGCGGAGGCCATCGACACCGTGCTCCGCCTCACGCGCGCCGCCTTCATCGACATCGGCGGCGTGGAGTACCTGGTGGCCAAGCGGGACGGGCTGATCTACTACTACGACATCAACGCCACGTCGAACTTCGTGGCCAACGCGCGGGAGGTGCTCGGCTTCGACCCGACCGCCCGCTTCGTCGACTACATCACCCGGGTCGCCTCGACGCGCTAGGCCTCGTACTCCTGCACGACGTGGATCTGCACGTCGCCGTCGTCGTCGATCTCGAGCGTGATCAGGTTGGGGCGGCAGCACACCGTGCAGTCCTCGGTGAAGGTCTGGTGACGGCCTCCGCTCGGATCCACGAAGACGTCGTTCTCCTCGCCACAGAACACGCAGTCGTAGGTCACGGACCCTATTCTACCCGCTGAGGTATGATCCCGCCCGGGAGGATACCTTCATGCGATTTCAGGGCAAGGTGGCGCTGATCTCGGCGGCGGGGGCGGGCATCGGGCGCGCGACCGCGATGATCATCGCTCGCGAGGGCGGCACCGTGGTGGGCGTGGACGTCGAGCCGACCGCGCTCGACCGGCTGGCCGCGGACGTCGTCGCCGCGGGCGGGCGCGCGCTCGCCCTGCGCGCCGACGCCCTCGACGGCGCGTCCGTGGAGGCCGCGGTTCAGCGGGCCGTCGAGGCCCACGGGCGCATCGACATCCTGGTCAACGGGGTGGGCGGCAGCACCGTGGTCAGCCGCCCCGCCGCCTTGCTGGACGAGCTCACGCTCGAGGAGTGGCAGAAGCTCCTCCACTTCAACCTGACCGGCACCTTCCTGTTCAGCCACGCGGTGATCCCGGTGATGAAGCGGCAGCGGAGCGGCAAGATCGTCAACCTCGCGTCGATCGCCGGCCGCGGTCTCAGCCGCGAGAGCTCGAGCGCCTATGCCACCGCCAAGGGCGGCATCATCGCGCTCACCCGCAAGCTCGCCTTCGAGCTCGGGCCCCACGGCGTCACGGTCAACGCGATCGCCCCTAGCCTCACGCTCTCCGAGCGGATCCGGCCACACTGGGAGCGCCGCAGCGCGGAGGGGCAGCAAGCCGAGATCAAGCGCACCCCGCTCGGGCGGGTGGCCACGCCCGATGACCAGGCACGGGTCATCTGCTTCCTCGCCTCGTCCGACGCCGACTTCGTCACCGGCGTCACCATCGACGTGACCGGCGGGCAGTGACGCTCGGGGCTAGAAGCGGAGCTTGTTCGAGGCGTCGAGGGCCGCGACCTTGTAGCACTCGGCCAGGGTCGGGTAGTTGAAGACGGTGCGCAGGAAATAGTCGAGCCCGCCGCCCAGGCCGAGCACGGCCTGCCCGATGTGCACCAGCTCGGTCGCCCCACTCCCGATGCAGTGCACCCCGAGGAGCCGGTGGTCCTCCCGGTGGAACAACATCTTGAGCATGCCGTCGTGGTCCCCGAGGATCTGTCCGCGCGCGATCTCGCGGTAGCGGGCCACGCCCGTCTCGTAAGGAACCTTCCACTGCGTGAGCTCGTGTTCGGGCGTGCCCACCATCGAGATCTCGGGGATCGCGTAGATGCCGATGGGGAAATGCGCCCCCATGAGACCCGCCTCGACGCCGAACGCCGCGCAGGCGGCCAGGCGCCCCTGCTCGGACGAGGTGGCGGCCAGGCTCGGGTAGCCGATCACGTCCCCCGCCGCGAAGATGTGAGGCACCGCGGTGCGATAGTGCGCGTCCACCCGGATCCGGCCGCGCTCGTCGCCCTCGAGTCCCGCCGCGGGCAGGTTGAGGGCCTCGGTGGCGGCCAGGCGGCCGGCCGAGAAGAGGACCGCGTCCGTGACGATGCGCTTCCCGGACTCGAGGGTGAGCACGGCCTTCCTCGGCGGCCCGGCCGCGAGGTCGATCGTCTCGACCGCTTCGCCGAGCCGGAGCGTGACGTTCCGGGCGCGCATCTGGTGGAGCAGCTCGTCCACGATCTCGCGGTCGAGGAACTCGAGCGGCCGGTCCCGCCGCTCCACGAGCGTCACCGCCACGCCCAGGGCGGCGAGAATCGACGTGTACTCGATCCCGATCACGCCGGCTCCGACCACCGCCATCGTCCGCGGGAGCTGCTTCAGGCGGACCATGTCGTCGGTGTTGAGGACGACCTCGCCGTCGCTCTTGACGCCGGGCGAGGCCGCCGGCTGAGTGCCGACCGCGATCAGGACGTGCTCGGCGGTGACCTGCCGGCGGCTGCTCTCAGCTTCGATCACCAGCGTATGCGGGTCCACGAACGACGCCACCCCGGACAGCACGCTCACGTCGTTCCGCCGAAGCTGGCTCTCGATGACCTCGACCTCGCGGGCGATCACGCGGTCCACTCCCGCGAAGAGCTGCTGGCAGGTCGGGCGGGCTTCCAGGCGGGCCCAGGGGAGGCGGTCTCCTTTCCCGGCCAGGCCGGAGAACGTCACGACCGCCTCCCGCAGCGTCTTGCTCGGGATGGTGCCGGTGTCGATGCACGCCCCACCGACCGCGCGCCGCTTCTCGACCACGGCCGCCCGCCGCCCCAGCTTGGCCGCCTGCACCGCGGCTCGCTGGCCGGCCGGGCCGCTGCCGATGCAGACCAGATCGAAGTCGTAGGTCGGGCTCACTCCACCCTCACCGGGGAGACGCCCCAGATCTCGTCGGCATACTGTCGGATCGTCCGGTCGCTCGAGAACTTGGCCATGCCGGCCACGTTCAGGATGGATTTTCTCGTCCACGTCGATTCGTCGCGATAGGTCGTCGCCACTCGCTCCTGGCAGGCCACGTAGGAGGCGTAGTCGGCGAGCACCAGAAAGGGGTCACCCCCGGTCAGCAGAGAGTCCACGATCGGGCGGAAGAGGGCGGGCTCGCCCGGGCTGAACGCGCCCCCGCCGATCATGTCCACCGCCCGGGCCAGCTCGGGATCGTTCCGGTAGACCTCCCCGAGGGCGTAGTGGGGCCGACGGGCCGCGACCTCGGCCGCGGTGAGGCCGAAGATGAAGATGTTGTCGTCGCCGACCTCCTGCCGCATCTCGACGTTGGCGCCGTCCATGGTGCCGATGGTGAGCGCTCCGTTCAGGCCGAACTTCATGTTCCCGGTCCCGGAGGCCTCGGTTCCCGCCGTCGAGATCTGCTCCGACAACTCCGCGCCGGGCACGATCTGCTCGGCGAGCGAGACCCGGTAGTCGGCCAGGAACACCACGGTGAGACGGTCACGCGCGGCGGGATCCGCGTTCACGGTGTCGGCCACGCCGTTGATGAGGCGGATGATGAGCTTGGCCATCCAGTAGCTGGGGGCCGCCTTGCCGCCGAAGATGACGGTACGCGGGACGATCCTGGAGCCATGTCCATCCCGGAGTCGATTGTACAGGGTGATCACGTGGAGGACGTTCAAGAGCTGGCGCTTGTACTCGTGGATCCGCTTGACCTGGACGTCGAAGAGCGAGTCGGGATTGACGGTGAGCGCCATGCCGCGGTGCTCGTACTGGCGAACGATGGTCTCGGCCAGCCGGAGCTTGTTCTCGCGCTTGGCCTTCCGCCAGGCCAAGCCCAGGGCCGCGTCGGACGCGTGGGCGGCGAGCCCGCGGAGCCCCTCCAGGTTGGTCACCCAGCCGGCGCCGATGGTCTCGGTGATCAGCCGGGCCAGCGGCGGATTACTCTTGAGCAGCCACCGCCGCGGGGTGATGCCGTTGGTCTTGTTGTTGAACCGATCCGGCCACATCTCGTGGAAATCGCGAAAGACCTCGCGCTCGAGGATCTCGGTATGGAGCTCGGCCACCCCGTTCACGCTGTGGCTGCCGACGATGGCGAGGCTCGCCATGCGCACGCGCCGCCCGCCGGCCTCGTCGATGAGGGACATCCGGCGGGCCCGGGCGTCGTCGGGGCCGAAGCGGCTCCCGACCTCGTCCAGCAAGCGCCGATTGATCTCGTAGATGATCTCCAGATGTCGGGGCAACATCCGACCGACCAGGCTCACCGGCCATCGCTCCAGCGCCTCGGGGAGCACCGTGTGGTTCGTGTAGCCGAAGGTCGCCCGGGTGATTCGCCAGGCCTCGTCCCAGGCGAGCCCCTCCAGGTCCACGAGGGTCCGAATCAGCTCGGGGACCGCGAGGGCGGGGTGCGTGTCGTTGAGCTGGATGGCCACCTTGTCGGCGAAATGATCGAAGACGCGGGCGCCCCGGGGCTCGTCGAACATGCGGTAGCGCTTCTTGTAGCGCCGGATGATGTCCTGGAGCGTGGCGGAGACGAAGAAGTACTCCTGGGCGAGCCGGAGCTCCTGGCCAGCGGCCACGCTGTCGCTCGGGTACAGCACCCGGCAGATGTTCTCCGAGCGGGCGCGCGCCTCGATCGCTCCGATGTAGTCGCCCTCGTTGAAGTCGTGGAGATCGAATTCCTCGACCGCTCGTGCCGCCCAGAGCCGAAGCGTATTGACGGTCTGCGTGCCGTAGCCAGGCACCGGGGTGTCGTAGGGCGTCGCCAGCACGTCGCGGGTGTCCACCCACTCCTTGACCAGTCGGCCCTGCCCGTCCAGGGAGGACCGAACGCCACCGAAGAACTGCACCCGGAATCGGTCGCTCGGGCGCGGAATCTCCCACGGATTGCCGTACCGCAGCCACCCGTCGGGCACCTCGACCTGAGCGCCGTTGACGATGCGCTGGTGGAAGATGCCGTAGTCATAGCGCAGGCCGTACCCGTACGACGCGTAGCCCAACGTGGCCAGGGAGTCGAGAAAGCACGCGGCCAAGCGGCCGAGACCGCCGTTGCCGAGGCCGGCGTCCCACTCGGCCTCGCGCACGTCCTCCAGGCGGTAGCCCAGCTCGTGCAGGGCCTTGTCGCACTCGTCGAGCAGGCCCATGTTGATCAGGCCGTTCCCGAGCGTGCGGCCCATCAGGTACTCGAGCGACAGGTAGTACACGCGCTTCGCGTCCCGCCGGTAGTAGGTCTCCTGCGTGCGTACCCAGCGCTCGATCATCCGGTCCCGCACCGCCAGCGCGAGCGCGACGTACGGCTCCCACGCGCTGTCCACCTGCTGGGGCAGCTCGGCGAGCGTGTACTCGAGGTGCCCCAGGATTCCCCGCTTGAGTGACTCCGCATCCATGCCGAGGCTGTCGTAGGGAAGACTCTGGAGCGGCGCCGCGGGGGCGCTCCGCGGGGATCGATCGGTGTCGAGCGTCATAGGAACACCTCCCGGCTGAGGGTCATCACCACGTGAGGCTAGCATGGGCCTCCAGGACCCTCCAATCACTGGAACGTGACGGTGGCCGGCCCGGAAGCGCTCTCCATCCGATCCCGGCAGCGCGCGTGATACGCCGCGCCCCGGATCACGCGGTGCTCCGCGTGAGGGGGAATCAGTCTCCGGCAGGCGGCACACGTGATCGGCTCGCGCGTGAGGAGGCCACACGCGTGCAGCCAGAACATGTAGCACTCCAGGTGGACGAGGACCTCCGTGGACGCGCGGGCGAGCCGGAATGCCTGCCCGCGTGGAATCGCCTCCGAGCAGACGTGGCACGCCGGATCGCCATCGCGCGCGCTACGAAGCTTGGCGCGATCGTCGGCCAGGTGCCACATCCGTCCGCTCGCCAGTCCTTCACGGACGCGGGCGCGGACCTCGGTGCCGGTCAGCATCGCGGCGCGGAGCGTACCACGTCCGCCGGGAGCCCCGCGCTACGGCAACATCAAGGCAATGATCATGTAACGGCCCCGCAATGTTCACTGGTGGTAGGCTCGGCGCCGCTGGGAGACGCACACGGGTCGTCACACACGCACACACGATGGGTACGCGTCGCTCCGGGCCGGGCACGCTACCCATGGGAGGCACACGCCGTGAGACGCTTCTCGATCTCGATCCTCGTCATCGCGCTGGCGCTCGCCTCGACGGGTCCGACCCTGGCCCAGGACAGCGTGCGCCTCACCGGGTCGGGCGCGACGTTTCCGTTCCCGATCTACTCGACGTGGTTCAAGTCCTTCAGCGGCAAGAGCAAGAGCGTCACGGTGGACTACCAGGGCAAGGGGAGCGGCGCCGGGATCCAGGACTTCCTCAACCGCACCGTTGACTTCGCGGCGAGCGACGCGGCGATGACCGATGAGGACATGGCCAAGATCCCGGGCGGCGTCCAGCTCCTCCCGATGACCGCCGGGGAGATCGTCATCGGTTACAACCTGCCCGGCAGCCCGAAAGGCCTCAAGCTGCCCCGGGACGTCTACGCGGGCATCTTCCTCGGCAAGATCACCAAGTGGAGTGACGCCAAGCTCAAGGCGGCGAACCCCGGCATGACCCTGCCTGACCAGGACATCACGGTGGTGCGCCGCGCCGACTCCAGCGGCACGACCTTCGTCTTCACGACCCACCTGAGCGCGATCAGCGAGGAGTGGAAGAAGAGCCACGGCGCGGGCACGACGGTGAACTGGCCGAAGAGCGACAAGATCGTCGCCGCGCCCAAGAACGACGGCGTCACCGCCACCATCAAGCAGACTCCCGGGTCCATCGGGTACATCGAGTACGCCTTCGCCAAGTTCGCCAAGGTCGAGATGGCCGAGCTGCAGAACAAGGCGGGCCAGTTCGTGGCGCCGGGCGGAGACGGAGGGCCGGCGGCCCTCGCCAGCGTACAGCTTCCCGCCAACCTGCGGGCGTGGATCTCGGACCCGGAGGGCGCGAAGTCCTACCCGGTCGCGACCTACACCTGGATGCTCTTCTATAAGGAAAACAAGGACCCGAAGAAAGCGGCGGCCCTGCGGCAGCTCGTCGAGTTCTGCCTCACCGAGGGCCAGAAGATGAGTCACCAGATGGGCTATATCCCGCTGCCCGAGAACGTGGTCAGCGTCGTGCGCAAATCGGCGTCGAGCATTCAGTGAAGGCCTTCGAGCTCGATCAGAGCGCCCGCGCCGGATCGGTCTCCGGCCCCCCCACGAGCTGGGACGACGTCGCCGACCGCACGTTCCGGGGACTGGCTCGGGCGTCGGTCTGGCTGATCCTGCTCCTCCTCGCCTTCATCCTCTGGTCGATCGGGGGCAAGGCCTGGGTGGGCATGCGGGAGTACGGGGTGGGCTTTCTCACGTCCACCACGTGGGACGTCGGCAAGCAGCAGTTCGGGGTCCTGCCGCAGATCTGGGGCACGTTCTACAGCTCCCTGCTCGCGCTGGTGATCGGCGGCTTCTTCGGCGTGGTGATGGCGATCTTCCTCACCCAGGACTTTCTCCCGCCCCGGCTGGCCCAGGTGTTCCGCACCACCGTCGAGCTCCTGGCCGCCATCCCGAGCGTCGTCTACGGGCTGTGGGGCCTGTTCGTGGTGGTGCCGGCGATGCGTCCCGTCGCCAACTGGCTCTCCGAGCACCTGGGATGGATCCCGTTCTTCGGCACCACCCTGAGCGGTCCCGGTCTCGCGCCGGCCGCGCTGGTGCTCGCGATCATGGTCCTCCCCACCGTCGCGGCCGTCTCCCAGGACGCCCTCCGCCTGGTCCCGTACAAGGTGAAGGAGGCCGCGTACGGGATGGGCGCCACCCGCTGGGAGGCGATCCTGAAAGTGATGCTCCCGGCCGCGGCCACCGGGATCTTCGGCGCCCTCGTGCTGGGCTTCGGGCGCGCCCTCGGCGAGACGATGGCCCTCGCGATGCTGATCGGCAACTCGAACCAGATCAGCCTCTCCATCTTCTCGCCCGCGAACACTCTGGCCGCGCTCCTCGCCCTGAACTTTCCCGAGGCGGGGCCGCGCGAGGTGCAGGTGTTGATGTACGCGGCGCTCGTCCTGCTCGCCATCACGCTCGTGGTCAACCTGATCGGAGAGAGCATCATGGCCATCTCGGCACGCCGGGCGGGAGTGCGGCGGTGATCGCTCGCGACGCCTCGATGGCGATGGCGGCCGAGGGGCCGAGCACGCGCCTGGATCGCTCCCCATTCGAGCGAAGGGCGCTCCGGAGTCTCCTGCTGACGATGGGCGCGTGGGGCGCGGCGATCATCGCCGCGGTCCCGCTGGTGTCAGTGCTCTACATGCTGATCGTGCGCGGGGGCTCGCGCCTGAGCTGGGAGATCTTCGTGGAGCTCCCGCCCGCCGGCTTCGAGATGGGCGGCGGCTTCGGCAACGCTCTCGTGGGGACGGTGGTGGTGGTCGGCATCGCCGGCCTCATCAGCATTCCGATCGGCGTGCTCGCCGCCGTGTTCCTGGCCGAGCTCGGCCCGGACGGCCGGCTCGCCCAGCTCGCGCGATTCGCGACCAAGACGCTCACCGGCATGCCGTCCATCCTGGCGGGCGTCTTCGCCTACGCGGTGGTGGTGCTCCTGACCGGGACCTACTCGGCGCCCGCGGGCGGCATCGCCCTCGCGGTCCTGATGCTGCCGACCGTGGTGCTCACCGCGGAGGAGGCCATCAAGGCCGTCCCGAAGGTCACCCGCGACGCGGCCTACGGCATGGGGTGCACCCGCAGCCAGGTCGTGTGGAAGGTGCTGCTCCCCACCGGGATGCCCGGGATCCTGACCGGGGTCATGCTGGCAGTGGCCCGGGCCGCGGGCGAGACCGCGCCGCTGCTCTTCACCGCGCTCTTCAGCAGCTACTGGCTCTTCGAGGCCGGGCAGCCGAAGTTCATGCAGCCCACCGCCACCCTGGCGGTGCTCATCTACAACTTCTCGGGCATGCCGTTCGAGAACCAGATCGAGCTGGCGTGGGCCGCCTCGCTGGTTCTCGTCCTGATGGTCCTCATCATCAATGTCACCAGCCGCCTGATCGGTCAGCGCGGGGCGTGAGCGCAAGAGGGAGACACGAACCAATGACTCCGACGACGATGCAGGAGAGCCCCCGAGCCGTGGCGAGGACCGCGGAGGCGAAATCGAACGGGGTCGTGATCGACTGCAAGCTCGACCAGATCTACTACGGCAGCTTCCTCGCGGTCCGAGACAGCCACGTGCAGATCGAGAAGGGCAAGATCACCGGCTTCATCGGCCCTTCCGGCTGCGGCAAGAGCACGGTCCTGCGCTCCCTCAACCGGATGAACGACCTGATCCGGGGGTTCCGGCTGCAGGGGCACGTCCACTTCCACGGTCAGGACGTCTACGGACGGAGCGTGGATCCGGTGGCGGTGCGGCGCTACATCGGCATGGTCTTCCAGCAGCCCAACCCGTTCTCGATGAGCATCTTCGAGAACGTGGCCTTCGGCCTCCGGCTGAACCGCTTCAAGGGCGTGGTGGCGGAGCGGGTGGAGCAGGCGCTCCGCAAGGCGGCCCTGTGGGACGAGGTCAAGGACAAGCTGAAGAACAGCGGCCTCTCGCTCTCCGGCGGCCAGCAGCAGCGGCTCTGCATCGCGCGGGCGGTCGCCACCGAGCCCTCGGTCCTCCTGATGGACGAGCCCTGTTCCGCGCTCGATCCCATCGCGACCCGGCGCATCGAGGAGCTGATGATCCAGCTCAAGCAGAACTACACGATCGCGATCGTGACCCACAACATGCAGCAGGCCCAGCGCGTCGCCGACGTGACCGCCTTCTTCTCGGTGGACATCTCCAAGGGCAACCGGACCGGCTACCTCGTCGAGTCGGGACCCACCCGGGAAGTCTTCGAGAGCCCGCGGGAGCAGCTCACCAAGGAATACGTCTCCGGCCAGTTCAGCTAACGCCGATGAGCCCGCTGCGCGCTGCGCTCGGTTGGGCCGTCGGCCTCGCCGCGATCGTATCGACGAGCTGGGCGGGCTCGGTCACCGCCCAGGACGCCAAGGTCGCCCTCCGGGGCGCGGGGGCGACGTTTCCGGCCCCCCTCTACGAGAAGTGGATCCAGACCTACCGGCAGCAGAATCCGGAGGTCGCGATCACCTACGACGTGGTCGGCAGCGGCGAGGGCCAGCGGCGCTTCCTGAACGACGTCGTCGACTTCGGCGCGAGCGACGCCGCCCTCACCGACGAGCAGCTGTCCCGAGTGAAGGCGGGCGCCCGGCTGGTGCCGGTCACCGCGGGCATCGTGGTGCTCGCGTACAATCTGCCCGGCCTGAGCGGCCCGCTGAAGCTCGGGCGCGACGTCTACGTGGACATCTTCGCCGGTCGCATCCGGACCTGGGACGATCCCCGCATCCGGGCCCACAACCCGACCCTGGCCCTGCCGCACCGGAACATCGCCATCGTGGCGCGTCAGGACAGCAGCGGGACGACGTTCGCCCTCACCAATCACCTGAGCGCGGTCAGCGCGGTCTGGCGCGATCAGGGGCCGGGGGTCGGGAACCTCGTCGACTGGCGAGGCGCCATGCTGGCCCGCGGCAACGAGGGGGTGGCCGGGCGCATCAAGGTCAGCGACGCCTCGATCGGCTACGTGGAGTACCACTTCGCCAAGCGACTCGGTCTGGCGATGGCTCACGTCCAGAACAAGGCCGGCCGCTATATCGCGCCGGGCGAGCAGGGCGGGCAGGCCGCGCTGGCCGTGAACGTCAAGCAGATGCCGAGCAACCTCCGCCTCTTCCTCCCCGACCCCGAGGGCGAGGAGTCCTACCCGATCGTGACCTTCAGCTGGCTCCTGGTGTACGACCGCTACCCGAACGCGTCCAAGACCGCCGCGCTCAAGAAGTTCCTGACCTGGGGGCTCACCACCGGGCAGAGCTACAGCCGCGAGCTCGGCTACATTCCCTTGCCGGCGGAGGTGGCGTCGCTGTCCCTGGCCGCCCTGGACCGCATCAACTGACCCCGCCGCGCGCCACCGGCACCGCCCGGGTGGATCTCGCGGCGATCGAGACATCGCTGCGTCGGGTGCAGTGGGAGTTCGACCGCATCAATCAGCGGTTGAGCGCACGCCGCGACCCGCTCGACGGCGTGGTCATCGACAACATGATGGCGGGCTACGCCTTCGTCGACACGCTGGTGGCCGACGGCATCGACCTGTTCGCCCTCGGCAGCTCCAAGCACCTGCTGGAGCTGAACGCCCTCGTTCTGTGCGGAACCAGCTCGGCGCGACGCCTGGCCTATGCCCGTCACCTCGAAGCCACCGAGCGTCGCTTCTACGAGGAGCGTCAAGGTGGAGTCGGGGATCTGGTCGAGTGGTACGCACGGCACGCTGACGAGTCGGCCTGGAGCCGCGCCGCCGGCGCCTACACGCGCATCCTGAGCAAGCCCCAGCTCTTCGTCGAGGGCAATCATCGGGCCGGTGCGCTCGTCATGAGTTACATCCTGGCCCGTGACGGCGAGCCGCCGTTCGTGCTGTCGGTCGAGAACGCGAGCGCCTACTTCGACCCGTCCGCCGTGATCCGCAATACCGCGAAGAACAGCGCTGCCATGCTGTTTCGCCTGCCCGGTATCCGGAAGCGCCTCGCCGCCCTCCTCCGGGAGCACTCCGACCGCCGACATCTGCTGGGTTGAGCGGGCGCGGTCCCGCCGAAACCAGCCGGCAATCGTCCGGTAGCCTCTACTTCATGACGTTCTTCGTCCGCCTCCTGCCGACCATCGCCTTGTAGCGCGTGCCGTCTCCCTGATCGGGATCCGGCCGCGACGGCGATCGAAGTGCG
>Ga0114129_10008418_pt1 | contig 14694 bp, 11 predicted proteins | sample RhiMetdeltSRZDD1_FD_80071 | JGI IMG/M metagenome (GOLD analysis project Ga0114129, IMG submission 80071) | Populus rhizosphere microbial communities from Tennessee, USA - Rhizosphere MetaG P. deltoides SRZDD1 (version 2) (version 2) | ecosystem: Host-associated > Plants > Roots > Rhizosphere >... | reverse complement strand
TGCATTGGTCCGCCTCCTTCGAACCAGAGTTATCTGAATGCCGCTAAAATCATTGAAGTAGCCAAAAAATTACAGGCAGATGCCATTCACCCCGGTTATGGTTTTTTAAGCGAGAATGCCTCCTTTGCGCAAAACGCCAAAGCATCAGGTATTACTTTTATAGGTCCCGATGCGAATGCCATCAGCATCATGGGTTCAAAGCTGGCAGCCAAAGCATGCGTAAAAAAATACAATATTCCCATGGTGCCTGGTATTGATACAGCTATCACCGATATCAAAACGGCCAAAGAAGTAGCCGCCAAAATAGGATACCCCGTGCTCATCAAAGCATCGGCAGGCGGCGGCGGTAAAGGCATGCGCATTGCCCAAAAAGAAACCGACCTCAACGAGCAAATGCAACGCGCCACCAGCGAAGCCTTGTCGGCCTTTGGCGACGGATCGGTTTTTTTGGAGAAATATGTCACTTCACCACGCCATATCGAAATACAGGTACTGGCCGATAACTATGGCAACACGGTTCATTTGTTCGAACGCGAATGCAGCATTCAGCGACGACATCAGAAGGTGGTGGAAGAATCGCCTTCATCTATATTAACACCCGAGCTGCGAAAAAAAATGGGAGAAGCGGCTGTGATGGTGGCCAAATCGTGCAATTACCGAAGTGCCGGCACGGTTGAATTTTTGGTAGATGATAAGCTTAATTTTTATTTTCTCGAAATGAATACCCGGCTGCAGGTTGAACATCCTGTAACCGAAATGATAACAGGCATCGACCTGGTAGAAGAGCAGGTAAGAATAGCCAGAGGCGAAAAGCTAAGGTTTACACAAAATGATCTGCATATTAATGGCCATGCCATTGAACTAAGGGTATATGCCGAAGATCCGCTGAATGATTTCCTGCCATCTACAGGTATGCTTACCAGGTATGTAAAGCCCCAGGGCGAAGGCGTACGGGTTGATGATGGATATGCACAGGGACTCGATATTCCTGTTTATTATGACCCTATGATCGCCAAACTGATCGTCCATGGCAACAACAGAACAGAAGCCATTCAAAAACTAAAAGCAGCGATCAAAGATTATACTATCGAAGGCGTTTCAACTACCTTGCCCTTCGGCACCTTTGTATTGGACCATGAGGCTTTTGTATCGGGTAACTTTGATACGCAGTTTGTACAAAAATATTACACCCCCGAAAAGTTGCTGGTGCAGGAAAAAAGCAGGGCCGAAATAGCAGCGATAGTGGCATTGAAATACTGGCTACAAAAGCAAAAAGAAATAAAGCCGGTAGAACCGGTGCCAACGAATTGGAGTAAACGAAAATGAAAACAGGCAATAGGCAGTGGTATGGGCAGCGGATAGCTTTACGTTAAAACCTTTGCGCCTTATCGCCTTAGCGCGAAATAAAATATGCAACATGAAAAAACCAAAATCGGAAATATTAAACCAGAAGATCGAAGAAGGAAAGCTCGGTGGCGGACCCGAAAGGAATGCGGCGCAGCATAAAAAAGGAAAACTCACGGCCCGCGAACGCATAACCCTGTTAATGGACCCTGGTTCGTTTGAAGAAATCGGCGCACTGGTGCTGCATCGCACTATCGATTTCGGTATGGAAGACCAGCAATTTTATGGCGATGGCGTTATTACCGGCTATGGCACCATCAACGGACGACTGGTATATGTATTTGCACAGGACTTTACCGTATTCGGCGGCGCATTGTCTGAAACACATGCTGAAAAAATTTGCAAGGTAATGGACCTTGCCGTGAAAACCGGCGCGCCCATGATCGGACTCAACGATTCGGGTGGCGCACGAATACAGGAAGGCGTTAGATCGTTAGGAGGTTATGCCGATATATTTTATAGAAATGTATTATCCTCGGGAGTGATACCTCAAATATCAGCCATTATGGGCCCCTGTGCAGGCGGAGCAGTTTACTCGCCCGCCATGACCGATTTTACCATTATGGTCGAAAACACCAGCTATATGTTCGTTACCGGGCCCAATGTGGTAAAAACAGTTACCAAAGAAGAAGTGAGCCCTGAAGAACTGGGTGGCGCCTCGGCGCATTCTACCAAATCGGGCGTGACCCATCTTACTGCCGCCAACGATATGGAATGTATTGCACAGGTAAAAAAACTGTTGGGCTACCTTCCGCAAAACTGTGAAGACACCACGCCTGCAATTCCCTATACGCCTGCCGATGAAACAAGGGAAATGCTGGAAGCGATCGTTCCCGAAAGTCCGAACCAGCCGTATGACATGCGCGCGGTGATAGATGGCATTTGCGATGCCGCTACCTTTTTTGAAATTCACAGCAATTACGCTACGAATATTGTAATAGGCTTTGCACGGCTGGCAGGCCGAAGCATTGGCATTGTGGCCAATCAGCCAATGAGTCTGGCAGGTGTGTTGGATATCGACAGTTCAAAAAAAGCCGCCCGCTTTACCCGTTTTTGCGATTGCTTTAATATTCCTTTACTGGTATTGGTTGATGTGCCCGGCTTTTTACCCGGCACCGATCAGGAATGGCATGGCATTATTACTAATGGCGCCAAGCTGTTATATGCATTCAGCGAAGCAACGGTGCCGCGCGTTACGGTAATTACCCGCAAAGCATATGGCGGCGCTTATGACGTAATGAATTCAAAGCACATTGGCGCCGATATGAATTTTGCCTGGCCATCTGCTGAAATTGCGGTGATGGGAGCCAAAGGCGCCAGTGAGATCATTTTCAAAAAAGAAATTGCCGAAGCACCCGACCCTGCGAAAAAGCTGGCCGAAAAAGAAGCAGAATACGCCGAAAAATTCGCCACGCCTTATCTCGCTGCCGAAAGAGGATTTGTTGATGAAGTGATTGAACCCAAACACACCCGCACCAAACTGATCAAAGCATTTGCCATGTTGCAGAATAAAGTGGCCACCTTACCGAAGAAGAAGCATGGGAATATACCGTTGTAGATGCCTTAACTGCTTTTATATCCATCCATCGCTTTCCCCAGCCGTTGCCTGATCTTCGAGGCCAGTATGCGGGGCGATAACACTTTTACAAATTCGCTGAAACCGAGTATTTCCCTTTCCAATTCAAAATTCAGCACCACATCAATGCGAATGATGATCCCCTGTTCATCTTCTTTGATCAGCTTTTGCGAATGATGTATGGGTTTAGTAAGTACATACGGAGCGTGGTTTTTATCAACAAAAAGAACCACTTTATACGGACGGTCTTTTTCGTTTTTGGTAACGCCGATCAGGTCGTCGAAATAACGGTCGAAATCTACGCCATCGTGCTCCACGAATTTTTCTTTCGTTAACTCCTGAAATTCGATGATCCTGTCTAAGGCCATGGTCAACAGTTGACCGGTTTTTTTGGGTTTAACGATCAGGAACCATCGGTTGCGGTATTCCTTCAATAAATAAGGAAAACAAATATGTTGCTGCGATTGAACCGCTTTGAAAGATTTATACTCGATCAGTAACGGCCGTTTATGCAAAATGGCCTGATATAAAGGATTGATATGCTCCAGGCCCTTCAGCAACGAATTATTTTCAAATTGTATGCAATTGCGGCCCTGGTGAGTTGATTTGTACAGGTTGTTTTCGAGCTTCGCGATCATATCGCTCATTTCATCAAAATACGTAAAGCCGTTAAACTGCTTCAGCAGTCCAACTATCTCTCTCATCTTTTCTACATCGGCATTATTAATAGGCGCGTTGGTGATGCTGTAACCGGCTTCACTGTACGAGTAAAATTTTCTGTCGGTAACAATAATAGGTGCATTGTAACCCAGCTTATCGCTGCGCATGATCTGAATATCGGCCTGAATGGTACGTTTACTTACGCCCGTGGTAATGCCTTCGAATTCATACAACACATTCGCAACTTTTTCTATAAGATCATCCAAAGTCCATTTACGGCACCGGTTCCTCAAACATTCATCAATGGTTTTGTAACGAATAAGGGCTAATTTATTAATTGACATAGGATCGTTTCAGGCTGTAAAAGTAATATGCCGTTTTTTACTACGCAACCAAACTGCGCAGTAAACAAAAATATTTTACTGTTAAAAAGCATTTTTACACTTAATCAACTGAAAAACAAGCACAACAAAATAAAAGGTAAAAATAATTTCAACTGCGCAATTATGCTGCGCTGATGCATAGGCATATTTGCTGTATCAAAAACAGGTCAAGAAAAAGTTACTTCAAAACCTGAAAATTACTTTTCCAATTACCGTTTTTGTTTTGAAGCAGTAGCTCAGCTGGTCAGAGCAACGGGCCGTATAGAATTAAAATTATCAGCGGCCAATTCAAACATACTTCACAATGGTAATGCCGCTTCGGCGGCAGACCGGTTCAAATCCGGCGTTTGAAAATTACCGTGGTCAATTAAGCCTTACGTCCACATCTTAATCCGTGGGTCGTTGGTTCGAATCCAACCTGCTTCGCGAAAAAAAATTAAGGTCAAATGTTGCTTACTTCTATTTGTATCAGCAGCATCATTACCTGATTTAAAATGTACCAAATTATGAAACAGTTATTAACTGTAGCTATTCGTCAGAAAGCCATTTTTATTCCCGATGAAGCCGTAACAGGCAACAACAAAACCCTTACCGAAACTACCGGTGTGCTGGTAGCCAATCTGAGCAAATTAGGTTATGGGGTTTCAGAACAATTGCTGTATACGCTGAACAATACCAGTCCGAAATTTCAGGCAGGTGTATTGGAGAAATTCCGTGAGGTAATGGGCGTTGAAAAAAACTGGACACCATTGGTAAAAGGCTGGAATGTACCTACCGGCGAAACGGTGGTGGATTATATCATGACCTTTTTTGCAAATATTTTCAAAGCAAAGGGCACCACTTTACCGTGCGGACATATCATACCAGGCAATACGTTTCCACTGGAACGTTATAATGGTTGTCCGTTTTGCGGAACGCCATTTGAGTTTGGCGCTATTGAAACGTACAAACAGGGCAGCGAACAAAAGGTATTAAACCTATGGACTGTTGCAGATGCGAAAGCATTCCTAGACGACCTGCTTACATCCAAAACAGCCCTCGATGCCACACAGGTCGACAGCCTGAAAATATTGCTGGCTGAATTTCCTTTGCCGAATAGTTCGATCGGGATTAAGGAAACGCTGATGGTGGTAATTGATATTTTTATTAAAGAGAACCAGCCGCAAAAAGCACAGACCTTATTTACATCGCCTGTTGATATTTTGCGTTACCTGTGGTACAAGCATACCGGGTTTTTACAGATTATTGAACCGCGTACCATTATTCAGCGTCGTGGAAAGAATAATAAACATATTTGGTCGCCGCTCGATAAAAGTGCAGGCGCTCAACTCGATGCCAAAGCTGCCTTAAAGCTGAAATACAATCGCGCAGCTTGTTTAATGGTGGCAACCTGGTTAAACAATCTGCCTCTTGATACCGCAAAAATGTGTGAAATGATGCACCCGAAACGCGGTATGTGGGTTCGCTTTATTCGTGCCTTGCGTTTGGCAGAATACAGTCAGCGTAAAGGATTTGAAAAACTGCAAGAGCTGCTGAACAGGTTTTACAACGAAGATTATCAGGTATGGCAAGGACATGTAAACCAGTATCGTCTTCGTTACGATGCCAAACAAACATTTGCTTTGTTACAGCAACGTCCGGGTTTATTTGCGCGCTCGCTGTTCGCCAACATATTGTGGTTTGGCACCAATGCTACCATAGCTGCCTTTGCTGAGATCATCGACAAAGTGCCCGCCCGTTTGGTATTCACATTAAGCATGTATGCCGAAAATTATTTCGACAGAAAGAATAATCGCGTGGTAAAACCATTGGGTGGCACCAACAAAACCATACCGGCAAACGCACTGTTGAGCCTGTATACCGATGAGCAGTTAGACGCTATGAGAAAAGCTGTTGGCAACTTGTGTTTACTGGCGGTAAAAAAGCGTTTTGCGGCTGTGGAAACCACATCCAAAACCATGTTCATCGATCCGGCACTGTTTAAATTGCCTGTTTCTATCGGCGACAGAAGCGACACTGTGCAGGATATGCCTGCCGCATTAATGGGAACCCGTTTTGCGGTAGCAGGCGATAAAGTGCGGTTGTTTATGCAATGGGGCACCGGACTGCCTGCCCAGCATATGGATATGGACCTTAGCTGTGTGATTGCATACGCTTCACGAACAGAGTTTTGCTCGTTCAGCATGCTGGCAGTAACAGGATGTTTGCATAGCGGCGATATCAGAAGCATTCCCAATAAAATCGGAACGGCTGAATACATAGAGATCGATGTGGATATACTGAAAAAAGCCGGCGCCAAATATGTAACGTTTACGTGCAATGCCTATAGCAATGGAAGCATTATGCCTAACCTGGTGGTAGGATGGATGAACAGCGAATACCCCATGAGCATTTCCCAAACAACAGGCGTTGCTTATGATCCGTCGTGCGTGCAACACCAGGTGCGGGTGGTAAACAGCCTGAGCAAAGGAATGGTATTTGGGGTGCTTGATGTAGCCCATTCAGAAATAGTGTGGCTTGAAACATCCTTCTCGGGTCAGCTGGCTCAAAACCTTAGTCTGACCACGATCTCTACCTTTTTGAAAAAGCTCAGCAGCAAATTAACCATCGGTCAGTTGTTGCAAATAAAAGCCGAAGCCCAGCAATTACAACTGGTAGAAACACCCGAAGCGGATGAAGTATACATCAATGAATGGGCTTTGAACACAGCAGCTGTAACAAAGCTGTTGGTAGATTGATTAATTACGAGCATCCTGTTTAATTGCAGGGTGCCCATTATTTTAAGTAAAATAGAAATGAACAAGTTTGAACGGCTAAAAAATGAATTATCAGTAGCCGGAACCGGAAAAATGAAAGCCTTTGGCAACTCGATGTTGCCGATTTTGAAAAGCGGCAGCTTATTGACTTTTGAAAAAGCAGAAGAATATATTATCGGAGATATCGTTTTTTGTAAAGTGAAAGGGCGTTATATCGATGCCCACAAAGTGATAAAAAAAGATGCAAACAAAGGCCATCTGATAGCTAACAACCATGGTTTTGAAAACGGGTGGACGAAAATAATCTACGGACGTGTTGTGCAGGGCGAGTTTCAGGGAAAGGTTATTTATACACGCGGTTAAAAGCGATGATTACACTAAATAACAAAAGGAGCTTACGGGCCCCATTTTCTGTTTATATAATGAATCTGCACTATTTGGTACTGCTGATCTTTTTTGATTTCAACTCAATATCCTTTTCCTTTTCTTTCAATTTTAATTCCATTTTTTTCTGCAGCAGTTGTTTCATTTTATCCATGTACACTTTTTCCGATGCTTCGGTTTCGGGGTCGTATAACTGGTATCGTGCTTTCAATGAAAGATATACCTGCACTACAGGCTCACCAACAACCGGATCAATTACCTTGTCGAATTGTTTGTCAGAAACTTTCTCGTAATAAATGGTCTTATCTTTTTCGGCATAATTATATTGAACCTGTTGCTGTGGCTGCCCCTTTTTATACGTGGTGTTGATAGTTGGCCAGGCGCAATTCTTAAAAGCATAATATTGAATATAGCGTTCGATGGGGTAGGCCGATCCGTATTTTTCACCAAACTGCGAGAACCTGATGTGCATGCCGGCCTTTTCAAGCGTTTCTTTTTTAATCAATAAAATTTTCAGCGCCTCTTGCCGTAACTGGTTCAGCACAACATCCAGATCCTGTATAACATAATCTACTTTTACCAGATCGTAAATTGCTGCATGCGCCGCAATGGCTATCAGCTGATTGATCTGTTCGTGATTGGTGAAAGTAATATGCACATTCTTTTTCATTTCAAACCCTGCCGGTATTTCGTTCAATGTTTTGGTGAACTTTTTTTCCGACACTTCCACTTCATATACAGGCACCAGCGAAACGGGATCAACAAACAGTTGCCGGGGATCGATATTCTTTTGTGTAAGCAATGTTTTAAATACCTCCAGCCGGTTTTGCATGGCGGATTCTGTTTCTTCGATGGTCTTACCATGTTGACTGATACTAAAAATAGCCACGTAGGAAGAAGCTTTACAATTGATCATAATGTTCGCCTCAAGCTGATTCGAAAACTGGTCGTTGTAACTATTCAGGGTCAGGTCAATCCCTGCGGCACTGACCTGATATGAAGTATTGCCGTTATAAACTGCGTTGCCGCCAATTTGTGCATAGGAAGAAGAAAGTATAATGCCTGCAATAAAAATGATTGAAGTAAAAACTATTTTTTTCATGATTCGGTTTTTCAATCTGTACACGTACATTGAAAAAACGTTCATTGTTTTTATCAATACACTTCTGTAACAAGCGCCATCAGCATAGTATCTTTAGCAATGATTGTATTTATTTCACGCCAGGTTTTCTTTTGAGGTGCTGTTTTCTTCGTGTTTTGTTCAGTAACCGGTTTTGATTGAACAATTGCAACATCAGGTATTTTCGCAGGTTGTTTGATAGAATCTACAACATTTACTTTTTCAACAGACGGAACTACGGCAACTTTACCACTATCAGCAGGTTTATTGATCAACAGCCAGGTGGCCAGTATAACAAGTGCAACTGAAGCTGCAGCATAATACCAGAATGGTGTAATCCGCCTGGCCCTTATATTTTTTTTCAATTGCGTTTGAAGAAAAGCTTCTACAGAGTGATCGATGGTCGGCACCTCGTCTTTTTCCTCCATAGCTACCAATAGCATATTCCGCAACAGGTCATATTCTTCCCGGTTAGCTGTTACAGGCTGCAGTATTTCTTTTTCAGCGTCTGTGAGCTGATGCCATTCTTTTTGTTGTATGATATCGTCCGGTTGCATATCCATATTATGATGGGTTATGAAGCGTTTGGAATTGTTTTAATTTTTCTTTCATTTCTTTCAGCAGGTAAAACAACCTCGATTTTACCGTACCCTCCGGAATATTCAGTACCCGGCTGATATCAGGTACCGAGAGCTGTTCCTGAAAGCGCAAAATGAAAAGCGACCGTTTTTCGTCGTTCAGTTCATCCATGCAGGCATGAACGGCTTCTTTAAACTTTCGCAAATCGATTTGTTTATCCTGTGCCGCCAGGTTGGTATCGTGTTTCATACTCCTGTATTTTGATCTTATTGCTGAACGCCGATATTCGTTCTTGCACATATTGTGCGCCATACTGTACAGCCAGGTTGAAAATGATCTATCAGTCTCAAACTTTTTTGCATGCCTGATCACTTTCAAAAACAATTCCTGTGTTTGATCTTCGGCCAGCGCTTTATTCTTCCAGAGCATTCTGAAAAAGTAGCTGAACATTTTTTGTCCATACCGGTGATACAATTCAGCAAAAGCAGCGGCGTGCCCTTCCGCAACCGGGCCCAGCAATTGTTCGTCGGCGTATTCATTGTATGTGATCGATCGCATTTCCATTCGATGAACAATTACTGTATTTTATGCATGATGTTCTGTTTGCCAGCTCGTGCCGCAATCTTTTGAATAAGCAATTTTAGGTTATTTGCCCTGCTATTGTTCTGAGCATTATAATACCTGTACAGCATAATGAAGCCCGGCAAATAATTACTATACAATTGCGCAACATCCTGTGGCCATTCCTGACTACTGTTGAGCAAATGCCAATCGAAGCTCTTTTCAATATGATCTTTTAGTTCATCAAAAGAAGATTGTGGGTGTACCTTAACCAGCAATCCGGTGCACACAGCCTGAGGATATTCAGCAAGCACTTCCTTGCCAAGAGAAACACACAAGTATGCCTGCTGCCGCGCGGGTATATGGCCGTCGTAATATTTCAGCCGGGTATCTTTCCGAATATGATACACCTGTTGCAGCACTGCCATAGGCACCAGGTCGTGCAAGCCGGATGCGTAAATAACCGCATTGGTATCAGCAGACATCAGAGCATTGTAATGATACTGGTACAACCAGGGCGACAGGCATTTGGTGTTATCCAGCGCACGGCACCATTTAGCCATTTCAGCATCATGGCCACTGATTATTGCATATTGAATGAGGTAAGGATATACGATCGATTTATCGGCAGCTGTTTCCAGGGCTTTATAAACAGCGGTACTGTCTTTTTTGCCTGAATGCAAAAAAATCATCAGGTAATAGTCCCCCTTGCCGGCAATGTATTCGTGCGACTCACTAATTATAGTAGCCAGCACTTTTTTTCTTTCGGCATCAGACAACGACTTATCTCTGGCAGTCCATACATAATAATTAAACCAGGCTTTGCTATTGTACAGGTTACCATTTTTTTGCGCCTCCCAGCTTTTCGCTTGTTGATCAGCCGCAATGGAAGTGCCTGCCACCTGGTCTGAAGCGTTTATGAGGTTATGGTGTGGACGTGTAACCGGCATTTGCGCCTCACCGATACAAACAATAAAAAACAATAATATTAGCCCAAAAGTATATTTCATTACTTACTGTACACCTAAGGCTAAAGTTCGTTCAAAAAATTTCTAAATAAACAAATGGAGCGCGAGGCTCCATTTGCAATTGTTAAATTTCCGTGTATTTGATGGTTACTACAGGCGTGGTTTGAGTTACCTTTTTCAGGTGCGGTTGATACATAAAAATATCAGCCGCATCCTTATACGCAAAATCAAACTCCTGTATATACCCCTGCGGAAAATCGCCCGACCGGTTCAGGAGTTCGCTGAACTGTTCTTTATAAGCTTTCCGCTGTTTTTCCTTTAGCACGGTTTTCCAGTGCTTCATCGCATCAAAGCGCGATAGTTTTCTTCCCGCACCATGAGCGCACGAATTCAAAGCAGCTTCGGCGCCGGCCACGGAAGCAGTCTGCACCAGCAAGCTGCCTCTCGACATGGATAAAGGAATAACCACTGTTTTACCTTTCATCAGTTCTGTGCTGCCTTTGCGGTGAACAATTGACTGCTGAGCAAACCGCAGGTGGTTATGAATGGAATCTTCCAGCACATAATGCGTTCCATGTAACACACCTTCGTGTTCAAAATCCTTAACGTTCGCCTGCAGGTAATTTCTGTCGATGGCATTCTTATTACAGTGAACATAGTTCGCATTCTGTAAAAAGATCAGCGTTTTGATGCAGAAATTTTTTCGCCTTTCGTACCCATATTGCAGGGTGTTGTTGTAATAAGTGATGAAGTCATCTTTCAAAAAATCCTTATGCACAAAATCAACACCCTGACCGTATGCCTGCGAAAAATCACGCGTTAATTGCAGGCAATGCTGGTACAGGGCGATTCCGCGGTCACGCGTTCCGGTATGGCAGATAATATACACTGCTTCATTGTCTTCCTCGATCGACAAAAAATGGTTACCACCGCCCAGGCCATCATCCGTCATTTTGAGGTGAGCAAAATTCAGCGCTTTATAATGCGCCTTTTTATCAAATGGTTTGAGCCAAAATGATTTGTCGATTTTCAGGTACATAACACCACAGCCGATATCCTTACCGGTAATCAGCGGGTAGCAATAATCGGCGGTTTCAAAAGCCACGCCCACCGGCAATGCTTTTTCGGCACAGTAATGAATGTCGGTAAAAGCACAAATGGCTTGTACAAACGGCTTCTGCGCATACTGCTGTAACTGATGCATAGCATTTTGTTCAATGCTATTGGCATCGCAATAGAATGCAATAGTTTGCATGTTCTTTAATTTGGAATAAAAAAAGATTAAATCGTAGGGCTTTGGCAGGAACATCCGCCCCTTACAGAGATGTCAGCAGCCGATATTTATCGGGAGGACAAAGATAATCAAACAAAGCATTTTTTAAAATCGTTCGCTGCGGTTTCCCTTCAAATATTTTTCAGGGTACTATTTTGACTACGAAATAAGAATATTAGATTTGATGAATTGCGTATATATGCATAAGAACACGGCTTTATATTTTAACTCAATTAGGAAATCCATGAAACGAGCGATCATTATCCTTATTATATTATCTGCATTTCGATGCGAAGCGCAGGTCAATATTGGCATACCAGGCATAGAACAGGTTGTAAAAACTTTCTTTTCGCATTATCAGTTGAACCCTGAGGCGGAATCATACATCACGTTTGAAAAAAAGCAGGCAGGTTGGTATGTAGGTACAGTTAATTATACAACCGGAACCCAGGTTGAACCTTCACACTTATTCTGGAATAAAGCCACAGCCAGTTATGAAAATTTACCATATAATGAACGAAACGACCCAGACAGTACAGTAATAAAAAACGAAGTGAACTCTTATATGAACGGCCACCTGGATGAAGCGACCTTGTATAATTACCAAAGGAACCTGTTCTATGGATACGATAATTGGGATTGGGACGTGATCGTTAATTTACAAAACAAATCAAACTTAACAGACACATTGCTTGAAACGCTGGCAAGAGCGTATTCAAGCTATGCTATAAACTACTTCTATCCGCAATATGGCCTGTCTTCTACCAATAACGACAGCGACCGGATCAAATTGAAAGACAGCGAACCCATAAGCATTTCGAGGGCAAAGAAATTTGTTCATTATGAAAATCTGGCTATTGCCACTTACCAACAATTGAAAGCACTTAACCCGCTGTATGAAACCAAAGTAGGAAATATAGCTACAAAGATGGCAGGCGAACATATGTTTGCCTGGTCAACACTAAAGTTTAATGGTTTTGAAAATGACGCAACCCGGTATTTAACGGGAGTTTCATACCCCGATTCGATTTTACAGAAGGCTAAAAATATGTTACAGGAAATAAAGCCAAATAGTATCTTTTTCACCTGGGGAGATAATGTAACCTATCCTGTTTGGTATTTACAATCGCAGGGTATAAGGAACGATGTAATTGCCCTTGATTACACACTTATTTCACTGCGAAGAGTACTAAAATACCTGGATAAAAAATACAATTATTCCTTATTTGCCATAGATAGTGCTGTTTATTTGAGCCCTATGTTCGATTATGCATTGTATCAAAGCGAATATGCAAGTGACAAAGAAATCACATTAGACAGTTTTTTAAACCGATTGTACGGAAGTAATACCTTACAATCGATAACGGCCAAAAACAAAACCACTTATTATACCGATGATTCATCATTTAAGTACTTCCATAAAAAAGTATACATGCCGGTAAATACAAGCAAGGCTCAAAAGCTTTATGGCATGAAGCGTTTTTATGGTAAAATATATTTACCAATGGAAAAGCATTATTTATTCATGAATGAAATGATTGCCTTTGCCATTAGCAGCAGGAATTTTTTAAAAAAGCATATTTATTTTTCTTTTGAAACCGAGACCAAAAACAAAATGAATGGTATTGTAAAACGGTCGCTTGTATGGGAGCTGACGCCTGTGATTGAGTAGATGGGTATTTCAGTTCTTAGCCGATATACTATTACCCGTATACCTGACATATTTTTTTTCAAACAACTTCACCATATACCATGTAGCTACAGCCGCTGCAATATGTTTTAAGGAATGTCCGCTGATGAAACCGGTAAACGAATAAATTTCCTTGTCGAAATGCTCTAATACTTTGGCAATAACATACCATAATACTACCAACATCAACAAACGCCATGATTTATTATTGGCCTCAGAAGGGAAAATCAACAAAATAGCCGGAATGGCGAGCATGGGATAAAACTGAACCAAGCCATACATCCGCAAATCGCCATGACCGATGAGTTCGGTATGATGCCACCACAATACGCTTGAAATACCAGTGATCACCAGGGGAAATAACAATGTCGTGCCCGCTTTTGCATTGATGCATTCGGCTATAACAGCGCTCAGAAATGCCATAAACACGATGGTCATGGGAATACGGTCATACACCAGCCTGTCGTTATTGGGAAGATAATGATAATAAGCAGATCCCAGGCCTATAAGTATAATACCGCAGAACAATACGGCATAGATCATCAACATTGACTTACCGGCTGATGACCTGGGAAGCAAGCTCAATCCCCACACGCCGACAATTAAAAATGGTACATTACTTAAAACGTTATAAAAGTTAGGGATGCCCAAAATTGCATTGCCATCGGCAAACAGGTGAAAGGCAGGGTCCTGAGGGGTTGGCTTCATCAGCACTACAATAACGATCGACAATACGGTTAACAGCCCCAGCAGAAGAAATTTTGTGCGAAGTTTCATAAGAATGGTTTAATGAACCTTCAAATTAATAAATTTATGTATAATAGATTTGTAAAATGGCACCAAAAAACAGGAAAAAAACCAGTACATCAACCGGCCCGGTAAGCGCCAAAACTTATTTTCAAAGCGGACAGGCACGTAAACTACCTATACATGCGTGTTTTGTAACTGAACAATGGCAAACAAGCGGCATGGTACAGGTAATAGTCAGCCGGCGCCATGTTACCGGCAACATAACAACATGTTTTTACCTGGTAGACCTTTTATGCGCCGGTGTAAAAGATAGCATGTATATTTTCAATGAACCGGAAGACTCGTTAAATGAAATAAAGGAAAATATTGAAACAAAAGGTGTTTCATTGGAACCCTGCGATTACACATTGGCTCATAACATCATTTTTGCAGGCGTTGAATTTGCTGCAGAATATGGCATTGAACCCATTGAGGAATTTGCCATAACCAAAATGATGCTCGAAGAAGATGATGAAACCATTGAACTGATTGATGTTGAATGTGGCAAAGACGGCCAGCCTTTTTTAGTTGATAACGGCTACGACCCGCGT
>Ga0114129_10008417_pt1 | contig 14694 bp, 8 predicted proteins | sample RhiMetdeltSRZDD1_FD_80071 | JGI IMG/M metagenome (GOLD analysis project Ga0114129, IMG submission 80071) | Populus rhizosphere microbial communities from Tennessee, USA - Rhizosphere MetaG P. deltoides SRZDD1 (version 2) (version 2) | ecosystem: Host-associated > Plants > Roots > Rhizosphere >... | reverse complement strand
GTTGCCGGCGCAGGAGCCGGCGATGGGGCGGGCGCAGGAGGCGTCACTGGTGTCGCCACGACGACCTGACTGAACGTGGCGGTCACGGCTACCGCGCTGTTCCCGAGCACGGTGCACGGACCGGTGCCCGAGCACGTGCCGCTCCAGCCTGCGAAGGTCGAGCCTGCGGCGGGCGTGGCGGTGAGCGTCACGCGCGTTCCGCCTGGATATGTTCCGCTGCAAGCGCTGCCGCAATTGATTCCCGAAGGACTGCTGGTCACCGTCCCGTTACCGTTTCCGGATTTCGTGACGCTGACAGTGGAGTCCGATGGGATCGAGCCGCACGCCTCGCCCGAATACGCGGACTCGCCGGAGTCGTTGTAGGCCTTCACGCGATAGCAGTAGCTGCGGCCTTGGCTGACGGAGCCATCCGCATACGTCGTGACACCCATCGGGATGTCGGCGAGCGCGCCGAATGCTGTATCGGTCGACACTCGTCGCTCGACTATGAACCGCGCCTGGCCGCCAGAATTGTCCGTCCATGAAGCGGTGAGCTGCGCGGCTGAGGCATCGTGTGCGCTGGCAAGAGCGACAGCGCCGACGATGGCAGCGATGGCGCGGCGCAGAGACATAGGCGGTCTCCCATCGAGCGAAAACCGCCATTGGCCCGGGAGTACGTCTCCCTCCGTTCGGCAGCCCGGCTGTCAGGCCCAATGCCTGACCCGCGGCTTTGCGTCCCCGCCTCGCGACGGGTTTGCCCTTTCGGGGAGGGGTCTTCGCTATCCTTCGGTCATCAGCAACGGCCGTACCACGGCCTGTAAGGGCTCTGAGGTGTGCGGAATCCTATGGTTATCGATCCCCAGGCGCCGACGCTGCTCGGGTGGTGTGACCGTGTGGCAACCGACGTGTCCAGACGCTGACACGTCGGCTCCACAAGACGCGTTAGATTCGGTTGAACGTCGCCGTCACAGCGATGGTTGTGTTTCCCATCACTGTGCAGGGCCCGGTGCCAGAGCATGCACCGCTCCAGCCGACGAACCTCGATCCAGCAGCGGGCACGGCAGTGAGCGTGATGACGCCACCGGGCGGAAAGAAGGTCGCGGTGCAGCTCGAGCCGCACAGTTCGCTGCTGCCCGACACGATGCCGCCGGTGCCCGTTCCCGCCTTCGTGATCCAAAGCATGAAGTCAGACGTCTGGACGACGGCCGACACCGGCGCGAACGCGCACGCTTCGTCGGAGTATGGCGATTCTCCGCCGTCGGTATATGCCCGTACGCGGTAGCAGTAGGTCACGCCTTCGAGGACGTTCGAGTCGAGGTAGCTCTGCGAGCCGGCGGGCAAGTCCGCAATCTTCGAAAAATCGAACTCGTTCTGGGCTCGGCGGTCGATCTCGAATGCCGCCTGGCCTGCCGAGTTGTCGGTCCACGACGCCGTGAGCTGCGCGGCGGCCGCGAGATCTGACAGCGTGAGTGCGGCAACGAGCGGGAGAAGCCACGCGAAATGCGTGAGGACCAAGGCGCCTCCATGGCGCAAAGAGCGTATATGACCTCGCGACGGATGGAGCGATTGCCGCGAGAGCCTTCTTCGCGCCCGCGCGCAGGCGAGCAACGCGCGTACCACAAGTGCGCTTCGGAGATTACGTTGAAAGACGTCCACTTAGTGATCGTAGGGACGTCTCAGCAATGTCGGGAGCGTACTCTATCCAGACACGGGATGTCTATATATTGACGCTGCCCGTGGCGCGCCACACCGCCGGTCGTGTGGCGCTAAGCCACGCGCGACGCGTCGCGCGTCAGTTGGCCGCGCCTGCCGGGCGCAATTCCTTGCTGTCGATATTGTGCTTCTCGAGCAAGTCGTGGAGCGCCGGCCGGCTGATGCCGAGTTCGGTCGCCGCGCGGCTGATGTTGCCTCGCGTGCGGATCAACGCATCCACGACGACCTGCCGCTCCACCCGATTGCGAGCCTCGCGCAGCGAGGTCTGCGGCGCCGCCGTGGCCGGCGCAATGCCGAGATCGGAGGCCTCAATGAAGCGCCCGCGCGCCAGGATCGCCGCGCGCTGGATGGCGTTCTGAAGCTCGCGGATATTGCCTGGCCACGGGTGACGGGCGATCGCGGTGAGGGCATCGGGACTGAATTGCAGGCGACGGCGGTATTGTTGGCAGTTCTGCCGGAGGAACGCATTCGCGAGCATGCCGATGTCTTCACCTCGCTCGCGAAGGGGCGGCAGCGTGATCGTGACGACCGACAACCGGAAGTAGAGATCTTCCCGGAACCGGCCGGCCGCGATCTCGGCTTTCAGCTCCTTGTTGGTGGCCGCGATCACGCGCGTCTCGACGTGGATCGGCTGCTGGCCGCCAAGGCGCTCGATCTGCCGTTCCTGCAGGAACCGCAGAAGCTTCACCTGAAGCGGTAGACTCATCTCCCCGATCTCGTCGAGGAACACGGTGCCGCTATCGGCCTGCTCGAGCTTCCCCTTGCGCTGGATATGGGCACCCGTGTAGGCACCCTTTTCGTGCCCGAACAGCTCGGACTCGAGCAGCGTCTCCGGAATGGCGCCGCAGTTGATCGCCACGAACGGCGCGTTCTTGCGGCGGCTCTTGTGATGGATCGCATGGGCCAGGAGCTCCTTGCCCGTTCCGCTTTCGCCCTCCACGAGCACCGTCACGTCGGTCTTGGCGACCAGCGATACCGTCGCGAAGATCTCACGCATCCGTGGCGTGCCGCCGATGATGTCGTCGAATCGCGCGGCGGCTTCGGCCTCGGCCATCTGCCGGGCGTTCTCGGTCTCCAGCGACTGCAGATACGTGCTCCGTCGCAGCACCGTCTCGTACTCGTTGATGTCAATGGGCTTCGATAGATAATCGAACGCGCCGAGCTCGACGGCGCGCCGGGCGTTCGCGCGGTCATTGTTCCCTGTCACGACGACCACCTTGGTCGCAGGCGCGGCCTTAAGGATCTCTTCCAGCGCCTGGAGGCCCTCCTCGGCGGTGTCGGGGTGGGGCGGCAGCCCCAGGTCCAGACTTACGATGTCGGGGTGCACCTCGTTGACCATCGCGAGGGCCTTCGACCGGGTCGTGGCGAACGACAGCACGTATTGGTCGCGCAGCGCGTATTTCAGCTGAGTGCGGATGGCGTCGTCATCTTCGACAATAAGCAGTTTCGGTTGTGCGGGACTCATCGTACGGTCTCCCAAACGTTCGCGTCGCGTTCGGTCGGTCCGGCTGGCCCATCGGGCTCCGCCCAGATCGGCAGCGTGACCGTGAAGGTCGTTCCGTGACCTTCGACGCTGTCGACGGTAATAGTGCCGTGGTGATATTCGATGATCTGCTTGCTGTGATACAGACCGATTCCCCAGCCGCCCTTTTTCGTTGACCGCATGGGGGAGAACAGATGGCGCTGCATGAAGTCCTCGGAGATGCCGCAGCCCGTGTCGCTGACGGTGAGCACGGCGCGGCCCTCTGCCTCGGCGAGCGTGATCGCGATCGTGCCCTCGCCCTCGATCGCTTCTGCGGCGTTCGTCACGAGATTTTCGATGACACGCAGGAGCGCGTCCCGGTCGGCTGCGACCTTGGGTGTCGGACCTAGATCGCGGACGAGCCGGATCCGGGATTCTGTCGCCAGAGCGGTGGTGGCCTCCAGGACGAGTCGCGACAGATCGACGGGCTCCGCGAGTGTTGTCGGGGCGTCCGCCATTGGCGCCGACAGTCGAGTGAGCAGTCGTCGCATTCTCTCGACCGTCCGGGACAGCGTCGTCATCGTGTCTCGCTGGAACTCCGGGTCGTCGAAGTTCTTCAGCGCATTCCTCGACAACAGCGCCAGCGCCGACACCGAGTTCTTGATGTCGTGGACCACGGTCGCGGTGACCTTGTCGAACGTCTCCATCTCGCGGGCCTGTGCCATCGACTCGGACAGCCGGGCAGTCACCATAGTGCCGGCCGCCTGCTCACCCACGGTCGCCAGGAACACCAAGTCGTCGACCGTGTAGTCGGTCCCGCTGCGCTCGGGCCCGAGCACGATGAGGCCGATCATGTTCGCGCGCCAGCGCAGCGGCGCCACGACGACGGACGTCAGCTGGACCGACAACGTCGATGCGGCGATCTCGACCGGCGGCCGCGCGGGTGCCTCCTGACTGCCTAGCCACGTGAGCAGTGGTGTTGCCCGGTCGACGACGGCCGCATAGGCCGCGTCGCCGACATGGCCGCAGAGCCGATACCGAGCGCCGCCGACCTCCGAGAGGTAGACAGCCCCGGTGCTCGCGCCGATCGTTTCCGTTACGCCGTCGAGCAGCTCACGCGCGATCTCTTCGGCGGTGAGGAGCGAGGACATGCGCTTCGTAAACATGACCCACTGCTGTCGATAGTCGTAGCGGCTGCGGTAGAAGTTCAGCGTGATGAATCGCTGCAGGCGCCAGCGTAGGCGATCCGACAGGAGGATGGCGGCTAGAGCGAGCGCGGAGACGAACAGCACGACAGATCCCCAGAACGTCTGCTCCGGGATGGCCAGATACGTTAGCAAGGATCCGAGAGCGGCGACGGCAAACAAATACACGCCGAGCACGCCGATCATTGCCGAGCGATAGAGGATCTGACGCGAGACCGTGATGCGCACGCCTCGGAGCTGGTCTCGCGCGATCGGCAGAGCCAGCAGCAAGTTACCGACGAACAGCGTCGCGCACGTCATCTTGAGGTGTAGCGGAACGATGCCGTGGAACAGCAGCATCTGACTGAGCGCATAGAACCGGATCAGGAAAATCCCGCCGAGACCGAGGACGAGATATTTCACCCGACGGCGGTTGTCGCCGCGCGCCGTTCGCAGACAGCTTTCGAGGCCGACCAGGATACCGACGGTGAGAAGTAGCTCCACGATCGTTCCGACGCGACCCGTCGCGTTCAATCGCGCGCCCGTCACGTCCCAGCCGCCGGTCCCGATGGTGAACGCTGGATACAGCGTTACGATGACCGCGGCAGCTCCAGCCAGAGCGACCGCGAGGCCGGCGCCTATTCGCCAAGCGCGCGGCGGGAGCGGCACCTGAAGGTCGGCCAGCATGGCGACGAAGAACGTCCACGGCAGCATTGAGAGAAGGCCGACCACGAGCATCGCGTTAAGCCCCAGACGGGCCTGGCTATCGAAGTCCTCGATCGTAAGGAGCATGAACGCGCACACGGCCTCGACCGCGAACGCGGCCATGCCGAGCGCAAACAGCCACTGCAATCGCAGGCGGGGACGCCCGGCCAGGGCCGCGGTGGCCAGCGCCAGACTGCTCAAGGCCGCCAGAGTTGGCACCAGCATGTGCATCGACATCACGCCTCGGTCGGATAAGCGATCAATTGAGCTGCGTCAGCGCGCGTCGGGCATCCGCGAGCTCTGGAAACTCCCGCTTCGCGGTCGTCGCCGCATTCAGCGCCTTGCGTGCGCCGTCCTTGTTGCCGACCTTCGCGTAGGCGAGGCCGAGGTGGTACTGGATCGTCGGGTTGTCTGGTATCTTCGCAGCGCTTTCCTCGAACAACGCGAGCGCACGCTGATAGACGCCACGCTTGTACAGGATCCAGCCGAGCGTATCCGAAATGCTCGGGTCGTCCGGCGCCACCTCTTTTGCCATCTGGGCCAGCTGGAGCGCTTTTTCTTTGTCGCCGTTGTTTTCCGAATAGAGCCACGCCAGATTGTTCGCGGCCGGCGCAAACCGTGGATTGATGGCAAGCGCTTGGGTGTAAGCCTCCTGAGCCTTCGCGACGTTGCCGCGCTGCTGCTGCAAAAGGCCGAGCATCATGAGGGGTGGAAGGCTGGTCGGCGCGACCTTGTGCGCCTGCTCGAGCTTCGCGATTCCCTCATCCAGCTTCTTCTGCCTGGCATAGATCGTAGCTAGGGCCGTGTAGCTGGCGACCAACCGGGGCTCGAGCTCGATGGCCTTGGAGAAGGCTTTTTCAGCGTCATCGGGCTTGTTCTGAACCAGGTAGACGTTGCCGAGCAGCTCGTAGAGCGGAGCAGGCGCCTTGGTTGCGGCGATCTGCTGATTTACCAGCTCCACCGCTCCCGCCGGGTCCTTGGCGGCGAGCTTCAGGTTCACCAGTTGCGCAGTCGGCTCGAGAGCGCCGGGAGCCAGGGCGAGAGTAGCCTCGTACTGCTTGCGTGCTTCGGCGACTTTTCCTTCCGCCTGCAGCCCGACACCGATCAGATAGAGGCCACCCGGATCGCGCGGCGCGAGCGCGGAGAACTTCCGGAACGTTTCGGTCGCCTTTGCTGGCGCCTTCTGACTGAGATACGCCATCCCGAGGATGCGATACGGCTCGCGGACCTGCGGCATCGTGCGCGTGAGGTTTTCGAGATCCTCGACGGCGAGCTGCGGGCTGCCGGACTGCAGATTCAGCTGCGCGAGCTGCAGGCGCGCATCGACGAACTGGGGCGAGATCTTGATCGCTTCGCTGAGCTCGGCCTTGGCCTGCTGCAGGTTGTTGGCCTGCAGGTGCGCCAGCGCGAGCTGCTGATGCGCGAGCGGCAGCTTGGGTTCGAGCTTCAACACCTGCTGGAAGTCGGCGATGGCTTCCTGCGTTTCGTGCTTGGCGAGATGGACACGTCCGCGCACGAGAAGACCCTCGATGTCCGAGGGGTTCTTCTTGAAGACGGGGGCTAGATTCGCGAGGCTCTCGTCGTAGCGGCCTTCGGCGAGCGTGATCTCAGCCAGTCGACGCCACGCGGGCAAGTACTCTTTGTCCTTCGTGGTGATGTCGGTCAGCTGCGCCTTGGCCGCGTCGCGCTTGCCAGTTCGAACGTAGAATTCCGCGAGCTGCATCCGCGCAGGCGACCCATTCGGAGAGAGGTCCGCCGCCGCCTTCAGCTCTTCCTCGGCGCGCGGGAGATTGCCGACGAGCGCGTAGTATTGGGCGAGGGCGCTGTGAGCCTGTACGGATTTCGGGTCACGGGCCACCGCTTCCCTGAAGGCCTGCTCCGCCTTCGCCGCGTCGCGCTTTTTCAGAAAGAGCGCACCGAGAGCGATGTGATATTGCGCGCGATCTTGAAACTGCGGCCGAGCGTTCTCGAGCTTCAGCAGCGCCGCGTCGATATCCTCGGGCTTCGATGCTGACTCGGCGAGCAGCATCAGCGCGTCGAAATTCGCCCCGTCCTGTGCGAGCACGCTCGCGACCAGCGGACGGGCGTCGTCAGGACGGCGACCCACCAGGTACACCGTCGCGAGCTTGAGGTTGACGTCTTCGTTTTTGGGGTTCAGCTCAGCGGCTTTGCGGAGATAGGGAAACGCTTCCTGAAGCTCACCGGCCTGATAGTGAGCCAGCCCGATCCGGCGTATGGCGAGCTCATTCGCGGGCTCCAGCGCCAGAACGTTGCGGTACTCGATGACCGCCTCTTTGTACTCCTTGCGAGCGAAGAACTTCTCGCCGCGCTCCAGATGCTGTGCCTTCTTCGCCTCGGGCGAGCGGGAGCAGCCGGCGCCGAGAAGCAGCGAGGCGAAGACAGCGAGGGCCAACGTGGACAGTGCTGTAAAACGCACCATCGGTGAAACCTCCTGAGGGTCCAGCAAGGCAATTGACAGGCTGTGCTTGGTCATAGCCGGCGGGGGGCAACCTCGCAAGGCCTATGCCTGACCTGGCGGGCCGTAACTTACAGGATTTGCAGCTTTACCGACACCCCGGCGGACTGCCGGTGCACGCAAAAATTGTGACGGCCCTCAACGAGCCGCAAAAGTTGCGTGCAGCGCCCGGGGGCTTAGACCGCGAGGATCTGACTTCGAATGGACGGGGGCGCCAGCGCCTCGGTGTCGGTTGCAGCGGCGCGATCAGGTGCCGGGATCGGTGTGTCGCCGGCCTGAGCGTACGCCTTGAGCTTGTACTGCAAGCACCGGACGCTGATGCCGAGCAGCTTGGCGGCCTCAGTACGATTGCCCTGCGCGCGCTGGAGCGTCCGCAAGATGTAGCGACGCTCGACCTCACGAAGCTGCAGGTCCGGCTCGAGCTGCAGCGTGTGCGCTGGAATACTGGTAAACGTCGGCACGTCCTCGATGAACAAATCGCGCTCGGTGAGCATGTCGCCTTCGGCGAGCACGACGGCTTGCGCGAGGAAATTCTCGAGCTGCCGCACGTTGCCCGGCCACGGCAGGGCCATCATGCGCTCCATCGCGGAGGGCTGCACGCCGCGCACCGGTTTCTTGTAGGCGGCCGAATAGCGCGCGAGGAAATGCTCAACGAGCATCGGGATGTCTTCGCGGCGCTCGCGCAGCGGTGGAACACGGATCACGACGACCGCGACGCGATAGTACAGATCCGAACGGAATGTGCCGGCGTCGGCGGCCTTCTTCGGATCTTTGTTGGTCGCCGTGACCAGGCGAATGTTCGTGCGGATCGGCTTCGTCCCGCCGACCTTGACGAACTCGCGGCTCTGGATCACGCGGAGCAGCTTGGCCTGGAGCGGCGGGCTGAGCTCGCAGAGCTCGTCGATGAAGAGCGTGCCGTTGTCGGCCTGCGAAAACACGCCTTCTCGATTCTCGATGGCGCCGGTGAACGCGCCCCGCACGTGACCGAACAGCTGACTCTCCGCGAGGCCTTCGGGGACGGCGGTGCAATCAAACGTGATCAGCGGGCCGTTGCGCCGATCGCTGATCGCGTGAATCGCGCGCGCGATGAGCTCTTTGCCCGTGCCGCTCTCGCCCCAGATGCAGACGTTCGCGTCGCCCGCAGCCGCTTTCTCGATACGGGCGAAGACGTCGAGGATCTGCTTCGAGCGGCCGACGAGCCCGTGGAATGTCGCACGATCGCGCCGCGACGGCATGCGCGCCGGAGGCGCGGGCGGACCGTTAGTCGCGAGTCTCTTGAGCACGTCTTCCAGCGCCGGCGTCGAGAACAGATGCGATTCGGCACGGGGTAGACGCAGCCGCTGCTCCAGGCCGAGCTGATCGGGGTGATCGACCATGAGGAACGTGGCGCCCGGGAACCGACTATTGTTCAAGCACTCCGCGATTTTGACGCCGTCCTCGTCGCGCGACACGCGAGCGATGAGAACGTCCTCCGGAGTCCCGGCGGCGAGCAGCGCGGGAAGAGACTTGAGCAACCCCACCGAGATGATCTCGTTTCCGGCAGGGGCGAAAATCGCTTCGGCGCAACGCGCGATCTCACGGGTGGGGTCGAGAATGATGAGCTGCAAGTAGCGGCTCCTTCCGGGGCTGTCGAGCCAGAGCTCGATGTTTTGCCACCACAACCAAGAGTCTGATTCATACCGTTGGTGGTGGGTGAAGTCAACGACAAATCAACGTCAAATCAATAACGTCAGCCTTTTGACACTAGGGGCCATTTGAGTCCGAAACGGTGATGATTGCGTGCGCTCGGATCTTCAGTTCCTGGTCCACTTCCGGGCGCAGACGGCGGTCTGCGCGACGGCGTTCGGGCGTGCGATGCGCGCCCCCTTGGCGCCGCTGAGCGAACCGGCGATCAAGAATGACCTCGACGGTGCCATCGCCGGAGAAGCGATCGCGCAGATATGCGAACAGTTCAGGATGATCGCGGGCAACGATATACATGGTGTGCCCCATCTGCGCCCTCGGTCCCGGGTGCGGGGAACTGCCTGGCCCGCGTCCAGGCCCGCGGCAACCGTGTCGGAGTGTCTTGGGCGAGCCGTCGGCGGTGGGTCGGTCAGGCTTATTGCGTGCCAGGTGAATTACCACACTGAGATGCGAGGTGTTTCGAGCGTGTAGCATCAAGGAACAGTAAACTTTTCCGACTGCGTGATCAGCGTTTTCTGCTCACGGGCTGGGCAGGCGCATGATCACAAAGCCTCGCGATTCCATCTGATCGTAAACGTCTGACCTTTCCCTGCGCTCGCCGTGAGCCGCGTGAGGCGCCCCCGGCGCTCCATTCTCGCCACCGAAGCGCCGATCGAGAATGACCTCCACGCCCTCGATTCCTGCGAATCCGGCGCGAAAGTAGTCATAGAGATCGGGCCGGGTCTTCGAAACCACGATGAAGATTCTCACGGGCCGCAGGCTACCACGACGACCGGTTCGGGCTTGGCATTTGCATATCGCGCCACGAGGAATGGGCTGACCAATGAAGCGTAAAGTTCGGCGACGGCGATGATCGAGATCGCCGGAATTCTGGCCGGCGGCGCAGCTCTCGCGATCTGCTGCGGTGTCGCTTTTTACTACATCGACCCGGATGATCTGCGTCTGCGGCTCGGTGGGTTTGCTTGCGTCAAGCGCCTCGTCCAATCGATCGTTCTCGCCGCGATCCTCTTCGTCGGTTTCCGGACGATTTCTCCCGACGCGAACGTGGCTGAGGGCCCGGTCGTCGCGGGCCTCCTTCTCCTCGGCATGCTCCTCGTTCCGCTCCGATCGGTAGTGTTTCGTGGCGCCGAGTCGCGTGGGACGACCGAGCGCGTGTTGATTGTCGGCGCCAGCGAGCTGACGTTGCGGATCATCAACGAGATCGATCGCCGACCGGACCTGGGATACGAGATCGTCGGGATCATCGACGACGGTGGCGATGCGAGGCTCGCGCGTGATGGGCGTCTTGTCGGCCCGCTCGGCGGTATCTCGCGGATCGTCAAAGACACCAAGGCGAGCCGGGTGATCGTGGCCCTGGCCGAGCGGCGCGGCCGCCTGCCGGTCGCGGAGTTGCTCGATTGTCAGCGCCAGGACGTCATCGTCGAGGACGGAGTGCAGGCCTACGAGCGTCTGAGCGGTACGGTGCCGATCCAGTGGATCGCTCCCAGTCAGCTGCTCTTCGCCTCCGATTTCCCACGCTCGCGCCGCTATGAAGGCGTCGCTCACGCGTGCATGCGCGGGATTGCGTTGCTTGCCTTGATCGCCACCGCGCCGCTTCTCATTGCGATCGGCGCGCTGCTGAAGCTGCAGTCGCGCGGCCCAATTCTGGAAACGGAAGAGTGCGTGGGATTGCTCGGTCGACCGTTCCGCCTGCTCGCATTCCGCACGGCGCCGCAGACGCGGACAGCACACTGGCTGCGCACGCTGCGGCTGCATCGTCTGCCACAGCTCATCAATCTCGCGCGTGGAGAGCTGGCGCTCATCGGGCCGCGGCCGCTTTCGGTCTCGAGCGACGCATCCTTCGCGAGCGGGATTCCATATGACATGCTCCGACATCGCGTCCGGCCGGGTCTCACGGGCTGGGCCCAAGTCCGGAATGGCGACGCGCACGGCGTCGACGACGCGGCGAACACGTTGCGGCTCGATCTGTATTACATCAAGCACCGATGCTTGTCGCTCGACCTCCGCATCTTCGTTGACACGCTGAAGATGATGCGCGCCGCGCGCGGCGTGCGCGCAAATGCTGCGGCTCAGCGTGGACTGGCGCCCGGGCGCTCCTGACCGACGAGCGCGGTCAGGGCCTGCGCCAGCCGATCCAGCTCGGTATCGAGCGCTTTACACGCCGCCGCCGCGGCATCCAGATCGCCGTTGCGGCTGAGAATCTCCACCCGCGCCGCGGCCTCGGTGGCCACCGGCGCCGGAAAGTTGCCGACGGCGCCTTTGAGCCAGTGGGCACTCGAGGCCAGCGCCGCGGCGTCGCGGCGGGCGAGCGCGTCCCGCAGACGCGCGCGCGCGTCGGGCGCGTGTTCGAGGAAGAGGCGCGCGATGCGCTGCTGAAGCTCCGCGTTGCCACCGGCCCGCTCGAGGAGGGCCGCGCCGAAATCGACCGTCGGCGCCGTCAGGCTCTCGAGCGTCTCGAACAGACGCTCGGCCTGGACCGGCTTGGCGACGTAGCCGTCCATGCCGGCGCCGAGGCATCGCTCGCGGTCACCCGGCATCGCGCGTGCCGTCATCGCGATGATTGCCAGCCGCTGACCCGTCGAGGCCTCGCGACGTCGGACCTCCTTGGTGACGTCGAAACCGTCGGCGCCGGGCATGTGAACGTCGAGGATGGCGACATCGAATCGCCGCCGGTCGAGCATCGCGAGCGCCTGGACGCCATCCTGAACCGGCGTCACGGAATGGCCCCAACCGACGAGATAGCCGATCGCAACCTCGCGGTTCACGGCGTTGTCGTCCGCGAGCAGAATGGCCAGCGGGCGGCGTGGCTGCAGCGGCGGTCCGGCGGTCACGGGACGGGTCAGCGCCAGCGCGAGCGCGTCGAGCACTTCCGATTGTGAGAACGGGCGGGTGACGACGGCGTTCACGCCGAGCTCTGCGCAGCGCTCGCGGTCACCGCGGCGCGCGACTGCCCGCATGAGCATGACAATCGGCCCGGCGAATGCGTCGGCCTTGCGCAGCCGCTCGACCAGACGCAGGCCGTCCATGCCGATCAGGTCGATGCCGAGAAAGAGCACGTCGAACGGCCGGCCGGCGTCGCGAGCTCGGGCGACCTGCGACAGCACCTCCTGACTGCTCTCCGCTTGCGTCGTCGACAGTCCCCAGACGTCGAGCATGTCCACCAGCGCGGCGCGGTGCACCTGATTGGGTTCCGCGACCAGCGCGGCGAGCCCCGCCAGCTCGGGCGCCGGCGGCTCGGCGCGCGGCGGCGCCAGTCGCATGCGCAGCGTGACGTGAAACGTCGATCCGCGGCCGACCTCGCTGTCCACCCACAGCCGCCCCCCCATCAGCTCGGCGAGGCGCGCGGCGATCGTGAGGCCCAGCCCGGTGCCGCCGCGCATGCGCGTCGTCGAACCTTCGGCTTGGGTGAATGCCTCGAAGATCGCCTGGCGTCGCTCGGGCGCGATGCCGATGCCGGTATCGCGCACGGTGAGGTGCAGGACGATGTCGTCGCCGTCGCCGGGCTCGAGGGTCAGCCGGACTTCGATCTCGCCGTCATCGGTGAACTTGATCGCGTTGCTCACGAGGTTCACGACGATCTGGCGCAGACGCACTGGATCGCCGACGAGCGTGTCAGGCACCTCGTCGGCGACGCGTATTTTCAACAGCAGGCCCTTGATATCGGCGGCCGGCGTCAGCGGGCGAAGCGCCTCCGTCAGCGTCGCGCGCAGCGCAAAGGTAATCGGCTCGATCGTCAGCTTGCTCGCCTCGAGCTTCGACACATCCAGGATCTCGTCGATCAGCTGCAGCAGCGTCTCGGCCGAGGTACGGACCATTGCCACGTGGTGGCGCTGTGCCGCGCTCAGCTCCGTCGACTCGAGCAGCCGCGTCCCGCCGATCACGCCGTTGAGCGGCGTGCGCATCTCATGGCTGACGTTCGCGAGGAAGCTGGTCTTGGCCGCGCGCGCTCGATTGCGCGCGGCATCGACGACCTCGGCCCCCTTTGCGGTGAACGCAAGGTAGATATTCGCGAGGTAAAGGATGCCGATCTTGACGGTCTCGGCAGGCCAGTCGATGGGCCGGTGCGCCAGCGCGACATATACGAGCAGCAGCACGTAGCAGACGATCGAGAAGTGGCCGAACAGCAGCACCAGCCGAAAGCTGGCCGTTCGAATATCCGCAGCGCGAAGCAGCACGAGGAAAAAGAGCACGCTTCGCTCGGCCCCGGTGAGATAGATCACGAGCGTCCACACCACGACGTCCCCGAGCGCCACCGCGAGCCCGAGATCGACGCGGCCGGTCCGGCCATACCAGCGTGCGAGCGCCGCCCACGACAGCAGCGACCACGCGGCAAGGCCGCTGATGATCGCGACGACATTGCCGAGGGAGGCGCGCCCGGCGACGACGTTGTCGAGGATCGCGCTCAGCGCGAGGGCGGCACCGCCGGCGAGGCGGAACAGGGGATACCAGCGTGTTTGGAGTGCCCGCTCGGACGGCGGACCCCCTCGGGCCATTCCTCAGCCGGCGCGAAGCGCCTTGCGAACCCGAAGCAGCAGCACGTCCTTCTGGATGGGCTTCCGGATGAAGTCCACGGCGCCCATCTCGAGCCCCTTGATCTCGAGCTCCTCGCCGGGCTGGCCCGTGATGAAGATCACCGGTGTCTGCAGACCCTTGCGCGCGATGATCTCGGCGAGGGCGAGGCCGTCCAGCGCCGGCATGGCGATGTCGCTCAGGATCAGATCGAACGGACGGCCGCTCAGCTGAAAGACGGCGTCCGATCCGTCGCTCACCGCGGTGATGTCGTAGCCGGCCATGCCGAGAAATCCTTCGAGGACGGCGCGCGTGACCGGCTCGTCCTCGACGATCAAGATCGCCGCCCGATGTGGCGTTCCGTTCGGCTCCACGGCGGCGTTTCCGCGCGTCGCGAGAATCTTCTCGTGCAGCGCGCGCGTCTCCGCGTCGGGTTCGACGCCGAGATCGGCTGACAGGACTCGCTCGCACGCCTGGTACTGGCGCACCGCTGCGGCGCGCCGGCCGGTCTGCAGATACAGGCGCATCAGCGTGCGGTGTGTGGCCTCGCGCGTCGGCTCAAGCGTCACCAGGCGGTTGGCGCTCTCGATGGCACCGTTGAGATTGCCGGCGTCCATCCTGATCTGCGTGAGCTGATCCAGGACGGCGACCGCCTGGCGTCGCAACCGGTCGCGCTCGGCGGCCAGCCACGCTTCGAACGCTGGCTCGCGGAGCCGAAAGCCTTCGAGCAGGTCGCCTCGATACAGAGGTGCCGCCTGCTCGAGTGTCTCGACCGTCGCCGTGGCGGCCAGATCGTCGAAGTCCGCGACGTCCACCGCCACGGCGTCGCGATTCAGCGCCACCGTTTCTCCGAGCGTGACGAGCACGTCCTCGGCGAGCATGCGTCGGATGGAGAAGATCGCCTGACGGACGCTGTGACGAGCCTGCTCCTGGCTGACGTCGCCCCAGAGCAGGGACGCGAGGCGATCGCGGCTCTGACTTTG
>Ga0114129_10008416_pt1 | contig 14695 bp, 14 predicted proteins | sample RhiMetdeltSRZDD1_FD_80071 | JGI IMG/M metagenome (GOLD analysis project Ga0114129, IMG submission 80071) | Populus rhizosphere microbial communities from Tennessee, USA - Rhizosphere MetaG P. deltoides SRZDD1 (version 2) (version 2) | ecosystem: Host-associated > Plants > Roots > Rhizosphere >... | reverse complement strand
TTGAACGCGTTCAAGTCCAGTAGCAGAATACGCTCGCATTGAGGGACTGTCAAGGATTTTTTGAACGCGTTCGAAACGGTAGGCCTATATAAGTCGAATAGGTCCTATTTCATATAGGTTCTGTACGTCCTATTGAGTGGAAAGCAGATACACCGCGAATGAGGCCAACCAGTGCTCGCCGGCGTAGTCGCCACTGGCTACGTGGGCCAAACCCGCCTGAGCATGCATTTCGGCGGAGGTCGTTAAAACAGTACGAACGGGATTACCGGCTGGTAAAGTGCGGGCGATGTTCCGCATACACCAGGCGCGGCTCAGGTTCAGCCCATCCAGATGGACCAGTTTTGGATCCGTGCGGTCAGTAACCTCTGCGGGGGTGAGTAGATTACGCGGACTGCCCTTTGCCAGATCTGGAAGAAAACGGAAAAACCATCGCTGAAACTCCGCCGGCGTTAACACTCGCCGCATCAGATCAGCTTCCATTAATGCGGGTGAAAAGAAGTCTTCCCCACCGGGCTCCCAGCCGGCTGGATACGCCTCGTCGTTCCCAAAATAAGTCCGGCACCGTTCAACGATCAGATCACGCAACTGCGAATTGCCGACTTCACTCGCATAATCAAACGCAAACGCCAACCCAAAAGCGGTGTTCGGATGGACTCCCGTGCGAATTGGGTAGTTCTGTTTCGGAAGAAAATTGATATAACGCGCGACCAGCGCATCGGCTAATGGACGCAGATTGTTGGACCATCTCTTCGCGTCCGCATCATCCCACTCATCGAGCTCCTCAGCCAGTTTTAATAACCACGCCCAACCATATGTGCGTTCAAATGATTGACGATTTGGTTGTGCAAGATAGGCCGTTTCCACCTTGATGTTGTCTGGCGTCAGATTTGAATCAAGAGTCTTTCGAACCTCAGCTGCTTCGGCAAGATCCGGAAACGTTCGTAACAATCGCACAAGCATCCAGTGCCCGTGCACAGATGAATGCCAATCGTAGCAACCATAAAAAGCAGGGTGCTGAATCTTCGGGCTATTCAGGTCATTGGCATCATTGATCACATGATCCGGTTTGTTTGGAAATTCCTTATTGACGCATTTCAACGCAAGACGAACAAAATTCGACGCCGCAAAACGATCAAGTGAAAGCTTGTTCTGTTTAGAACTCTGAGTTGTATTTGCCACAGGACTGGTCGCGGAAAAAACTAGAAATGCTATTGAGGCGAAACTCAAGAATGTTGATTTCCTCAAATGGCCTCTCCTTAAGCCGCCAATTTTTGCGAATGCTTATGACGCGGAAATGGTTTGGCAGCACATTCGATTTCGGCGTTTACTTCGCCGCCAATCAGAATTGCGGCACCCGTAAAGTAGAACCACAACATCAGAATGATCAGCGCGCCCAGCGAACCATACGTCACGTTATATGAATTGAAGAAGTGCAGGTAAATACGAAACGCAAAGGAGACAAGCAGCCACAGCACCACTGCGGTCACAGATCCCGGTGAAACCCAATACCACTTTCTTTCAGGAAAATTGGGCGCGAAGTAATAGATGAGACCGAACGTTACCAGAACAAAAGCAAGAACTATTATCCACTGGAGAATGCTCCATGCGGTTACGAATACCCCTCCGAACCCTGCCGAGGCCGCGATGAAGCTTGCGAGTTTTCCGCCGAGAAGGATAGTCGTTAAACCGAGAATAATCATGACTGCAAGTGATATCGTCAGGCCAATTGCGACCAGACGTACTTTCCACCACGGTCGTGTTTCCTTCACGTCGTAGGCAACATTCAATGTATCGGTAATCGCCGTCATTCCGTTGGAAGCTGCCCAAAGCGCCGCCAGTAAGCCAAACGAAAGTTTGCCGCCACTTGCCCCGCTGTTGATCTCGTCAATCGTTTTGTGTACGAGCTCTGTCGCAGAGCCAGGCATGACCGTTCCCAAATACCTTATTAGAGAATCACGGATCTGCGAACCTGATTCGGCAAAATAGCCGAGCAATGTCATTAGGAACAACAACAGTGGAAACAGCGCAAGAAGAAAATAGTATGAAAGTTGCGCCGCCCTCCCGAACACGTCGTCTTCCTGGATCTGTTGCCACACGCGCTTGGCGAGTTCTTTCCATGACAGACCTGATAACGTCCAGATTCTTGACATGTCAAAATACCCCTTGTTCGATTCCAACACGCTCTGTGAGAAGGGTCACCATTCTCACCAGTTTTCAACCAAGTGTAAACAACTTTCAAGCCAGCGGAGTTTGGTGCAAATGAAAAACGCGCCTATCCGTCGATAGGCGCGTAAATGAGCAAAACTGCGTTTGTTACTACTTAACCATCGTGCCAGTGCGACTCCAGCGCGTGTTCTTGAAAAAGTCAATGAGGAAACTGCCGCTCGAGGGTGCGCTTTCGTCATACGACCAGTAAACGAACATTGCGCGTCCAATCACAAGATCCCGCGGCACAAAACCCCAGTAGCGACTATCCTCGCTGTTGTTACGGTTATCGCCCATCACAAAGTAATTACCAGAAGGTACTACGATTTCCTTCCCATTACCCTCATGTTCAAACACCGGATAATCGTCATCGGCGAAATCAGGGTTGTAATAGACATCGTAAGGCTCGTTTGGCTTGCGTGGAGGAGCATTTGTTATCTCCAACGGATCCTTCCGATTATGATCAATCGCCTCAATCCGGTGTTCCGGCAAAATCGTCCCGTTCACAATTACGTTTCTGCCATCGATCCGGATGTGGTCACCGGGCACGCCAATGACACGCTTTACATAGTTCGTTGTGATCGGCTTATTATCCGGCCGTTCATAGTCACGACGCGGATCGTAATGATTACCAGGGTATTTAAAAACAATGATGTCGCCTCGTCGTATATCGCGCTGTGGCAAAAATGGCAGGGACTCCCCAGGAGCGAAAATGAATTTGTTAACAAGTAGGTGATCGCCGATGGTGATTGTGTTCTGCATGGAACCGGTTGGGACCTTCACTGCTTGCACAATAAAGGTCATTCCGAATAGTGCCATGATCACCGTAACCACGGCCGATTCGAAATATTCGCGCAAAACGGACTTAGGAGGGCCCTTCGGCTTTGTTTCCGGCTCTGCAGTTTTATTGTGGCCATTGCGACTGAAGAACGAGAATATTCCCGTCTTCTTCGTTTCCGTAGTCGGCCCGGCCACGTTGGTCAGTTCACTTTTCATCCAAAAACATCCTAGATAGGTTAGTGGTAGTGGTCAAGTTCTGGGTTGGCTAGTCGTTCAATGCATAGTTTGTACCATGATTCTCCGCCCGGCGTGTCACGAGAGTGGCACGGAATCAACTACCCGATACCCCTCCGTTCCTTTGCTCTCTCACCTCAGTAGCCACAGACTCCGGGTTATCCATCGTCTGTAAAGCAATTCTCGCCGCCAAAGCTTCGGCGGCTTTGATCGAGTGGCCCTGACCGCGCACACTTCCGCCATCCCACCGTACCTCCACGTGAAAAGTCGGTCGGTGCGGCGGACCAATGGTCTCCACCACGGAATAACGCGGTGCCGCGCGGCGTTGTGCCTGCAACTTTTCCTGCAGCATTGTCTTGTAGTCAGCCTGGGCAGCCGTCATCGGATCTGCACGCTCAAGCTCAGGCCCAAGCGCATGTTGAACAAAATGCGTCGCCGCCTCGAGCCCCCCATCCAGGAAAACAGCTCCCGTGATTGCTTCCAGCACGTCTGCGAGCAACGCATCCTTCTGCCGTCCGCCACTTTTTTCTTCACCTCGTCCAAAGCGCAGAAACTCCCCGAGATTAAGACGTTGCGATGCGTTGGCCAGCGTGGGAGCGCTAACGAGCCTATGCTTCATTCGAGAAAGCTCGCCTTCACTTACATCGGGGTAAGCCCGACAAAGGTAGTCGGCAACAACGAGGCCCAGCACTGAATCTCCAAGGAATTCGTACGCCTCGTTATGCAAACGACGCGCTTCGTCACCTGCGCCCGGTGCGACCTGTTCATGTGCCCATGAACGGTGTGTAACGGCGCGCTCGAGCAGGGCTCGATCCCGAAACTGATAACTCAGAACTGTCTCAAGACGATCCAGATCAGGAATGTTGGTGGCGTGATTCTTCAAGCGAAGCGGAATTGTAACAAACGCCGGAAGTCTGTCGAAGCAACTGACAAGACTTCCGGCGTTTTGAACACGAAGACTATTTGTTCTTCAGTGCCTGTGATTGCGTTTAATGTTCGGCCTGCCGGGATTGCTCGCAGTATTCGGTTTCGTTGTGGTGTTCGGCTTGGTCGCCGGAGCAGTGTTCTTGTTAGCCGTCGGGGTTGTGCTTGTACCTGTTGCAGGCGTTTTCGTTCCAGTCGTCCCCGCTGGGGCAGTGGCGGATTGACCGGTTCCGCTAGTGCTACCACTGCCTGAAGCCGGAGTTCCTGGAGTGGAGGCTGGAAGGGTAGTAATAGGCGTCGGCACGGGCGGTAGTGGCGTCGAAAGAACGCTGGCTATCATTTCATTCAAACCGGCATCCGACTGATTATGCCGGTACTTGTACCAGGTGGTCAGACCCTCCATCCAATCTTTCTTTCCGGCCTGATACTGTGCGTCGTTGCCGGCGAGTGCGACAGCTCTCGCATATGCATCGACCATTCGGTCAATGATCTGATTGATATTGGCCAAAGCCAGTTTGCTCTCGGGACTCTCAGTTTGTCCCTCGTACTTACTCTTATATTCTGCTGAAAGCTTAGCGTACGGACCGGCTTCATACGTACCGGCGATGTAGGCATAGGTCGATGGCAGTTTCTTTATCTTGCCTTCGAACTGGGCAGCCTTGATAAAGGCAGGAAGAGCATCGTTGGGATTCTGAGCATTCAGAACGCCCACCGTGTAATAAAGGTACCCAAGAGCCTCGTCCTTGCCGCTGAAAGGCGCCCACACATCAACCGTCTTACCAGACTCCAGCAGTTGAATAGCCTTTTTAGCGTAACCCAGGGCCTCGGAATTGAAACTCGTATTCTTCGCAACCGCGGATGAATATCCGGCGTAGCTCAGGGCGATCAAAGTGCGAAGGTTCTCAGGGTCGTCCTGTAGTACCTGTCTTCCTACCTCAAATGCTTTCGGAAAATCGCTCTTTGAAGAATATACAAGGTCAATAACCTGGTCTTTGCGTCGGGCACGCTCGTACTTAGCAATAAAATCTTTCAAATACTGGACGCGTTTTACTTCAGCGTCATCACTACTATCAGCTGGACAGGCGACATATTTCTTTGCCGCTTCATAGGCTTTAGCCTGATCACCTTTAATCTCTTTGTAGAACTCGCCATAGATTGCAGTCTTCGCTTCCGGAGTACATGCATCCTGGAAAGTCTCAGCGCCGCCAGACGCTAACTCATTGGCCAATACCGGCAACGAGAACAACGCCAGGCTCGCTGCAATAGCTATCAACTTAATCATCTTTTTCATTACTTGTCAGAACCTCCAAGGTTTTCGTCCCGGCATCCCTGCGGGGGTGAGCGCTTACGGCAGCATCGCGAAGGGCAACGCTTTGATGCTGCACCAGATGAAGCGGTTGCACATTTAGTACCACCGAGCAAGGGGACACAACGGTGTGACAGCGACTTACGCTAAAAATAACGTCCGCAATATTCCTGCAAGTCTGACGATGGTGTCAAGGCTACGAAGCCATAAAGCCGAACAGCATACTGTTAAAACAACAGCGCCGGGTGACGATGACTCATCACGCCGGCGCTGGTTATCTCACCCTTACCGAAGGTTCAACCCCTTAAGGTTGTATCGGCTGCGTACGACGCGGGCGTTGCAAAGCCGGTGCTGCTGGAGCCGCAAGGGTTTTTGTAGCAGCTTCCGGTTTCGGTTTTTCGTCCCTTGGCACGTCAACCGGCCGCGACTCAACAGGCATCAACACCCGTTTGACAGTATTCTTCGGCGCAGGCTGTTGGGCTGGTTGGCGGTTGGCAGGAGCAACGGCTGTTTTGTTGTCGCCGTTTGCTGACGTATCCGCATCTGCGGGGACGGCTGTACCCGCCGCAGCATCGGCTTCTTTGGCTTCCTTGGCCTCTTCAGCTTTCTCCTCTTCCTGGGCGTCCTTCTCTTCCTCGTTCAGTGCAGCAGCCTTTGCATCATCGGCAGAAGCCGGAGTGTTTGCAATCTGGAGGTTGACGGGTGTACCGAACCGCTTGTTGAGGTCACGATAGATTTGGCCGGCAACAGCCGCTGGTAGATGTTTGCGGCCATCGGAGCCGCGTGCAATCACAACCACAGCGAGGCGCGGACTTACAAGCGGTGCGTAAGAGGTGAAGAGGCCCAACCACGAGCCGTCACCGATACATGTGCCTGTCTTGCCTGCAACCGTTTGTGCCGGATCATAGGCCCGTTTTCCAGAACCGTAATTCACCGCTCCTACCATTCCGGGAACCATGCGCTTGAAATTATCCGGTTCGATAGACAGCTGACGGCGCACGATCGGTGCGAGCTTATTTTGCTCCTTAGGACTCTTTGGCGTCTGTGGCTCAAGCAACCTACCTCCGTTCGCCATCGCCGAGACCAAAGTAGCGAGCTGAATAGCAGTTACTTGAAAGTCATCGCCGTGCGAGCTCATACGATTCAACGCGAAGCCGGACTTTTCTGCCGGTAAGCGTCCGGGATATTCAAAGGGTGAATTGATTCCCGTCTTTTCGCCGAGCCCGAGTTGTCTCGCGTAGCCAATCATCTTGTCATAACCAACTCGTCCACCTACCTGTTGAAAGTAAGTGTTGTTCGAGTACGCAAGCGCTTCTGTTAGATCAATCTTGTAACGTTCTGACACCGCCGCAGTATCGGCAGGATCAATTACCTTTTCGCTGAGACCGGCGAGACCGGTTACAAGCTTGATAGTCGAGCACGGTTTGAAACCTCGTCGGAGTGCCCATTCCTGATTCACGATCGAGTAAACGCGGCCGGTCATCGGATCCATCACAACCACAGTACCGGCGTGATTGCCGAGCGCATTGACCGCGACTCTCCTTACTTCTGCATCTTCGCCGCGCGTGTCGTCACGAGCTATCAGACTCTGAACCTCGTTGCGCATCGCCTGCTCGAGAGCACGTTGGCGGGCAATTGCAGCTTGACGAGCCGCTTCAGCTCTGCGTCGCGCAGCTTCGAGTGCGCGACCATACTTCGCCTGAATCCTGCGCATCTCCGCAGCGCGTTCACGTTTGGTGGGTGCACGGTGAAGCTTGCGTTCAAGTGCTTTGAGTGCCGAACTCTGCTCTCGTGCCATTAGTTGACGTTGGCGTCGAACATCTCTGGCAGTCATCTGACGACCGCGACCGCGTCGACCGTTTCTGGCGTACGAACGTCCTCGTCTGGACGAGTGTCTATCGCGCGCTGAGGCTCTGCGCCCTCGGTCTGAACGCGAAGCGTGACGTGAACCAGATGAATGCTTTCGTTTGGCAAGAACAGGTATGGAAAATATAAGCGTAATGAGAACAAATAATATTAATGAAAAGCGGAAAGCTTTAGGGGACGTGTTGGAAGTCATCAGGAACTTACTACCTTTCCAAGGGATTGCTCGCGCTAACTGCGAGCGGAGTGAAACCTGCGAACGCTGGCCTGGGCACATAAAGCATCTGCCAACGTCCCTCCTCTCATCGAAACAAGTGGTGCAGTCTTAAGAGTCTTCACTTGTCCTCCAAAATTCCGAGTTCGATTTTAAGACCTTACAGCACTGCAAAACATTGAGGTGGGAGAATTTCCCTATTGGGCGGTCCCTGGGGACATTGATTTGAGACCGCAGCAAAATATAACATCAGGCCGCAGATACGAGCAACACAAAAGTGAGCATTTATTAACAAACATTGGGGTTTGCTATTAAGAAGATTGTGAAAGGCATGCGATTTCCAGAAACATACATAATTAGTACGGTCAATTAGACATGAGAATGTGGGCACTCACAAATAGTTTTCGAGCGCGGCTCCTGCTCCTTCTTGTGTTTCTGCTCGGCCTGACTCTTGGGGTGCAGTATTACGTAAATCTCCGTACGGTCCGGAGCAATGCGCACTTGATCGTCGAGCAGGAAGAGGCAGTGATGGCGGGCGTCGGCCTTGGCGTCAGCAGTATCTCTCGTAATAAGTATCTCGACGACCTGCGAAAGGACATCCATCAACCTCTCCTCGATGAACATACCGGCAGAGTGCGCAACGTCTTGGTGGTTGATAGCGATGGCAACGTGCAGGACAGTCTCATCAAATCGCAGACCCCGGTTGAGAACGACGACAAGTCGGTCACCTATACACATGTCTCGCAGCTTGGACTCCCACCACTAAGCAGCGCGGTCGAATTTCAAAACGAGACAGAGCCACTTCCTGCGTGGCTCTCCAGTGCTGTAGCGTCCCGGCCGCAAGAGCCTGGGGCATTCTACTTCCCAATTGATACCACGAAGGGCCGGTGGTACATCATCGTCGTTCTCGGCTCAACAAAGACCGTTACCGACATTCTCCAACAACAAGCGTCACGCTCTCTTCTTTACACGCTGGCGCTGCTGCTCGCCACTGCTTTGCTTACCTCAGTGTTTGTGTGGCGCTTTACTCGACCGATCAAATCGCTGTCGATTGCCGCTCGCAGGGTTGCCGGTGGCGACTTCTCTTCGCGTGTTCCTGTTGATCGCGTCGATGAGGTGGGTTCACTGGCCACAGCCTTCAATGAAATGACAGCGCGGCTCGGCCGTGCGCGTGAACTCGAGAATCAACTTCACGAGGCTGAGAAAGGAGCAGTTGTTGGTAGATTGGCAGCTGCTATTGCTCATGAGATTCGGAACCCTCTGAACTACATAAATCTGACACTGGATCATTTGCGCTCTTCGTTCGCCCCGGCGGATCTGGCAAAGCGCGATATGTTCGACAAGCTCACACTGCAACTAAAGAGCGAAGTAGCTCGAATCAACCGGCACATCACGGACTTTTTAAAATATTCGCGCCCGTCAATGCTCGAACTTCAACCCGTTGATTTGCGCGTTGAAGCCGAGGATGCTTTACGAGTGATTGCTGTTCAGGCGACAGAAAGTGGGATTAAAACCAGCATCGAAGCCAACGGTGATCTGCCAACTGTAATTGCAGATCGCGATTCGTTACGTTCCATACTTACCAATCTGTTGATCAACGCGATGCAGGCTATGCCGCCGCATGGTGGCGAGATCACCATCAGGCTGTCCACTGATAAGAAGCGAGAAGTAGCTGTAATCGATGTGGCAGACACCGGCCGCGGTATTGATGCAGACGATATCGGCAAGGTCTTTGAGCCGTACTACTCGACTAAAGAGACCGGCACTGGCTTGGGCCTGGCTATCGTGCGAAAGGCTTTAGAGGACCATAATGGAACCATTAGTGTCAGTTCGAAAAAAGGAGTCGGCACAACCTTCACCATAACTTTACCGGTGACGACGGCGATAAAAGGTAACACGGAAGGCGGGGATACAACGCAGTTGAAGGCTCCCAGTCTCGTGTCGTAACGTTGTACGAAAACCATCAATGGAAACAAAAACATGGCACGTAAAAACATCCTGGTTGTAGACGACGAAAAATCACAACGTGAGATCCTCGAGATGATCCTCGCCGAAGAGGGCTACGACATAACCACTGCGGCGTCTGGCGAAGCAGCTATTAAATTTGCGAAGGAACGTCGGTTTGATCTGGCTCTGACTGATCTAAAGATGACCGGAATGGACGGCATCGAGCTGTTGCAGAACTTATTGGCGTTGGATTCATCGATCATCGTCATTCTTCTGACCGCGCATGGGTCAATCGAATCAGCAAAAGAAGCATTGCGACGCGGTGCATTCGACTACCTGGAAAAGCCGTATGACAAGAATGCTTTGCTCGAGACAATAAATCGGGCGCTGGATCGTCTTAATGCGATTGATACTGAGATCATCTCGGCATCGCCTGAGATGGAGTCCGTGAAACGGATGATCGTCAAAGTGGCACGGTCGGCATCAACAGTTTTGATTCGTGGAGAGTCAGGCACAGGCAAGGAGTTGATTGCCCGCGCGATCCATAATCAGTCGCCGCGTGCTGACGAGATGTTTCAAGCGGTAAATTGCGCCGCAATTAATGAGAACCTGCTTGAATCGGAACTGTTTGGACATGAAAAGGGTTCGTTCACAGGAGCTCACGCCGAGAAAAAAGGTCTCTTTGAGGTTGCAGATCGTGGCACTCTGTTTCTCGATGAAATTGCCGAACTCGATGTTGGTATTCAGGCAAAGCTATTGCGAGCATTGCAGGAGCACAAGATCCGGCGCGTAGGCGGTACCCATGAGATCAACGTAGACGTTCGAGTAATCGCCGCGACCAATCGCGATTTGCGCGCAATGGTCACCGATGGTCGCTTTCGAGATGATCTTTACTATCGCATCAACGTCCTCTCTGTAGACGTGCCGCCGTTAAGAGAGCGACGTGAAGACATTCCTGTGCTGATTGACTATTTCCTGAAGAAGCACACCCGGAATACGTCCAGACTGATTCGCGGTCTTACTGCCGAAACGCGAAGGACGATGGTGGATTACAGTTGGCCCGGCAACGTTCGACAACTCGAGTCAGCTATCGAACGCGCCATATTGTTATGCGAAGGCGATGAAATAACGTTGGAAGATTTGCCGCTTGAAGTAAGACAAGAAACCAAACCCGTTGCCGAAGGCGCCTTCAAGTTGCCACCAGAGGGCATCAATTTCGAGGACGTTGAGCGCGACTTAATCATTCAGGCGATGGAGCAGACCGATTACAACATCACTAAGGCTGCCAAATTATTGGGCCTAACGTTCCGCACCCTCCAGTATCGCCTCGAGAAATTTGGCATCAAGAAGTCTGAGGACAAGACCGACGCTGTCGCCTCGGACTGAATAACCGCAAGCAACCTCCATGTGGATCGTTCTAAATACGATCGAATTCCACATTCCACTAATGGAGGTTGCCATGAAATCTCTCCTCGTCCCCTTAATTATTGCAACTATTGTTTCCTGCGGCTGCTACCGCAGTGAACGACGAGCCGAAAGCTCAACGGCTGAACGGGTTGAACTCGAGACAGCCAAATCAGCTGATCCACATGAGCCGATGCAAAGCTCTGACAAAAAGCAGGTGTACAACCAGATCTCTTTAAGAAACGCTGATCAGGCCCAGGTTCGTAGCGAGGCGATTGATAGAAAGATCATTAAGGACGCAGAAGTAACCCTGGAAGTGAACTCCCCAGTCGAGGCTCAGCGGAATGTGACGGCAATCGCCGGAAATAGAGGGGGGTTTGTGGTTACTTCTGAATCAAAGCAGCGAGATTCAGCTGATCCAAATAGACCAGAACTTGACATTACATTGATCATCCGCGTTCCGGCTGCACAATTCGAGGTGGCTCTGCAAGAGATACGGAGACTTGGTAACCGAACTCTATCTATTAAGGAGACGGGTCAGGACGTGACTGAAGAGTTCATCGATCTTGAAGCGCGCATTAAGACCCAGAAAGCGCTTGAAGCACAGTTCCTTGAAATCATGAAGCAAGCCTCGAAGGTAGCCGATGCGCTCGAGGTGCAACGTCAAATCGCGGAGGTCCGGACGGAAATCGAGAGGTTGGAAGGGCGAAAACGGTTTCTCGAAAACCGTGCAAGTCTTTCAAACATTACTGTGAACTTGAAATCGCCAGTTCTGATTGTAACGACCTCGGGCTTTTGGGCAAACGTCAAAGACGCATGGTCAGACAGTTTGGCGGTAGCTTCCGGCATCGTACTGTTTCTGGTGCGGTTTTCGATTATCATGATTCCGGTCGTTTTATTAATCCTGGCGCCGTGCGGCCTGGTTGTTCGTTACGTAATGCGTAGAACAAAGCGCTTGCAGCTGGCGCGGCAATTGAGAACAGAGCCATAGATCCACTGATGACACTTCATAATTCCGTACCCAGTTTGATACTCGCGATTGCTGTGCTGTCAATCGCGAGTTGTGCAAAGAACCCGGCAAACAAAACAGGCGAACAGCAAAGTGCAGCCCCCGTCAGATCAGAAAACGTCGTCAAGGTGCACGCATCAACAACAGATATACCGGCCGGCGGCACCGCTGACGCGATTATCGATGTGAGCATTGACGACGGCTATCATGTAAACGCCAATCCTCCTACCTACCCATTTCTGAAACCGACGGAACTTGAGCTGAACCCCGGCAACGGTATATCTGCGGGATTCATCGCTTATCCAAACTCTTTTATGAAGCAGTTTCCCTTTGCCGAGAAACCGATTGCAATTTATGAAGGCCACACACAGGTGAAGGTTTTGTTGAAGGCAGATCCTGCCGCGAAAAAAGAATTGGTCAGGGTTCCGGCAAAGCTAAAAGTTCAAGCCTGTGACGAGGAAGTCTGTTATCCCCCGGGTGAGATAGCGCTAACAATTCCGGTGAACGTACGGTGAAGCAGATTTGGATGTTCATTGCGGCCATTTCTATTATCGTCGCCGCTGTATTCATTTGGCGACGAGAATTCAATGTCGCATTCGTAGTAGCAGTTCTGGGTGTCGTGGCGTGGTTCCTAAACTATCGTATTCAGATGAGGAATATTAGCGCTGCGGCCGATGCGGAAAGAGAGCGAGTAAGTGAAGATCAAGATGAGTTGGAGTAAAAATAAACTGATCCGTCTGCTTTGCTGTGGGCTGACGGTGGTTTGCCTTGGTACGACTATATGCGCGTCTGACGCCGCGGATGTTCGCGCCACGGTTGACAGAGTGTTTCAGCAGTTGAAAGCAAAAGATTACGACAGTCTTTACGACGTATTACCTGCAACTTCGAGAGCCCGGATTACTCGTGAGCGTTTTAACTCTGCGTTGCGAGCCGCCCAGAACGTTTATTCGCTCGACCGAATGGATGTCGGCGCAGTGAAAGTCGCAGGTGACCTTGCGGTTGTAGATACGGTGCTGTACGGACGGGTGATGCTACCGGTGGAGACTGAAGGCAAGATTGTCGTCCAGCAATATCTGGTGCGCGAGGACGGAAAGTGGCGAGTGGCAACAGGGGATCGCCGCACAGTTAACCGTTTCCTGCAAGCGAATCCGGCCTTTCGCAAAAGTTTTTCTATTCGACCTCCGCGAATCTATGTAAAGCGGAATGGACAGTGGGTGGAATTTACTCCGCCGCGCAGAGATGCCAGGACCTGACCAAGTCAGCTGAGAACTGTCAGATCCTCAAATGACAGTTGCGAATCGTCGACGCGGTCCTCGTATTCGCCGTGACGGATTCTAAAGCGCGGTACGTCAAGCGCCTCGCGCACAGCATCCAAATGAAATCGAACTATACGAGGCGTCAAACGCACGGAGGGAATGCGACGCTTGCGAGCAAGGCGTCGCACTGTTGATTCACTAACTTGCAAAATCTGCGCTAGCTGACGCGCAGTGAGAAACTCCTCACGCTGTTCCATCGCTACAATGCTAGCCTACATGGAAGGCGGGATCCAACCGTCCGTGGAACGCGCCAAAGTGGCACAGACTTCAGTCTGTGAAGGTTGAGTTGTATTCAACGGCGAACAAACCGAAGAAATCCATTTTCCATTGATCATTTCCCATTTCTCATTTGTCATTTCGTTTCGTGTATTTTCGCGTGGTTTCGTCGTCGGTTGAAAGGCCTTTCTATTTCGAAGTGACGCCAAACACAAACATCCAGCGCAAATTAAGGCACGACTTCAAAGCTGACATCGTTCGACTCGATCATTGGTCCATCACAACAATCAAAACGTCTCTGAATCGATAATTTGTATTCGCCGGGCGTTAGTTGATCGTACCAAGGCATGCCCCCCATTGGCAGACGACTGTCATCGACAAGCAATAGCCAATCGACCAATGTTGGTTCATTTGGTTGTAGCAGGATCATTTCTGGCAGGTTCTCCCGCTGACACATTTGTTCCTGCTGTGCTTTCTTCAGTTCGACTGCTTGCCAATCCGTGAACGGTATCACCTTTCCATCTTTCGTGAGGTGCGGAACATCCTGATAAAAGTCACCGGACTCACAGGTATATACAGGTTTGTTCGAAGTGTTCGTTAATGTAATTGTAATCGGCACTTGCTCGCCCACCCGGTAACGATCGGTTGGCGGTTCCAACATTGGTCCGGCTGTAGCAATGGTCAGCTTGATTTCAACTTGCTGATTGTCAGATGCCGAAGCACTTTGTTTCGACATTTCGTTGAGCGTTGTTGGATTGGAGTGCTTTGCCGTTAGGCACAATACCGCGAACAAGCCAACAGATAGGACCGCTTTCTTCTTTCCGCCCACCGCTTTCCACCTCTGCTTTCTACCTTCTTCTTCCTGTTCTCTTGGCTGCGTATTTCGAATCGCGACTCGGGTGCTAATATGCACTCTTCCTCCGTAGGTCGTGTTGGTCTTGCGCTGCCAAGAGTGAACATCATGAGTGCAACGGATATGCCACGGCGGCTGCACTGTTCGACAAGCAGAAGTTCCGACACACTCATTCTTCTGCATGTGAGCCCGACTGGTGACGATGTCTTGATTAGACGAACGTGTGGCTTTTATTCCGGTTGAGGCTAATTTCCCGGTGTGGGTTGGAGCGAACGGGCAACCGCTGGCTCGAGAATACAGCGAACGCGACCGTCCTGCGTACTGTTGTCAATTTCTGCATCGCCACCCACCGGCTCGTTCCGAGGAGGCTCACGCTTGCCATCTGAGGACTATTAACGAATAAGGCCAGATAACGCGGGACCCC
>Ga0114129_10008415_pt1 | contig 14695 bp, 17 predicted proteins | sample RhiMetdeltSRZDD1_FD_80071 | JGI IMG/M metagenome (GOLD analysis project Ga0114129, IMG submission 80071) | Populus rhizosphere microbial communities from Tennessee, USA - Rhizosphere MetaG P. deltoides SRZDD1 (version 2) (version 2) | ecosystem: Host-associated > Plants > Roots > Rhizosphere >... | reverse complement strand
GCGCTGGTGGCGCGCAAGCTGCAGGATCCGGTTTGAAAGCATCCGCGGGTCGATAAATGAGCATCGCGACTTATGCATAGCTGCTGACCACGGTGGAGAAGTGGCTCGACCACGCGCTGTTCACCGCGCGGGTCCCGGAATTCATCGCCCTGTTCGAGGCGGCCGCCAACCGGCGCCTGCGCGTGCGCCAACAGGAAGCCCTCATCGTGCTCGCGCCGTCCTCCGGCTCGGCCGCGCTGCCGGTCGACTATCTCGCGTGGCGCAGGGTGACATGGACCGGTTCTCCGCGGGTGGAGCTGCAATACGTGCATCCGTCCTATCTGCAGGCGGCCTATCCGAGCTCGCCGGCGGCGACGCCGCGCGTCTTTACGGTCGAAGGCTCGGTGCTTAAATTCCGGCCGATCGACGACACCGCGCTCGAGCTCGACTATTTCCAGAAAATTCCCGCGCTGGCCTCGGGCTCGGACAGCGGCACGAACTGGCTTCTCGCCGCGCATCCGGACCTTTATCTGTTCGGCGCCCTGGTCGAGGCCGAGACGTTCGGCGTGAACGACGAACGCGCGCCGCTCTGGAAGGGCCGCCGCGACGAAATCTTCGACGAGGTCGAGAAGCTATCCAACAGGACGCGCGGGACGGGCGCAATCCGCGTCATGGGGGCGACGCCGTGATGCTGCCGTTCGGCGAGTACAAGCCCGACCTCTCGAACTTCAACGGTCAAACGACTCAGCTCGCGCTCAACGTCGTGCCGCGCGCCGACGGCTATGGCCCCTGGAAAGCGCTCACGCCGGTGACCGCTTCACTGCCTGCCGCCAGCCGCGGGACGTTCTACGCGCGCAAGACAGACGGCACGATCGTCGTCTTTGCCGGCACCTCGACGCGACTCTACAAGCTCGACAACACCACGCTGGCCTGGACCGACGTGTCCAAGGGTGCCGTCGCATACTCGGCGCTGCCGTCGACGGATCACTGGGGGTTCGCGCAATTCGGCAACCTCGTCATCGCGGTGCAAGCCAACACCGTACCGCAGGTATTCGACATTTCCTCCGGGTCGGCGTTCGCCGATCTCGGCGGTGCTCCGCCGCAGGCGCGCTATGCCGCGGTCGTGGGGCGATTCTTGGTGCTTTCCGGGCTGCTTTCGACGCCCTATCGCATCCAGTGGTCAGGCCTCAACGCCATTACGACGTGGACCCCCGGTGTCAACTCGTCGGACTTCCAGGATTTCCCCGACGGCGGCGTGGTGCGCGGAGTCGCCGGCGGAGAGTTCGGGGTGATCTTCCAGGACAGCGTCATTCGCCGCATGGTCTATGCGGTCGGCGCGTCCTACGTGTTCAAGATCGACCGCATCGCCGAGGACAAGGGGTTGCTCGCTCCCTATTCGCTCATTCGCGCCGGCGACAAGATTTTCTTTCTCGCCAATCAGGGTTTCCACGGCATGCTCGCCACCGGTGTGCCGGAGCCGATCGGCAAGGAGAAATTCGATCGCACGTTCTTCGGCGATTACGACCCGGCGCAGCTGCAGCAGATCATCGGCGCCTCGGATCCAGAGAATAGCCGCGTGTTCTGGGCGTACAAGTCGAAGGCCGGCCAAGCCGGATTGTTCGACAAGCTGATCTGCTACGACTACGCTCTCAACCGCGCGGCGGTCATCTCGCAAACCGGCGAGTTCTTATCGACCTTGGCCAGTCCGGGCCTGACCCTCGACGGGCTCGACACGATCTCGACCAATATCGAGACCATCACGTTCTCGTTCGACGACGTCGCGCTCTCGGCGCTGCCGAAGATCGCCATCGTCGACGGCAACCACAAACTCGGCTTTGCGGGTGGCGCCAATGTCGAGGCCACGATCGAGACCGCCGAGCAGGCGCTGGATGGGCGTCGTGTCCGGGTCAAAGGGCTGCGGCCGATCACGGACGCTGCAACGTGCTACGGCGCGATCGGCGCGCGCGAGAACACGCAGAGCACCGTGACCTACAGCGCCGAGCAGGTCGTGAACAGCAAAGGCCTGTGCCCGGCCAACGTGTCGACGCGCCTGGCGCGCGCTCGCATGCGCATCCCGGCAGGCGTGGCATGGTCGTTCGCGAACGGCTTCGAGCCAGCCTTCGGGCAGGAGGGCAAACAATGACGATCGGGACGATCGACCTGTCCGAGCGCGACCAGACCAAGATCAACTTTGCGATCCAGCAGCTGGCGGAGCGGCAGAACGCGATCAGCGCCTTCGGTCAGAGCCTGCTTGACGATCCTGATGCCGCGACGTTCCTCGCAACGCTCGGGCTCAGCACCTTCTTCAAGACGTTGATAGGCGCCTTGGATGCCGCGACGCTGCGCGGACTGCTCGGCATTACCGACTCCGGCGCCTCGACCGGCGACGGCAAGATCACGCTCAAGACCATCGCGGACCCCGGTTGGATCATGTGCAATGACGGCACGATCGGGAGCGCGACCTCCGGCAGTTCCACGCGGGCCAATGCCGATACGCAGGCGCTGTTCACGCTCCTGTTCAACAACATCGACGATACCGGCGCTCCGCTGTTCACCAGCGCAGGGGCGGGCACCACGCGAGCGGCGCAGACCAATGCGGCCACGGCCTGGGCGAATAATTCCCGCGTGGCTCTGACCAGGCAGTTGGGGCGAAGCATTGCCATCGCCGGCGCCGGCGCCGGCCTCAGCGCTCGTACGCTCGGCCGCGCGGACGGCAACGAGACGCACACGCAAACGCTTTCCGAGCTCGTCAACCACGCGCACGGCTCGCCGATTGGAGGCTTTCAGTACATTTTGACCGATGGGAACATCGGCGTGGCGAACACTGGCAGCATCTACTACCTGCTCGCGGCGGCCTTGGCGACCACGGGTAGCGCGGGCAGCGGCGGCCCAATGGATATCATGAACCCGCGTTCCTATTGGAACGTGATGATCAAACTCTGAGGCGCGCCGTGGCGAGCACACTGCATCACCATCCCGACGGTCACGTGTATGTCAGGACCGCCGACGGCGTGTACGGCGACACCCCGGAAAATTTTGCGCTCGATTATGGCTCGGCCTGGCCGGCGCTGCCGGAGGGCATGACCGAGCGCCTTTATGTGCAAGGGACTCGGCACGCGCTGATGGCGCGGCACGACCTGGCCGACGGCGGACCGATGCCGTGGCCGGAGGGCGACGCCATCATTGCCGGCATCGCGCGACTGCTGGAGGCGCAGCGCGCGCGCGTCGCGGCGCAAGTGGCGGCGGCGCGGGCAGCTCGCGCGGCCGAGCGCGATGCCGCCATCATGCCCGTGCAGCGGCGGCAGTTCTTTCAAGAGTTGGCGCGTCGCGGCGAAATCACGCGCGCCGAGGCGCTGGCCGCGGTCCGGACCGGCGACATTCCGGCGCGGCTGCAAGCCTTCATCGACGCCAACCTCACCGGTGACGACCGGTTTACGGCGGAGATTCTGCTCTCCGGTGCCGCCGAGTTTCGCCGCGACCACGCGCTTTGCAATGCAATCGGCGCCGGCCTCGGCTGGACCAGTGATCAAATCGACGACCTCTGGCGCGCGGCGAGCAGGCTCTGACGCCCATGGCCTGCCAACTCGTCTGCGTGCCGCCCGACGAGGCGGTGCGGACATGGCCGCACGTCCGTGACCTGATCTTCGCGGCTATGAAGCGAGGCGATCTCGGCTCGTTCCGCCCGGTCGAGGCGAGCGTGTTGGGCGGGGAGGCGCTGCTATGGCTCGCCATCGCCCGCGCAGGCGATGACGGTGCGCGGATTCAAGCTGCCGCCGTGACCGAGCTGCACCAAAGCGAGTGGCGGAAAGTCTGCGTCGTCGTCGCCTGCGGCGGTGCCGAAAGGACCCGCTGGATCGCGCTGCTCGACGGAATAGAGGCCTATGCGCGCGAGGCGGGCTGCTCGGCCACCCGCATCATGGGACGCAAGGGCTGGGCGCGCGTCCTGCCCGCGTACCAGGTGAAACGAATCGTGCTCGAAAAGGACCTTTGATCATGGGCGGCAGTACCAAGGAAACCACCACAACGTCGTCGCAGTCGCAGGCGTCGCAACAGGCGTCGCGCCAAGCCTCGCAGCAGGCCAGCGAGCAGGGGACGACACCCTGGGCAGCGACCTCGGGCCTGCTCGGCAATCTGCTCGACCGGATTGGCGGGCTGTCACCGGATTTGACCGCCGCCGAATCGGGCGCGTTCGGACAGCTGGCGGCCAATGCGTCCGCCGGCAATCCGTGGGCGTCCCGCATCGGCGGCGTGGCCGACACGCTGCTTGCCGGCGGCGGTCCGGATCGGACGCCGACTGTCAATGCGGCGTACGATCAATACCGCGCCGCGCTCACGCCTTTTGCGCGCGGCGACTATCTCGATCCGGCGGCCGATCCCGCCCTGCGGTCGTATCTCGATGTTCTCAAGGACGACGTCAGCAATCAGGTCAATGGCATGTTCGCCGGCGCCGGGCGCGATCTCTCGGGCATGAACCAACAGGCGCTGGCGCGCGGCATCACCCAGGCCGAAGCGCCGGTGCTGCTCGATGCCTACAACCGCGCTGTCGCGGGCCAGCGCAGCGCCATCGATGCGCTCTACGGCGCGGGTGGCCAGACCGCGGGACTCTTGTCGAATCTGGACCAGACGCGGCTCGCAAACCAACAGGCCGGGATCGGCGCCACCGACGCCGCGCTGACCGCGCAGAACTGGGGGCCGAGGCAGCAGCTTGCGATCGAAGCCCAGCGCCGCGGCATTCCGCTGCAAACGCTGGCCGCGCAATTCGGCATGGTGTTGCCCGCGGCGCAAGCATTCGCGACGACGTCAGGAACGTCGTCGGGATCATCGTCCGGAACCGCGTCCGGGACCTCAGTCGGAAACGGCACGCAGCAAAAGACCGAGAGCACGCCGTTCAACCCTTGGTCGCTCGCCCCGCTTGCGCTTATGCCGCTCACGGGCGGAACGAGCTTGGCCGGCGGTGCTGCTTCGGCGCTCGGCGGCGGTCTCTTCAACTCGCTCACCGGCGGCTTCATGGGCCCAAACAGTTTCAACGGCCGATAGGACAGTAGACCATGGCAGGCATCTTTCCCGATCTGTTCGGCGCCCCCGCGGGCGACGGCGTGTTGCCGCTGGGCGCGGCATCTGTCGCGCCGAGCGTCATCGACAAGAACCGCAATGCCCTCGTCGGTTATCTCGCCGGTGCGCTCCAGGGCGGCAATCTCGGACAGTCGATCGGGCGCGGGCTGCAGGGTTGGATGGGCGGCGCGCAGCGGGATACGGCGGAGCAGGGCCAAAACGCGGCCGTGCAATACCTCGCAGAGCAGCCAGACCTCGACCCCGGCTTGAAGCTGGCGCTGATGCAGAATCCGGCACTCGCCATGCAATTCCTGCAGACCAAGGCCAAGCCGCATGTCACCAACGACATGGCCGACTACGAATATGCCAGGCGGCAGGGCTTCGGCGGCACGCTGACCGACTTCATCCAAGGCCGGCATGCCGGCATGCGAAGGCTGCAACGGTGAACGATCGTCGGCAGCATCCACCTAGCTCAGAGCCAAGTGCATTCCGAAAAGCCCCCGCAGGGGGCTTTCTGCTTTGAGGTTCAGCCATGTCCTTCTTCAAGTGGTCGAAAACGGCCAACAACAACGCCAGCGCCGACGGCACGATCAATTGGGCCGAGGGCCAGGCGCCCTCGACCGTGAACGACTCGGCCCGCGCCATGATGGCGGCGGCGGCGAAGTACCGCGACGACATCGCGGGTGTCACCACCGGCGGAACGGCGACCGCCTATACCGTGGCGTCGAACCAGGGGTTCGATTCGCTCGTCAGCCTGGACGGCAAGATGATCGCATTCGTGCCGCACGCGACCAGCGGCGCGGGGCCGGTGACGCTGAATGTCGACGGGCTGGGTGCCAAGGCGCTGCGATCATCGCCCGGCGTCGAGCTCGCGCCCGGCACCTTGATCTCGGGGACGCCGTACACGGCGAGATATTTCAATTCCGCCGCGGAATGGATTCTGTGCAGCTTCTTCGGCGCCAACCCCTATAACGTTCCTCTTGGAGCGGGGATGCCGTATTTTCTGTCCGCCGCCCCCAACAGCAGCTTCGCCTTTCCCGCCGGGCAGGCGATCTCGCGGACGAACTACGCGGGACTGTTTGCCCTGATGGGCACGACCTATGGCCCCGGCGACGGATCAACGACGTTCAATCTGCCCAGTCTCGGGGGGCGCCTCTTGGCCTGCCGCGAGAATATGAACGGAGCGGGCGTGGAGGGGCGCATCACCTCCGCCGGTTCGGGCATCAATGGGACGCTGTTGGGTGCCACGGGCGGCGCGCAGAATGTCACGCTCGGAATCGGCGAGATCCCGTCACACGCGCATGCCAACTTTTTGAGCGATCCCGGCCACGTGCATGGTGTGAACGATCCCACGCATGCGCATGGCTACACGGATCCAACTCATGCGCACGTCCAAGATACTCACGCTGCCCTTGGCGGTCCCAGTGGAGGTGGCGGTGTCGTCAATGATGCGGGCCCAACGGGGACTAATTTGACGGGATTCAGCGCCACGGGCATCACGATCAATGCGGCTGCCACCGGCATATCGATACAGGCTGCTGGAACGGGCGCCTCAGTAGTCAACGCTTCGACAGGCGGCGGCGGCGCACACAGCAACATGCCGCCGACGATGATGGTCAACTACATCATGCGGGTGCTTTAGCAAGGCTGCGAGCTACGTACTCGTCGCAATGAGAGCCAAAGAATCCCTTCGCTGCCGCCGCCCGCTGAAATGATCGTTCAACGGAAAAGCCGTGCTCACTCACAAAGCCAACGATCTCCTCGGGGCTCGCAGATTCATAAGGATAGCCGCCAAGCCAATCATGAATGTCATGATGAAAGCTCATTCCGCGAGTGCGATGATGATAGTTGAACACATAGCCAAAAGGGTTTCGCCCCGATGCAGCAATCGCGGAGAGATAAGCGGTCTTATACAGTGAACGGATGAAGAGACGAATGGGCGCCGGCGCGTTGCTGTAAAGCCGCTTTTCCCTCTGCCAGAACGCGCATGCGGGCGATTTTCGGTAAATGGCGACAGCAAGTAGTCCGCCGGGGCGGACAAACGTCATCACATGCTCCAGTGCACGCCACATAGCACCAGTGTGATGGAGAACACCCCAACTATATACGATATCGTAGGATTGGGGCGGCAGGTCGAGCAGATCAGCGGACTCCGCAGACCAACTCTTCCCGACATCGAACCTCGACAGAAGCTCGCGTGCCGCTCTGATGCTGTTTGGGTCTATATCAACCCCATGGACGTAGCTAGCGCCGAGTCGCAAAGCGGCGGCCATTGATAGGCCGGAGCCACAGCCCACATCCAGAACCCGCGCACCTGGGATCTCTCCGTTCGGAAACAGCTTGATCAGTCCACGTTGAGCCTCGGAAATGCTTTCTTCGTCAGCGATGGCGGCAAAGGATTGCCAATTTTTGCCAAACGCGAAGCGATCGTTTGTCGGCGCAGCGTGCATATTCGTGTTCCCCTAGCATTCACGCAAATGTACGAATGTCGGTCAGCGAGCGGGCTTCAATATCATGTATCGCTGCAGCATAACCAATCCCGCGATTTTGACCGCCAGCCGATCCATCTTGATCGTCCGAAGCCATCTAAGCATTGGAGCCGCGCGGCCGCCGCCTCGAAACAGGAATGCCTCGGTTTCCACGAAACTGATGTCAGCACCTGCCGAGCGAGCGATCCTGCGGAGCTTCGCCTTTGTCGGATAATTGTTGAAGCGCATGATCTCGGTATTGCTCCTGACGCGCCCACGCCAGTCCGGTTCGGTGCCGCGGATCGCCGAAATCCAGGCACAGAGCGTGAGATAGGAACGGCTGAAGCAGAGCCAGGGAAAGGGGAGGTTAACGTGTCCTTCCATGAAATTGTTGGGTCCGGGAAAGTTGTGGAGCGAGAGCCCGCTTGGTTTCAGGACGCGGACGATCTCCGACATCGTCGTCTTGTAGTCGAAGATATGTTCGAAGACCTGGTCGCTGAAACAAAAATCGAACGTGCCATCCTCGAACGGCAGCCGATAGTTGGCCGGATCGGCCAGCTTCAGCCGCTCCGCGACTTCGGGGGGCGGCTTGTCGCCGATAAGCCAGTACTTGTCGAAATCACGGTCCCAATATTCAAGCACGTCGACGCCATAGGCGTCGTAGCCCTGCGCAAGCAAGGCGCGCACGGAAGAACCGATGCCGCAGCCGAAGTCGAGAATTGTTGCACCGGGAGATAGGCGCAGTCCCAGCCCTGCGGTGGCGAAGCGCAGCTGACGCTCCGTGGCTTGCAAGTAACCGTCGGTATAGATGTCGACGATTTTGTCTCGAGCTGGCATTTCGCCGGCGTATGGAGAGCATGTCGTCGGCATGGGACCGTTCCTTCTGTACCGGCAAATGGGCCTCATCGCCGGTTTTGCTCAAGCCATCTTTGGCGTGCGTCCTCAAATCGCGCCACGAACGAGAGATTTGCTTGTGCCCAACGTCTCACGGCCTGACGCCGGCTCTCCACGTGCGAAGCGACTCGTTCCGGCGTCAGCCGCTCCATGAAGTTGTCCGGCCGTTTTACATCAGGGAGGCCCGCGAGATTTGCAAGGATGCTGCGACCCATGGCCAGGGAGAAATGAAACGTGTCGTTCCAATACGTCATTGTGGGGCCTATCGGCTCGTCGACCCAGTCATTCGGCTGCGAAAAGCTGTAGACGGTTGCTTGTCCGCTCAGCCCGGCCAGCCAGCGCTCGATAACCCCCCAGGCGCCGATGGCATCGTAATAGTAGTCGGCGTAGGGGTGACTGGGAGCCATGATGAAAATCAATTCAAGATTGTTGGCGCGCGCGATCTCTATGATCTCCATTACGGAGTCGAAGGCGGCTTGATTGAAGGTCGCTCTATCCGGCTCACCGACTTGCGGGCTCCAGATATAGGCGGCGAAGCCGTCGAACGGCGCCTGGGTGTCCCGCCCCGGCGGACGATCCAAATAGCCGCCGGGAGCGACTTGGAAAGTCGGCCGCCCGCTGAAGACATTGTAGACGAGCGTGGAGGCGGAATCCCAAAGGGTATCGGCGCTGCCAAACAAGGTCATCGTATTCTCTATGAACTCAGACCATGTCCCCGGCTCGAGGCCTGCCGGTCGCCCGATGAAGTTCGGCAGGAACAGCTCGACGATGACGGTGCGGAGGTTGCGATCAAGTTGCACGTATTGGCGCAGATAGGCGGCATGCATATCCATCGAGGCTGCCGGCATCGCCGCGTTGTAGGCAGGGGCAAATCGCGTTCCATCGAGGACGGCCGGATCCAGCGATTGATGAACACGGGACGTGCCGAGAAAAACCGTGCGGGGCTGATAGCGCCAGACCTCGTATGGCTTGATGAGCCGATCGATATCAACCCGCTTGGGCTTTTGCATGTTGATGCCGCGCAGGGCCAGCTGCATCGGCGAGACGCCGTAGGGATCGACGGTCCAGGTAAAAATCAGGAACAGCCCGAGCCAGATCGCAGCGCTCAAGGCCAGTGCGCGCAGATAGCCGCGAGAGGGCGTGTCAGAACTGGTAGTAGAGAAAGGGACTGACATGCGACAGCCGCAACACCGAAAGCACGAACATACCCGCTACGACGAACGCCACGCGCCAATCCAGGCGGGTCAGGGCACCGCGGCCGAGGGTCTCTTCGGGCAGGCCCAAGGCCGGCTGGAAGCGACCGAAGATTTGATAGGTGTTGGGCACGGTAAAGGTGGCGATCCCAACGCACAAGAGCAGCAGTCCCATCGGCCGGGTGGCCGCCGCGAGGTAATCCGGCGGCAGCAGCGGAGGCCACAATTCACGCGGGCGGAACCATTCAGTCAACCGCAACACGGATCTGAAATCCAGGAACTGGCCCTTCAGCAGGCCCCAGAACGAGGACAACCCTTGCGGATGGTCAGTTGCCGGCCAGAGGTAACCGAGCATTGTTCCCGCGTCTGCCAGGCTGTCGGAGCGGAAGGGGATCCACGCCAGCGTCACGGCGACAAACGTCATCGCCACCGCGACGCGCTGGGCCAGCCCTTTCTTCAGGGCGAGAGAGCGACTGATGGCAAGCGCGCGCCAGGCGTGGTTCACGCCGAGCATTAAGCCGTGTAGGCCGCCCCACACCACGAACGTCCAGTTGGCGCCATGCCAGAAACCGCCCAGCACCATGACAATGCCGAGATTGAGATATCGACGCACCGGTCCGCGTCGATTGCCGCCGAGCGGAATGTACAGATAGTCGCGCAGGAACCGCGACAGCGTGATGTGCCAGCGCCGCCAGAAATCGATGATCGAGGTCGACTTGTAGGGCGAATAGAAATTGACCGGCAAGCGGAAGCCGAACATGCGGGCCAATCCGACCGCCATGTCCGAGTAACCGGAAAAATCATAATAGAGCTGAAAGCTGTAACACAGCACGGTGACCCAGGCGGAGGCGCTGTCAAGGGGATGTCCCGCCCTTAGCATGGAATAGCCGGCGTCCGCATAGATCGCGAGGCTGTCGGCGATCACAACTTTCTTGAACAGCCCGACCACGAAAATGCTGATGCCGACGCCGAGATCTGCCGTGAGATCCCGCCGTTGCACCGGGCCGATCTGCGGCATGATCTCGGAGTGGTGGGTGATCGGCCCCGCGATCAGCTGCGGAAAAAATGTGACGAAGAACGCATAGTTGAGCAGCGTGAAGTTGCGCACGAGGCCGCGATAGGCATCGACCAGAAACGCGATCTTCTGGAAGGTGATGAATGAAATGCCGATCGGCAAGATGATGCTCGGTACGACCCACTGCGCGCCGAAAACACTGTCCACGTTGGCGACGAAGAACCCAGCGTATTTGAAATAGCCCAGCAGGGAGAGATTGAAAACGATGCCGCAGGTGAGGGCGGCGCGGGATCGCGAATGCGAGAGGCCGCCGTCGATGATCAACTTGCCGAAGCCGAAATTGACGCCCACCGAGAATAGAAGCAGCAGAAGATACTCCGGCCTCCACCACGAGTAGTAGACGAGCGAAGCCAGCACGAGCCAGGCGATGGGCCATTGCGGAGCGGACGTGCGCCGGAGCAGCAGGTACCCCGCCAAGACCATCGGCAGGAAGCAGAAAATGAACACATAGGAGTTGAACAGCACAGCCTTGGTCCAACTATTTCGCGGCCGTGGTCACGAGCATTCCTCTGCAATTCGGCTCAGGTCCGCCAACAGTGGTGTGAGCCTACCATACCTCGACAAGCCGCCTGCGGGCGGCTTTGCCGTTCCGCCTGATCGTTAGCCGGCACGGCCCGCCGCTTACAGCGCGCCGGGCATTGCAAACATTCACAACATGAGGACTGACATGACAGCATCGTCCTACGACGAGGCGCTCAAACGCGTGCTCGTACATGAAGGCGGCTACTCCAACCATCCGTCCGATCCCGGTGGCCCCACCAATTGGGGCATCACTATCCATGATGCGCGCGCCTACTGGAAGGAGGATGCAACCGCCGCCGACGTCCGCAACATGCCGGTCGAAGTCGCGAAAGACATCTACCGATCGAAATATTGGGACGCAATGCGATGCGACGAACTTCCAGCCGGCGTCGACTACGCGGTGTTCGACTACGGCGTGAACTCGGGCATCGGTCGAGCTGGCAAGGTACTGCGCCGCCTCGTCGCGCTGTCCGACAAGACGAGTGCCATTACCAACGAGGTGATCGCGGCGGCGACCCGATGCGAGCCCAGGACGCTCATCGATGCCATCTGCGATGAACGGCTGGCGTTCCTTCGGGGACTGCGGACCTGGAGCGTCTTTGGCAACGGCTGGGGCCGCCGCGTGCGCGAGGTGCGGTCCGGCGCGCGGGCCATGGCTGCCAGGGGGCAGCGGAGTCAGCCGCAAGCCGGACCCGCGCGTGAACCGACGAGCCCCGTGATCGCCGCAAAAGCCCGGAAGCCGCCGGTCGCTGTGACGAAGAAAGTCGGCATTGGCGCGGCAATCGTTGCAGCATTCGGAGCCGCCGCGCACTGGATCGATCAGCACCCGTTCCTCGCCATCGGTGCTGTCGTTCTCGCCGGGACCGTCGCTTCCGTCGTCCTTCACCGCTTTGCAAGAGGAGATTGAGCATGAACGTCCTCGAAGTATTCGGGCTGCTTGCCTTCGTCGTCGCGGCCTGTTGGTGGGGTGTCCTTCCGCGATTGCGCAAGCTCGCCTGGTGGAGCGGATTCATCGCCCGCGTCTGGGCGGTTGCCGGCAACTCGAAAACCATCGCCGTGGCTTACGCCGTGGAACTCATGGGCGTGATGGACGAAGCCAGGTTGTTCGATTGGTCGCAGCTGGTGGGCGCCGAAAACGCTGGCCGGGTCATGGTGATCATGGGCGCCGCGATGATCCTGTTGCGGCTCGTCACCCGCACCTCAGTCAGCTTCAAGGCGGAGGCGTGATCATGTGGCAATGGTTGGCAAGCTTTCTCACCGCGCCGATCATCAACGGCTTCCTCGACGCCTACAAGGCCAAGCTCGACTCGCAAAATACTCAAAGCGCGCAAGCGGTCGAGGTCGCACGCGCCGCGCTTCTCGCCGAGGTGGACGCGCGCAAGAGCGCCAACGCCATCATCATCGCCGAGCAGGGACGCTGGTACACGGCCATGGTCCGGCCGCTTCTGGCGCTCCCGGTCATCATCTATCTCTGGAAGGTGATTGTCTGGGACAAGGTGCTCGGCTGGGGCACGACCGACGTCATCGCCGGTGACGTCGGCATATGGGCGGGGACCATTGTCACCACCTATGTCGGCGGACGTTCGCTTGAGAAGATCGCGAAGACTATCTGGAGCCGCCCATGAGAGCCAGCCGCTCGCCGAATGAACGGCTAGCCATTCTCGAGCAGAAAGTGTCCCACATGGACGAAGAGCTCGATCGAATGTCGGCCAAGGTTGACGAGATGCATGCCATCCTGTTGCAGGCCAGGGGCGTGCGCTGGGCCATCATCGCGGTGTCCGGCTTGGTGGGCTTCCTCGTCGGCATCTCCCATTGGCTGATCTCGAAAGCGTGAGCGCATAGACGATGAATAAGCGCGTCACGTATGACGTCATCTCCTACGGGGAATGGACGCGGCCTCGCATGAAGAATTTTCGCGAGCAGTGCTGCGATTGCGGGCTCATCCACCGCCTCGATTTCAGGATCGTGGACGGCAAGGTTGAATTCAGAACGCGGCGGGACGATCGCGCCACCGCGGCCGCCCGCCGCAGCTTCAAGTTCGCGCCGGATGAATGAGTTAGTTCCAGCGCGCTCGATGCGTTTCCAGCGCGAAAGACGGGTGGAACAACGAAACGATCAGAAGCCGACGAAATACAGTTGGTGATGACAAGATTCTCACGCCGTCTTGTTGCGGCCGTGGATGTCCTTCACGTCGGTGAATGCGATGCCGGGGCTTTCCTGCCGCGTGTAATCGAGATTGAACGCGTTGCGCGCCAGGAAGACGAGATCGCCGTCGAGATCCTCAGCGATCGCGGAGCGGTATGCCGCTACGAAGCGATCGAGCACCTTCTTGTCCTCCGCTGCGATCCAGCGCGCGAGCTGAAATTCGGCCGTGTCCCAGTTGACCTCGAGCCCGTATTCGTCGGCGAGCCGCACCCGTAGCACGTCGAGTTGCAGCGGACCGACCACGCCGACCAGTGCCGGCGAGCCGTCGGTCGGCCGAAACACTTGCACCACGCCCTCTTCGGCCATTTCCTGCAATGCCTGCTTCAGCTTCTTGGCCTTCATGGCGTCGGGCAACCGTACGCGGCGCAGGATCTCCGGCGCGAAACTCGGCACGCCCACGAAGTTGAGGTCCTCCCCGGCGGTCAGCGTATCCCCGATGCGAAGCGTCCCGTGGTTGGGAATGCCGACGACGTCCCCGGCATGGGCTTCCTCCGCCAGCGAACGATCCTGAGCGAAGAAGAACTGCGGCGATTGCAGACTCAGGGTTTTGCCGGTGCGCACTTGCTTGACCTTCATCCCGCGGACGAGTTTTCCCGAACACAGCCGCACGAACGCGATGCGGTCGCGATGGTTCGGGTCCATGTTGGCCTGCACCTTGAAAACGAAGCCAGTCATGTCGGTTTCGGCGGCCGTCACCAGGCGCTTGTCCGCCGGCTGCGCGCGCGGCGGCGGTGCCACGTCGCCGAGCGCGTCGAGCAGGTCGCTGACGCCGAAGTTCTTGAGGGCGCTGCCGAAGAACACCGGGGTCAAATGTCCATCGCGAAACGAGGGGAGGTCGAACCGCTTGCAAGCCTCCCGCACCAGATCGAGGTCGCCCTGTATTGCAGCGGCGTCAAAATTGGGATTAAGCGCGGCTACCTCGGGCACCGTCATTTCCCGCAGGTCGTCCGAGGAGTCGCCGTCGAGCAGGCGGACGCCGCCCGTCGCCAAGTCGATCGTGCCGACGAAGTCGCGGCCGCGGCCCAGCGGCCAGGTGATCGGCGCGCTGTCGAGGGCGAGCGTCGTCTCGATCTCGTCGATGAGGGCAAATGGGTCGCGGCCTTCACGATCCATCTTGTTGATAAACGTGATGATCGGGATGTCGCGCAGCCGACAGACCTCGAACAGCTTGCGCGTCCGCGCCTCGATGCCCTTCGCGGCATCGATCACCATGACGGCGCTGTCCACGGCTGTCAGCGTACGGTAGGTGTCTTCGGAGAAGTCCTCGTGGCCTGGAGTGTCCACGAGGTTGAAGGTTCGGTCGGCAT
>Ga0114129_10008414_pt1 | contig 14695 bp, 10 predicted proteins | sample RhiMetdeltSRZDD1_FD_80071 | JGI IMG/M metagenome (GOLD analysis project Ga0114129, IMG submission 80071) | Populus rhizosphere microbial communities from Tennessee, USA - Rhizosphere MetaG P. deltoides SRZDD1 (version 2) (version 2) | ecosystem: Host-associated > Plants > Roots > Rhizosphere >... | reverse complement strand
CCGGTGGATCCGTCCCCGTACGCGGCGGTGTGGTGTTGTCGCTCGAGCGCATGAACCGGATCCTCGAGATCGACGAACCCAATCTCGTTGCCGTCGTAGAGCCGAACGTCGTCACTGGCGATCTGCAAGACGCGGTGGAGAGAGTGGGGCTGTTCTATCCGCCCGACCCCGCCTCGCTCCGACAGTCGGTGATCGGCGGCAACGTCGCCGAGTGTGCCGGCGGGCCACGGGCGTTCAAGTACGGGACGACCAAGCAGTACGTTCTCGGACTCGAGGCCGTTCTTCCGACCGGCGAGATCATCGAGACCGGCGGAAAGGTCGTGAAGAACGTCGTTGGCTACGACCTCACGCATCTGCTCGTCGGGTCCGAGGGGACTCTCGCGGTCATCACGAAGATCATCCTGCGCCTCGTTCCGAAGCCGACAACGCGCGCGACGCTGCGCGCGTCGTTCCCGAACGTCGACGGCGCAGTCGATGCCGTGACGAAGATCATTCGCGCCCGCGTCGTGCCTGCGGCCGTGGAGCTTGTCGACGGTGATTCGCTCGAAGCCGTCGCGCGATATCTTCAGGTCCGATCGCTCGCGCCGGCGGGTACCAGCGCAATCCTGTTGATCGAAGTCGACGGAATCGCATCAGCCGTGACCGAGGAAGCGTCTCATGTCGAACGCGCCTGCCGCGACGCGGGAGCAACCGAGGTCCTTCACGCGCGCGACGATGGGGAGCGGGAGGAGCTGTGGCGAGTACGCAGGGAGCTCTCGCTGTCGTTGAAAACGATCACGCCGCTCAAGTTCAACCACGATGTCGTCGTGCCGAAGGGGCGTATCCCGGACTTGTTCGCGCTGGTCGGCCGGATCAAGCAACAGTTTGCCCTGCGCATTCCGTGTTTCGGTCATGCCGGCGACGGCAACATCCACGTGAACATCATGGTGGATCCCGCGGACGCCGCGGAGCTGGACCGCGCACACGCCGCCGAGCGCGTATTGTTCCAGGGAGTCGTCGACCTCGAGGGCTCGATCAGCGGAGAGCACGGAATTGGATTCGCGAAGGCGCCGTTTCTCGGAATCGAGCTGACGCCTGACGAGATCGCGCTCATGAAGCGCGTCAAGCAGGCGTTCGATCCGTACGGCATTCTGAATCCGGGGAAGATATTCCCGGACTGAACCTCCCGGTTCGGGGTTCGGGGTCGGTTCGATCGACCCGGTAGCTTCACAGGAGCTCAGAAGGTCAGAAGACGATTTCAAGAAATCAATTACTTCTGACCTTCGGATCTCCTGTAAATGCGGCGGCGGTTCCAGGGATCAATCGGCGCAGATAACGTTCAGGTCGCTATAATCCGACTGTGGACGCATCTCTTCCCGGAGCCGATCTCATCGAACGGGGCCTCGCAGATCTGACCGCCGGCACTCAATCGATCGAGGCGCTGCTCGTCTCGATTGGCGCGCCGCGACTGCGTCGAATCGGGTTCTCAATCGAAGCTCCAATTGCGGATCCCGAACGCAAGCTCTACGATCTGCTCGCGATGGAAGACTCCGACTCCGCCCACGGTCGATACAACGCGCTCATCAGACGGCTCGTGAGCTTCGAGCGAGCGGCAGAATGCGCGAACCCGCGGACGTGACACGGATCCGGCGCTTCATGCGGGCGCTCGGCGACCACGCCCGGGGAGAGACGAAGGTGTACTTCACAGGCGGGGCGACAGCCGTTCTCCACGGCTGGCGTTCGAGCACGGTCGACATCGATGTGAAAATCGTGCCCGAACGCGATGATGTCTATCGAGCGATCCCCGCCCTCAAGGAGCGGCTGCACGTGAACGTCGAGCTCGCCGCGCCCTCTGACTTCATCCCCGTCCGCGCGGACTGGGAAGCTCGAAGCCCTTTCATCACACGCGAAGGTCGCGTCTCCTTTCATCACTTCGACCTTTATGCCCAGGCGCTGGCAAAGATCGAGCGGGGCCACGCTCAGGATCAAGAAGACGTTCGGGCGCTGTTCCGAGACGGTCTGCTCCGACCGCAGCAGCTCGTCGAGTACTTCGAAGCCATCGCAGAACAGTTGTACCGCTACCCGGCGGTCGATCCGGCGCGATTTCGAGCGCGCATCGGCGAAGCCGTCCGGGAGCAGCATCCGAATCGCACGTGAGCAGCGCCAGTGCGCAGCATTTCTGATACAGTTCACGCAATGCTCAAGCTTGCCACAGTCGGCTTCGTCGCTATGTTCTCGCTCTCCGGGCCGCAAGCGCAGTCCGACGAAATCGCCGCTCTCAAACGCGATCTCGAAAAAATGAAGGCCGAGCAAGCGACGATGAAGGCGGACCTCGATGAGATCAAGGCGCTGCTGGAAGCCGCGACCGGCCGCAAATTCGACAGCGCGCTCATCAACGCAGGCGTTGCAGTCGCCGGAGAGCCGGCAAAAGGATCACCGAGCGCCAAGGTGACGGTCGTCGAAGTCTCCGACTATCACTGTCCGTACTGCCGCCGCCACATGCAACAGACGGCGCCGCAACTCGAGGCCGACTTCATCGCCCCTGGCAAGGTTCGATACGTGTTCATCGACTATCCGATCGAGCAGCTGCACCCCGATGCCTACAAGGCTCACGAAGCCGCGAATTGCGCGGGTGACCAGGGGAAGTATTGGCAGATGCACGCGCAGCTCTTCGCGGCTCCGACGAAGGACGTGGCACAGCTCGTGAAGCAGGCCGAGAGCATTGGCGTCGACGGCGCAGCGTTCCGCAAATGTCTGGAAGGAGGAAAGTACTTGGGCCCGGTCCGTGAAAGCGTCGCCCGCATGCAGAAGCTCGGAATCGACAGCACGCCGACGTTTCTCGTCGGCCTCACACCGACCGGCGATCAGCCGATGAAGATCCTGAAGGTGGTCCGCGGAGCCGTTCCGTATCAGCAGTTCAAGACGGCTATCGAGGGCCTTTTGTAGCCCAGCCCTGTCGCTCTCTCACAACGTCCGCAAACGTCTCGTGCCTGGCAGGAACGGGGTCGCGGTGATTTGACCCGCAAATCCGGTGCCCCAGCGTCCCGGAATGACCGTTCCGCAATCGGGACACGTGCCATCCGGCGTCAGCCGGTATTGTTGGATGAAGTAGCCGTAGCGTTCCACGAGCAGTGCGCGACACTGGTGGCAACGCGTGTTCTCCAGATCCCCGACGCGTCCCGGCAGATTGCCCGCGTAAACGTACCGGAGTCCGTTTCGTCGGCCGATTTCCGCCGCGCGCACGAGCATCTCGGGCGTCGTGTTCTCGGGGTCGTTCATCCGATAGTCCTTGTGGAACGCCGTGACGTGCCACGGGATGTCAGGTGAGACGCCGGCGACGAACTCAGTGAGCCGTTCGAGCTCGTCGGCAGAATCATTGAACCCTGCGATGAGGAGCGTCACGAGCTCCAACCAGACGCTCATCTGGTGCAACGCGCGGATGGTGTCGAGAATCGGGCCGATTCGCCCGCCAAGCTCGCGATAATGCCGATCGTCGAAGCTCTTGAGATCGACTTTATAGAGATCGACGTACGGGCGGATGTAGCTCAAGACGCGCGGCGTCCCGTTTCCATTCGAGACGTACGCCGTCAGGAGGCCACGCGCACGAGCCGCCTTGAAGATCTCCACCGCCCACTCGCTCGTGATCAGCGGCTCGTTATAGGTGCTGACGATGACGCGGCTCCCAAGCCGGACGGCCTCGTCGACGAGCGCCCGCGGCGAGGCGTCGATCGGCGGCGCGACTGCGTGCGGATCGCGGATCGCCTGCGAGGTCACCCAGTTCTGACAGTAGGAGCAGTGGAGATCGCAGCCAAGCATGCCGAAGCTGAACGCGAGGGCTCCGCACGCGGCGTGGAAGAATGGCTTCTTCTCGATTGGATCGCACTGGACGCCACCAACGTATCCCCACGGGACGTACAGCTTGCCGCCGCGATTGAAGCGGACCTTGCAGACACCAACCGCGCCGTCGGGAATCGGGCACTCGTGCCCGCAGGCGTAACAGCGAAGCCGACCCTTCGAGATTGGCTCGACAAGCTCGGGCGCGGCCTCGGCTGTGCGTTCCTCGAGAACTTCTGCCAGCGACGCCATGCTCTCTATTTTAGCGTCCAAGCTCACCGGAGGAGGCGGAGAACACGGACAAAGCTTTCACCGCGGAGCCACGGAGTCCACGGAGAAATATTGGGTCTTCTTGTTGGCAACCGGTAGTCACGTACATCCCGGATGAGCAAAGAGATTGACCAGAAACTCCGCGCCCTTCGTTGACTCCGCGGTAAACGCTTGTCCCGCGTCCTCCGACTCCTCCGTCCACAGCGCGGCTAGCCAGTACAATGCTCCCATGCCCAAGACCGTCGCGGTCATCGGCGCCTCGAGCAGGCGGTACAAGTACGGCAACAAGGCGCTTCGCGCGTTCGTGCAGCAGGGCTATAACGTCATTCCGATCAATCCAAACGAAACCGAGGTGGAGGGCCAGAAGACGTTCGGGTCCGTGCTCGACGTGCCCGGTCCGATCGACATGGCGACTGTCTACGTTCCGCCCGAGATTGGCGTGCGCGTGATGGACGAGCTCGCACGTAAACAGATACCTGAAGTCTGGCTGAACCCGGGCGCGGACGGGGATGAAGTCGTGGCGAGGGCGAAGGCGCTGGGCCTGAACGTCATCCAGGCCTGCAGCATCATGGGCATCGGCGATCTTCCGGCGCGGTACTGAAATTCCCCGCTTGTTGGAGGAGACGGAGGGCACGGAAAAACCGTATACCGCGGCCCCTGCTTCAGCATCGGACCATTGAGGTTGATCAACAGGCCCGCTGCGCAGCCGGTCAGCTTCAACTACGTGAGCAGCTGCGCTTCGTGGATCGGTGCGAGCGCTCGAACGGATTTCACTTCGACGATTACGAGCTCGTTTACGATGACGTCGAGGCGGAACCCGCAATCCAGTTCAATCCCTTCATAGGTGACGGGCAACGTCCTCTCGCTTCGAACAGTCAGGCCGGCGTTCTGAAGCTCGTATACGAGGCATACGATGTACAGGGATTCGAAAAGCCCTGGCCCGAGACGCCGGTAAACTTCGACTGTGGCTTTGATGATGAGAGCAGGTGATTTCGTTGATGCCAGGCAGATTCGACAGTGTCATGCCGCGGAAAGTGCAACTGCCGAGCCGAGTCAAAATGAACCAAAAATGAACGATTTGTTTGAAAGATGTTTCAACTTCTGCCACGGAGGCTGAGGCTATCCCGAGCAGGTCTTAATATCTCCGTGACCTCCGTGCCTCCGCGGTGACCGCCTTGCCCGTGATCTCCGTCTTCTTCGTGGGCCGGGTGCGGGTCCGGCAAGCGCGCCCGGTCATTGACAGCCCTCCCCCTCGCGCCTATACTCAGGGTTGAAAACCGCACCGACGAAACTTCCCCTGAGTCATTGCCGAGCGCGCCGGCGCTCGTTCTGCAATCAGCAGTCAGACGTCAACCATCAACCATCAACGTTCGAAGAGTTAACTTCCTTCAACCAAGCAACAGGCGTCGAGAACGCCAGCAGTCCTCATGGCACAAACAACGAAGCGCACGTCAGGGCGCGGATCCGCCGATCAAGGCGGCGCCCAGGGAACCGTTGAAGCCGTCGTTCAGCCGCCCGAACAGGCCGTCCAGCCGCAACAGCCACCGCCACCGCAGGCGGCGCCCCCGCCCCAAGGCGGGCAGCCGCGTCAGGACGGTCGACGCGGTCAGGGCCTGAACATCACCGAGCTGAAGGACATGTCGATCCAGAAGCTCACCCAGATCGCAAAGGACCTGAACGTGGCCGGCGCGACAGGCATGCGCAAGCAGGAGCTGATCTTCCAGATCCTCAAAGCGCAGACCGAGCAGAGCGGCTTCATCTTCTCTGAAGGCGTCCTCGAGGTGCTCCCCGACGGCTTCGGCTTCCTGCGGGCGCCCGACTACAACTACCTGCCGGGGCCCGACGACATCTACGTCTCGCCCTCGCAGATCCGCAAGTTCGACTTGCAGACCGGCGATACGGTGTCAGGGCAGATTCGGCCGCCAAAGGAAGGGGAGCGGTACTTCGCGCTCATCAAAGTCGAAGCAGTCAACTTCGAGGCGCCCGAACAGGCGCGCGAGAAGCTCTTCTTCGAGAACCTCACGCCGCTCTATCCGCAGCAGCGCTTCACGCTCGAGACGATGCCCGACAACCTCTCGGGGCGGGTCATGGACCTCATGACGCCGATCGGCCGCGGTCAGCGCGGGCTCATCGTCGCTCCGCCGCGGACCGGTAAGACGATGCTGCTGCAGAGCATCGCGCAGTCGGTTGCGAAGAATCACCCCGAAGTGTTCCTCATCGTGCTGCTCATCGACGAACGACCCGAAGAAGTCACCGACATGCAACGGTCGGTGCAGGGTGAAGTTATTTCGTCCACGTTCGACGAGCCCGCGCAGCGTCACGTGCAGGTCGCGGAGATGGTCATCGAGAAGGCCAAGCGCCTCGTCGAGCACAAGAAGGACGTGCTGATTCTGCTCGACTCGATCACGCGACTCGCGCGCGCGTACAACTCCGTCATCCCGCCATCGGGCAAGGTACTGTCGGGCGGTCTCGACTCCAACGCGCTTCAGAAGCCGAAACGGTTCTTCGGGGCGGCGCGCAACATCGAAGAAGGCGGATCGCTGACAATCATCGCCACGGCCCTCATCGACACCGGCTCCCGCATGGACGACGTGATCTTCGAGGAGTTCAAGGGAACCGGCAACATGGAGATCCACCTGGATCGCAAGCTCACGGACAAACGCGTGTTCCCGTCGATCGACATGCAGAAGAGCGGCACGCGAAAGGAGGAACTGCTGCTCGCGCGCGAGGACCTCAATCGCGTCTGGGTGCTGCGCAAAGTCCTCAACCCGTTGTCCGCCGTCGAAGCGATGGAGCTCCTGCTCGACAAGATGGGAAAGACGAAGTCGAATCAGGACTTCCTGGCGTCGATGCAGAAGATGGGGTAATGACGCCTCCTCCGTGCCCTTTACCGCGGGTCGAGTTTGCGGCCAGCGTCCAAATTATCGTGATTGAGGAGCGCGTTCAGCACCATGAAGTAGCTGCCGTGCGTCTCCCCGCGCCAGATCGGGTTGTTCGAGAACAGTACGACGTGACCCTTGTCGACGGGCACGTCGACGACCATCGGTCGCTGAGCGATTTCGCTCCCCGCGTCGAGGAGACCTGAGACGAGCAGGTCGCGCGCGTCGCCGTACCGGAATACCACACGGGGGCGCTGCGCAGGCGGGATGATGTTGATACCGTTTCGCAGTTGCTCCTCGCGAACGGGCGTCGCCTGCCAGGGCTCGACGCGCGGCTCCTCCGGCGCGGACTCGTACGGCGGGCGTCCCTGCGGCTGATCCGGTTCGTCCGGCGTGCCGCGACCGGTCGCACGGCGCAGTTCGCCAGGACCGCCGCCGCGTCCGCCGCGCCCGCCCACGAGGTTGCTCACGCCGAAGATCGGTCCATCGAACGCGTAGATGGCAAGGTTGTCTTCGTAGCCGTACGCGATCGGGCTCGCGCCGTCGACCAGCCTCGATCGAAGCACCGCGCCCGTGACCTTGAGTTTCTGTGCGGGCGTCACAGAGACTCCGGGTGCCAGCCCGAACTGCACGGCAAAGTTTGCGGTATCGTCGACCGCCACGAACAGGCCACCTTCACGGACGAACTTCTGCAGGTTCGCCATCCCTTCCCAGCCCATGCCGGGCCGGATGTCATCGGTTGAATCCTCCTTCCCGATGTTTGGGGTGAGATCGGTCGTCTTCCAGGGGATCGGGTTGCCGTACATCGGCATGCCGGAGATGATGGCCGGGCCCGCGCCGCGGCCGACCGGCGGGAAAAGAATCACGTCGTACTTCGACCGCAGATTCGGGTCGTGAGTGAGATCCTGTGTGCTGATGTACGTGAAGGGGATGGACAACTGATCCAGTGTGAGGCGCCACCATCCCTCGTCCTGCGTGTTGATCCACGTGTGCATCAGCGCGATGCGCGGTGCACGCGCAGGATGGGTCTTCACCGAGGGTGGAGATGTCAGCGCCAACGCGTTGAGGCCGAGCTCGGTCGCCGCCTTCCGCAGATCCGCGGCGATCACGCCCTGGACGATGAACGATCCACGGGTGAATTTGTGCCCGTCCGCCTCGAACGGCTCTTCCGCCACGTCGAAGCTGGCGTCTTTGAACCGGAACCGCAGCGTGGCGAGCGAAGGATCCGCGTTGTTGTTGATCGCGACGAAGGATCCCGTTCCGGTGAGGCCGCCGGCAGCGGTGATGTCTCCCTTGACCATCTCCGTCGATGCGTCGAGCGCCTTCACATCGGTGACGCGCACGACCTTGACGTTGAACAGTTCGCCGAACGTCCAGCCTGTGTCGTCGTACGGGTTGCGCTGCGGATCGTCGGGTGCCCAGTACTGATAGTCGAGCAGCGTGTCCGCGATGCGGCTGTACGGCTGGTCCATGCGAACGAGGAAGGAGCCGGCAGGAAAGGTGCGCGTCTCGGGTGGAGACATCTTGAAGTCCGCCGACTTCTCTGGTCCTTGTCGCTCCTGACCCTGATCGCCATCGGCGCCGGGACCACGGTCGCCGCCGCCGTCGTTGTTCGTCAGCTCTCGTGCTGGACGTTTGCGCTTGCCCGGAATCGTGACGGTGAACGAGGCGGTCGCGCGCGAGATCTCGCATCCTTGGATCTGCAGGATGCGCAGCAAGTCTGCCTGCGGACCCGGTCGTGGATCGTCAGCAGGAAACACGTACGCGGCCGGTCCCTCGGTGCGGGCCTTGAGGATCGACCGTTTGCTCTTCAGATAAAAATTCTTCAGGAACAGGTTCTTGTTGTCGGCAAAGTGATTGAGCGAGACGAGCAGGCCGGTCTGCTGATAGTTGTTGTTGTTGCGCTGCGACCACCTGGCCTTCGGCAGCGGCGGGTTCTGCTTGTACCACGTGCGCGCCGTTTCGTTCGGACTCAACGTTCGATCGAGCGTATCGGCCCCGCCGTTGCCGAACGTCTCGTACAGGCGGCTGATGCCGTTGTGCGTCGCCGCGATGAACATCAGGTACCCGGGGCTCCAGGTGTCGAAGGTCCCGTGGGTGAAGACGCCCGGCATGCCGAACTTGGTCATCTCGGACACGTTGTTCCAGCCGATCATCTGCCACTCGTCGGTCAGGATCGGATCCAGCCACGCGTTGTACGGGCCGTCGCCGATGGTATTGTCGTACAGGTACGCGACCGACTCGTGGAGATCGTGGAGGACCTGCGCTTTCCATCCGATATAGGTGTTCAGGACGTTCCGCGTGAGGTTGAGCGTCAGCCCCATCGCATCGCGGTTGTTGTCGTGCGCGACGTACTTCCCCCAGTAAAGTGTCGACGGCCAGTTCTTGCCGGGGTTGGCGAGATGCCATCGGTAGATGTCGACGTGTCGATCGCGGCCGTCCACCTCAACGATCGGCGTGATCAGCGTCACGAGACGATTGCGAATCTTCTGGATGTAGGGGCTCTCGTCAACGGCCAGCCGGTACACCAGTTCCATCAGAGCCGTGGGCGATCCCGTTTCCGGTGAGTGGATCGTGCCCGTGATGTAGTAGACAGGGACGGACTGATCGACGAGCTTGTCCGCCTCCGCATCGTTCATGCCGATCGTCCGCGGATCGGCCAGTTTGGCGAGCCGCGCGCGATTCTCTTCCACCTTCGCGAGATTCGCCTCCGACGATACCGCCACCGCGATCATTTCGCGGCCTTCCTCCGTCTTGCCAATCGAATAGATCTTCACACGCGGGCTGGCCTTCTCGACCATCCGCATGTACTGGTAGACCTCGTGCGAGTAGGGAAGCTTGCCCGGCGCGCCAGCAATGTCTCCGACGACCGCTTCCGGTGTCGGCACCGTTTTCGATGCCGGCAGATAGTCGACGAGTGGCGAGGTGAAGTACGGCGCTGTCGTGTACTCCTTGATCTTCTTCGTGTAGGCCTCGTCGACCGGTTGTTTCGGGTCGCGCGCGTATCGATTCGAGGGTGACTGCGCAGAACCAGTCGAGCCGGAACCGGCCAACACGACCACGAAAACAAGAGTTGCGATACGTAACATGAAGAGCACACCTCGACGCTGAAGACGGAGAATAGTCCCGAAATTGTACCGGATTTGCTGGGACCAACGCGTCTCGCACGCCCAAGCTCACCACCGCCTGGATTTTGTGTGGTAGGGTGGATTTACTGGCGCAATCGACGGGTCGAGTTTATATTCTGTTGGAGCCCCCTCTGCCTCCGCCCCCCCGAAAGGCACGGAAGACGCACTGCAGGGCCCAGGAGTACATGTGGCCACGCATGACATCGTCGTCATTGGCGCGTCGGCCGGAGGTGTCGAGGCAATCAGCGCGCTCGTAGCAGAGCTGCCGCGCGATCTGCGCGCTGCAATCTTCGTCGTACTGCACCTCTCGCGCGGTCGAAGCGTCTTGCCGGAGATCCTGTCCCGCGCGGGGCCGCTACCGGCGGTTCATCCGCCCGATGGCGAGCCCTTGCAGTACGGGCGCATCTACGTTGCGCCACCCGATCACCACATCACACTCGAACCCGATCGCGTTCGCATCGTCCACGGGCCGACGGAAAACGGCGTACGGCCCGCACTCGATCCGCTCTTCCGGTCGGCGGCGCGCGTGTACGGCTCGCGGGTGATTGGCGTCGTCCTCACCGGGTCTCTCGACGATGGCACCGCTGGTCTTGCCGCTGTCAAGGAGGCGGGCGGCGTCACCGTCGTGCAGGATCCGGAGGAAGCCTTTGCCCCGAGCATGCCGCGCAGCGCGATGGACTTCGTGCGCGTCGACCACATTCTTCCGTTACGCGAAATCGCCGTTCTCATACGAAATCTGACCAGGGAGGAGGCTGGCCGGGCTGACGTCCGGGCAACGGGACCGCACCTGCGTCCTCTCGAGTCCGACCAGGCGGAGCCGAAGATCGCATTGCAACATTCGGATCGGCCCGGAGAGGTCTCCGTCTTCACCTGCCCGGAATGTCACGGAACGTTGTGGGAAGTCGACGAAGGAGGCATCCTGCGATTTCGCTGCCGGGTTGGTCATGCGTACTCGGCCGAGAGCATGCTCGCCGCGCACACCGACTCGGTCGACCGCGCGCTCTGGGCGGCGCTTCGCGCCCTCGAGGAACGCGCCGCGCTGACGCGGAAGCTCTCCGAGCGCGCCCGAAAACGGCAGCACCACTGGGTGGCCCGCGCATTCGGAGAGCGCGCGAAGGCTGCCGCCGATCACGCGACCGTCGTCCGCGATCTGCTCAGTCAGCGTACGAGCACCCACATCGTGCCGGATCACTCCGACGAGCTCGAAGCGCCGAAGCCGGCTGTCGTGCTGCCGGAGTTCGAGGACGAGAAAGACGTTACTCGATAGCCGAGGTGCGGCTGCATCGATCGCACAGCGCGTCCGAACAAGGAGGACCGTCACCCTTCCAGTAGAGCGTGGCGCCGCAGCGGTGACACAAGACGGGCAACCCCAGATGCCTCGCATGGGCCACGAGCAGCTCACTTGCCTCGTGGACGAGGTGTGCACGTGCGATGAGCGCCTTGGCTCTTTCGATCAGTTCGTGTGAAGTGTCGGACTCGGTTCGTCTGCGAGCCGACGCGTTACCCATCGTAGTCACCTGCTGCTCTCACCAAGAAACGCCTGCAAACATTCTGTCCGAGTCTCAGTTGGTGATCTGAAGCTCGCGTCGGTTGCTCAACTCGAGCTGGTGGATCGCTCCTCCATCAAGAGAATGGCCCCCTCGATGCTGCGATCGCCCCGCCGAAGGGGGCTGATGCTGATTCGACATTCGAACGGCTTCCCCCGCCGGTTCGTCGCCGGCTGAGTCACTTCGACGTGTTCCTGGGTTCCGCGCAGAACAGCGCGAAGCGGCCCTCCCAAAGCAGACACGGGGAGACCGATATCCAGGCTCATGAAGCTGACCTGATTCGTTTCGTCCGCCCGGAGCCCCCACAGGTCTTCCGCGCGATGATTCCAGACCTGCACCCGGTAGTCGCGATCGAGGACCACGACCGCCGATCGCAAGCTCGTGAAGACGGATTCGAGGAACGAGTTCGCGGCGTTCAGGTCGGTGCTGCGATTGCGGAGTTCGTCGTTGATCGTCTGGAGCTCCTCGTTCGTGGACTGCAGCTCTTCGTTCATCGTCTCCAGTTCTTCATTCGTGGACTGGAGCTCCTCGTTCGTGGTCTCCAGCTCCTCGACCGTCGACTGCAGCTCCTCGTTGGTCGTCTCGAGCTCCTCGTTGGTCGACTGCAGCTCCTCGTACGCAGTCTCGAGCTCCTGCTTCGAATGCTGCAGCTCGTCCTGCAGAGTCCGGAACTTGGTGACATCGAGGAAGCTGATTCGCGAGCCGAGCGTGCTGCGGTCTTCCTCGAACATCGGGTTCACGACGATGTCGTACACACGCATCTCGCCGTTTGCAGACCAGGTAATGTCCTTCAGAATGACTTCGCGGCGCTCGTCGAGCGCGCGGCCGAGGGCGCTGCGCAACTCCGCCGGACGATACGAAATCTCCAGATCCTGCAGCGGCTGGCCGATGTCGGACGTCGTCAGACCGAACTGCTGACGGGCGGCGGTATTCACAGCGACGACCACCGCGCTGCTGTCCAGAATGACCTGCGGAACGATGTCTGCCTCGAATGCCGCGTCGCGCAGCCGCGTGTTGTCAGCCCCTGGATTCGCCATGACATCTCGTCCTGTTTGTGCAAGCATCAGCAGCCGGTCTCGCTGATTCGACTTCGGGATGGCACGAAACAGCCGGTTCTTCAGATCCACAGGAACGAACATCGCAGCATGGCTGAACAACATCTCCGCCCTGCCCAGCAGAAGGTATCCGCCGGGATTGACGGAAAAGTAGAACTTCGCCAGGATGCGCGCCTGCGCATCGGCATTGAAATACATCAACGTATTACGGCAGAGCAGCAGGTCGACCCGAGAAATCGGCGCGTCCTGAATGAGATCGTGGCGGCCGAAGATGACGAGCCGGCGCAGATCGCGGCTGAAGGTGTAGTCGGATCCCGAGTTCTCGAAGTACTTTGACAGGAGAGCCGCCGGAATGCCTTCGACGTCGCGTGAAGAGTAGATGGCCTGTCTTGCCTGGGCCAGCGCGCCCTCGTCGACATCGGTTGCGTAAATCTTCACCCGCTCGCGCACCGCGTCCACGCCGATGCGCTCCGCGAGCAGCATCGCGACGGTGTAGGCCTCCTGACCCGATGCCGATCCTGCGCTCCAGAACCGCAATCCGTCTGAGCGTTCCGCAGCGATTCTGGGAATGACCTCGGAGCTGAGATGGTCCCACACGTCCGTGTCGCGGAAGAACGAGGTGACATTGATGAGGATCGTGTCGAACAGGTCGGCGAACTCGTCCTGGTGAACCTGCAGGTAATCGAGATATTGTTCAAACGTACCGACGTTGACGTCGGCCATGCGCTTCATAACGCGCCGCATCAGGCTGGTGCGCTTATACGCCGTGAAGTCGAAGCCGCGCGTCTGTCGAAGATGATCGAGGATCTGATCGAAGAACGCGGCGTCCGAGCCAGCTGACATATTTACCGCACGCTAACAGTGCCGCAGGAGACGCCGACGGGGGCTCAGTGTGACGCCGGCAAGGTAATCGTGAAAGTGCTGCCCGGATGATCGGAGATGCGTTCCGACTCGAACGATGACCCCATGCGCCCCTTCATACCACCTCAGTGTCGAAAGAACCCGGCCCGGGCTCGTTTGACTTCTTCGAGCTGCTGCCTGATTCCAGCAAGCAGATCTCTCTCTAACCCGGCGGCCGCTTTCAGCTGTTTCGTCTGCTCGCGCAGCTTAAGTGTCCTGGCCACGATCGACTCAGGCAGCTCCGCCCGCCGCGTCTTGAGCAGTTGGAGATCCACCATTCCGATGGCAGGAGCTGGAGTTTGGGCAGCTCGGCGGCGAAACGACTCATCGGCCTGGCGAAGCCGGTCGACCTCTTCAGCCTCGTTGATTGGGTCGATGGCCGCCTGGAGGTGGTTTCCAGTGAGCTCTGGAACTCGGTAAGCGTCGCCGCAACGAATTCGAGTGTCATCGTGTCAAGCTCTGCATCAATCTGAACCGCTCGGCGCAGCTTGTCAACATCAGCTTTTGTCCCGGCAAGAACTCGAACAAAGAAATTGCGGCGCGAGGACGGCCTCGGCGGGCTGTTCAGGGCCGGGTCGCGGGAACGGGGGGTATTTCGGGCGTAATCGCGTCCGGCGCCTTTGGCGGAAGCGGACCCAGAATCGCCTTCAACTCTTCCGCCTCGATGACTTCCTTTTCGAGGAGCCGCAGCGACAGGCGATCGAGGACGTCCTTGCGCTCGCGCAGCAGACGACGCGCCGTCTCGTGTGCCTCGGTCAGAATCCGCTTGACCTCGTTGTCGATCTCGAGCGCAGTCTCTTCCGCGTACGTGCCGCGCTCCTGCACGAAGGGCAGTTCGAGGAAGGTGGAACGCTTGTGACCGTTGTAGTTCACTGCGCCCAGTGTGTCGCTCATGCCGAACTCGGTCACCATGGCGCGCGCGATGTCGGTCGCGCGCTGGAGATCGTTTTGCGCGCCGGTGGAAATCTCCTGAAACGCGATCTCTTCAGCGCTCCGCCCGCCCAGTAGGACCGCCAGCTGGCTGAGGAGATCGGTTCGCGTCATCAGATATCGATCCTCGAGGGGCAGCTGCATCGTGTAACCGAGCGCACCGAATCCGCGTT
>Ga0114129_10008412_pt1 | contig 14697 bp, 12 predicted proteins | sample RhiMetdeltSRZDD1_FD_80071 | JGI IMG/M metagenome (GOLD analysis project Ga0114129, IMG submission 80071) | Populus rhizosphere microbial communities from Tennessee, USA - Rhizosphere MetaG P. deltoides SRZDD1 (version 2) (version 2) | ecosystem: Host-associated > Plants > Roots > Rhizosphere >... | reverse complement strand
GCCCTTCCATTCCTCGAGTCTCATCCCGTTGCACAGGTCCTTGCCGATCCACGGGCTAAGGGAGCCGGCGAGCGGTACGCCGGTGTGCTCGGTCGGAAAACGATCGTCGCGCAGGATGCCGGCCACCTCGCGATCGATGTCGAGGATCGCCGAGTGCGGATCCTCCAGCAGGCTCTTGGCGACGCGATGCGCCTCGCCCATCTGCTGCAGCAATTCGCGCATGTTCTGCGCGCCTGCGCCCGACGCGGCCTGATAGGTCATGCACGTCATCCATTCGATGAGATCGTGCTCGAACAATCCGGCCAGCGCCATCAGCATGAGGCTCACCGTGCAGTTGCCGCCGATGTAATTGCGAACACCCCTCGCGAGCGCCGCGTCGATGATCGGCCGGTTCACCGGATCGAGGATGATCACCGCGTCGTCCTGCATGCGCAGCGTCTTGGCGGCATCGATGAAATAGCCGTTCCAGCCGGCTTCACGCAGCTGGTTCGCCGTACCTTCGGCGGCGCCCTCGACCTCGGACAGGTTGTACACCCGCACGTCGGCCTTGGGCGGAGCCGCCGGCGGCTTCTCCGACGTGGTGGTCGTGGTGGTCGCGATCGGGGTGCTGGCCGACGAGTCGTCGGAGTCGCCGGATCCCATGGCCTGGAACCCGACCAGCAGGAACACCACGCCCAGGAACAGCAGCACCATCACCATGGCGCGCAGAGGCAGCCCGGAGGAATTTCGCTGGTTCATTACCGCTCACTGTATCGAGACGGCCGGTGCCGCCAGAAAACCTCAGGTGACGTCGAAGCCGAGCCGACGCGCCGCCCTGGCCTTTTGCCGACTGGCCCGCAGCCGCCGCAGCCGTTTGACCAGCATCGGGTCGGCTGCCAGCGCCTCCGGGCGATCCACCAACGCATTCAGCACCTGGTAGTACCGGGTGGCCGACATCGAGAAGAGCTCCTTGATGGCGTCTTCCTTGGACCCGGCGTACTTCCACCACTGGCGCTCGAACGCCAAGATGTCGTGCTCGCGTCGAGTCAGCCCATCGGTGAGATCAGAGTCGTCCCCGGATTGCTCAGTACGCGCGATCGCGCCGTCCATATTGCCCCTGGACCCTTCCCCACACTCGAAATGAAATCCCGACGGTTCGGCGAACATTCAATCACGGGTTTGGAGGCTAAGACGTCACCCAACCCCGCGAGTCGGCTCACAAAGGTTGCCGACTTAAGCTTTCCCGATGGCCGTCGTACCCATCCGAATCGTGGGAGATCCCGTCTTACACACCGCGACCGAACCGGTGATTGTCAACGCCGACGGTTCGCTGCCGGATGACGTTGTGCAGTTGATCAAGGACCTGTACGAGACGATGGACGCCGCCAACGGGGTAGGACTGGCCGCGAACCAGATCGGCGTTTCGAAGCGCGTGTTCGTCTACGACTGCGCGGACGAGCGCGGTCGAACGACGCGGCGGCGGGGAGTTGTTGTCAATCCGGTGCTTGAGACAACTGAAGTGCCCGAGACCATGCCTGACCCGGAGAACGACGACGAAGGCTGCCTGTCGGTTCCCGGCGAATCGTTCCCGACGGGGCGGGCCAAATGGGCGCGCGTCACCGGCTTGGACGCCGACGGCACCCCGATCACGATCGAAGGCACCGACCTGTTCGCGCGGATGCTGCAGCACGAGACCGGACATCTGGATGGCTTCCTGTATCTGGACAGGTTGGTCGGTAGGCACGCGCGCAGCGCGAAGCGGTCGGTGAAGTCGCACGGCTGGGGCGTGCCGGGGCTGACCTGGATGCCCGGCAAGGATCCCGATCCGTTCGGCCACTAGTGCCTGAGGTCGGCACGCGCGTCGTGGTCCGCTACCGGCTCCCTGCCGGCTCGGTGCCACCGCTGACGGACGTGGTCGGTCAGCTGTTGGATGTCGGCCCGACGCTGCGGGTGCGCACCAAACGCGGTGACGTGGTGGCGATCGCGGCCGACGACGTGGTAGCGATCAAAGCCCTTGCCGCGGCTCCGGTACGGACCGGCGACATCCGCAACCTCGAGCATGCGGCGGCACTAGCATGGCCGGGTGCTGAACATCAGTGGCTTGGGGGTTGGTTGCTGCGCTTCGGCCACGGCCGCACCCGGCGCGCGAATTCAGCTGTCCCGCTGAATGTTTCGACTAGCGACGATGTCAGCGAAATCATCGACTGGTATGCGGCCCATGGGGTGGCGCCGCTGGTAGCCGCACCGGATCGGTTGTTCCGCATCCCGCCCACCGTATCGACCGGCGCCGAAAACCTGGTCATGACCGGCGATGTGGCGGTGCAGGGTTCGTCTCGGGTCACAATCGCAACCGCGCCCGACGACGACTGGCTTCGGCTGTATGAGCGCGAGGTGCCGGTCGACGTGTTGACAGCAGTGATCGACGGCGAGGTGGCATTCGCGACGGTCGGCGATGCGTCAGTTGGAAGGGCCGTCGTGACCACGGCACCCGACGGCACACGCTGGGTGGGGTTGTCAGCTGTTCACGTCGTCGAGGCAGCACGGCGTCGCGGCCTGGCCCGCGAACTTTGTGGGGCGCTGTTGGGTTGGGGCGGCGATCGGGGTGCGACGCGCGCTTATGTGCAAGTGCTCGCCGACAACACCGCGGCGACACAGCTGTACGAGTCGATGGGCTTCACCGTTCACCACCGCTCGCGATATCTCGACGGCCGTAGCCTGTAAGCCATGCGGTTGGCCACGTGGAACGTCAACTCGATCCGCGCCCGCGTTGACCGGGTCACCGACTGGCTCGAGCGCGCCGACGTCGACGTACTGGCCATGCAGGAGACCAAGTGCAGCGACGAGCAGTTCCCTGCAATGCCGTTTCTGGCGGCCGGCTACGAGGTCGTGCACTGCGGGTTCAACCAATGGAACGGGGTGGCCATCGCGTCGCGGGTCGGTTTCGACGACGTTCAAGTCGGCTTCGATGGCCAGCCGGTATGGAGCGACAAGCCGGATGTCGAGGCCGCGGCGGAAGCACGTGCGCTCGGCGCGACGTGTAACGGCGTGCAAGTTTGGAGCCTGTACATACCGAACGGGCGATTCGTCGGCTCCCCGCACTACTACTACAAGCTGGAATGGCTTGCCGCCCTTCGTGCTACGGCGCAGGCGTGGCTGACAGATGACCCGTCGGCGCAGATCGCGCTCGTCGGCGACTGGAACATCGCACCCACCGACGAGGACGTGTGGAGTCCAGAGTTCTATGCGAATAGCACGCATGTCACACCACCGGAGCGTGCGGCGTTCCAGGCGATCGTCGACACTCAATTCGCCGATGTGGTGCGGCCTTTCACGCCTGGGCCTGCGGTGTACACGTACTGGGATTACACGCAGCTGCGGTTCCCGAAAAACCGCGGCATGCGGATCGACTTCATCCTCGGCTCGCCGGCATTAGCCGATCGCGTCACGCACGCCGAGATCGTGCGCGAGGAGCGCAAAGGCAAGGCCCCGAGCGACCACGCGCCAGTGTTGGTGGAGTTGACATAACCATCGACTCTGCGGCCAGGGCGCAAAAATGCGAGTAGGTCGCGCCCTGACCGCAGAGTCAACGATCAGCGGGTCAATGTAGAACCCTCTCCAGGATCGCGATCGCCGCGTCGGTCTTGTCGGGGATCGCAGTGAAGTCCTTCCCCTGAACCTCCACGCTCACGAGCGATTGTTCGCCGACCGCGATCGCTGCACTCTTGGTTGACGAGGCCCAAGCGTGGCCACGGTCGCCGACATCGATTGATCGGACATCTACATTCGCCGCTCGACCCTCGCTCTCGAACGACCTGATTTCGTCGTCGGCGATGAGCTTGGATCCCGACACGATGATCACTTCGATCGTGTCATCAGGGCCCTTCGGCAGGTAATAGCATCCGCTTGCCACAACGATGTTTCCGCCCGTGGGTCCGTTCACCTCCGAACCGACAAGTGTTGAGATATCTTCCGCAGAAGGGCAATTCAGCTCTCCGCCGCCCACGGCGTCCGAGACAGAGTTCGAGACTGTCCTGTACACGAAGTAGACGCCCAGCACTCCCACTCCGAGGACGACGGCGACGACGATCAGAACGGCGATCAACACGCCGTGACCGCCCGACTTCTTCTGTGGCACTGGGGGTCCCGCGCCAAACGGTTGCGGTGGATAGGCTGGACGCGGTTGCGGTGGGTACCATCGGCCGTCGGAAGCCCGCCACCAACCCGGCCCTTGCGGTTGCATGCTCATTGATGCCTCACCTGCACACCCCCGATGGCGACTGTGGCCGCTATCAGCCTAGCCGCACGCGCAGTGCATCACAGCTACTTCGGTGAACTTTGACGATCTCAGCCGAACAATGGCAACGCCCGCTTGCGCGCCAACGCGTCCATGCCCTGCTGGATGCTGTCCTGTACCTCCCAATACTTCTCTTCGAGGTACTCGTCGTCGTCGGCACGTTTGGGATCGTGATCCAACTCGACGGCAGGCATCAGCCGGGTGCGTATCTTGGCGGGCAGCGGGAACTGCGGCAACGCGGCAGGTGCGATACCCCACGGGAGCGAGGCTGCAATCGGAAAGACCTTGAGCCGCAACAGCTTATCCAGCCGTAAAGATCGAGACAGCTGATCACCGCGGATCAGCACCGGCATCGCGTCGGCACCGCCGACAGTCGCGATCGGCACGATCGGTACCCCGGCGCGGATCGCCATCTTCACAAAACCCTTGCGGCCGGCCAGGTTCGCGCGGTCGCGTTCGGTCCACGGGCGCAGCGAGTCGACCTCACCGCCGGGCCAGACGGCGACATCTCGCCCCTCCGCCAACGCAGTGGCCATCGAGTCCGGCGCCGCCGGCAGCACTCCCATCGCCCGGAAGTATCGGCCGACGAGCGGCATCGCCATCAGCACGTCGTGCGCGGTGCCATGCAGCGGCCTGTCCTGCCCAAACCGCCGCCACCACTGCACCCCGACAGTCCACGCGTCCCATACGAACGGCGCGCCCGAGTGAATGCCCACCAGAAGCACCGGTGGATCGGGCAGGTTCTCCCAGCCGTCGAACTCCATCCGGAACCAGTGGTCGACGAGGAAGTTCCAGAAATACTTCTGGCGCTGCATGGTCGCCTCGTCAGGACCGCTGAGCTCCCAGTCACCTGCGCGCTTGTTCAGCCAGCCGGTGAGTCCGTCATCTTGCTGCTGGCGGCGTTCCTCCATGTGCGTGCGCACTTCGTGGGCGTGCCGTTTCGCCTGCTCGCGGACGCTGCGGGGCCTGGTATCGACGCTGTTACCCATGCGCCCCGGGGTACCCAATCGACGCACCGCTTAACGTCGGCGAGCCTATGCCGACGGCCAGAACCGGGCGCCCACAGCAGCAGTAAGTCGCTGAGCGGGACAGCCTGCCCGACGACATACCTCGACGACCGACAGTTCGGACGCGGAATCGAATACCGCCAGGACGATCTCGTCGGTGGGAACAGCAAGCGTCGCGAGGAGGTTCACCGGCGACCCAGCGGCGGACATGGACGCAGCGCATTGGATCAGGCGTGCGACGCTGTGGTCGAGCGGCTCGTCGGCGATTGCGGACCGGTACCACTCGACCAGGTAATGCGGTCTCATCGCGTCACAGTAAGACAGTCGGAGGGCCGCTGAATCGGGTGTTTCCCTATTGCTCGGTTTTGCCGATGATTCGCCCCAACTCAGCCCGCGAGCGGATGTTGAGCTTCCGGTAGATGCGAGACAGGTTGGCCTCGACTGTCTTTGGGCTGATGTACAGCGCGGCCGCCATCTCACGATTGGTGATCCCCGTCGCCGCCAGTTCGGCAACGCGCTGTTCGGATGCGGTGAGTTCGGCCCGGGTGCGGATTCCGCAGGCCCGTTTCAACTCTGCCCTGGCGCGTTCCGCCCACAGCGGCGTGCCGAGCTCCTCGAAGGTCGTCAGCGCCTCCCGGAGTGTGGCCGTTGCGGCCTGCCGATTCTTTTGCCTGTGCTGCAACTGACCGACCAGCAACTGCGTGCGTGCACGTTCGAACGGCATCGGCAGACGATCGTGGTGGGCCATCGCGGCCTCAGCGGCCCGGTATGCGGCGCCGACGTCATCATTCGCCGCCAAGAGCATGGCGCGGCACCGGGCGCCGATGGCCAGCATCCATGCCCGGTCGAGCCGGGCACCGTTACGTTCAAGCGCGCTCACCAGCGGCTCCGGATCGGCAATCCGTCCGAGTGCAATCATCGCCTCGACGGCGTCGGGCACAAACGACGCGAACGGAATCTCCGTTCCGTTGGGCGCCGCATCGAGGCTGGACAGCAGGGGTGCCATCGCTGTCAAGGCTGCGTCGTAGTTGCCGAGTGACACTTCCAGGAATCCCAGCGTGGTGATCGTCCAGACCACCAAAAGGTTTGCACCGCAACGCTGACTTGCAGCGAGGGCCGCTTCTGTGGCGCGGCGAGCATCATCGACTTGGCCGGCGTAGGCGGTCAACGCGGCCCGCAGGGTCATCGCGACAAACAAGGGCACGTCGCCACCCAATTGCAGGGCATGGTCCAGGGTGTCCTGCGCAATCAGCGCCGCCTCCCCGAAGTCACCTCGCCAAATCTCGACGAGAACGCTGTGCACCGCGACGAACATCAGGTCGTTCTCATCGCCGCGCTCGACGCATCTCCGTCGAATTGCCGACAACTCGTGGCCGGCCTGATCGAGATGCCCCGTCCAGCCCAACAACATGGCGTTCTGCAGCCTGGACCGGAACGCCGTTGGTATGTCAGCGTGCAGGTCCTCCAACTGCACCGCGCGGGCCAGGCTGGCCTCATCGAGACCGTCGCCCCGCAAGAACCTGAGGATGGCCCGCATACTGAGCGCTTGACTGAGCGGCTGCGGGTGCCCAAGCCGTTCGGCGTGAATAACGGCGTCCTCGATGCTGCAGCTAGCGCCGCCGAAATCACCGCCGTTGTACTTGGCGTACGACAACGCAATCAAGATTCGCGTTCGCAGCGCGAGATTGTCCCCGACCTCGCCGAGTGCAGCTGTAAACGCGCTGGCGGCCTCCACGAATCCTGAGTCGAACAGATGCACGAGACCGAGCAGGCTCCATGCCTCCGCGCGCAAATTGCCTGGATGAAGCTGTTCAATGGTCTGGACCAGGAGAACCCGCGCCTGCCCGGTGTCCCCGGCATTGAAATGGTCAGCGGCCGACCGGATTCGGCGCTTTGGGGTGTCTCCGCCGAGCCCAATCGCGAGCTCGACGAGTTCCGCCGCTGCGGCGGGAGCTCCGCGTCCACGCGCCAGCTCCGCGGCGGCATCCAGCGACGCCAAGGTGCGCTCGTCGCCGGTTGTTGCGGCCAGCGCCAGGTGTCTGGCTTTGATCTCCGGATCCGCGATCACGTCGGCCAGGCGCCGGTGCATCGCGCGTCGTCGATCCGTCGCGGCATCGCTGTACACGCCCCGGGTCAACAGCGGATGGCTGAAACGAACGCGATGGCCTTCGATTTCGACGACGCCCTTCTCATCGCCGTCCCCGCACACCACCTGGACATGTGCCGTATCAGCATTATGGGCATGCGCTATCAACTCGACAGTCGGCTCGGCCAGACACGCCGCGGCCAGCAGTACCTCCCGTGTATCGGCTGCCAGCGCTCCTATCCTGGCCTGCACCAATGCAGCGAGGCTAGTCGGCAACCATGTTCTCGCGTTCGCCTTCCGGTCATCCATTGCTCGCGCGAGTTCGATTGCGTAGAACGGGTTGCCGCCCGAAACGTCGTAAATGTAAGTCATTCTCGGCCGGGTTAACGACCGCCCGAGCCGCGAAGACAGTACAGCGTGCAGTGCACCGAGACTCAACGGACCCACGCGAATCCGATTCAATTTGTCTGGCCGACGCACGTCGAGTCTCGGCTCGACATGACAGCTGTCCGGATCCGTGGACACAGTTGCGAGAAACCCGACCGGGCCGGCAACTCGTCGCGCAGCCGACGTGACAATGAGCGCGCTTGGCGGATCAAGCCACTGCAGGTCGTCGATCGCAACCAATAGCGGGGCGGACGCGGCGAGCCGCTCCATCACGGATAAGAACGCTGCCGCCACGGCACGCTGGTCCGTCACCGGGCCATCGGTGTTGACCCGCAACAAGACCCGGTCGAGCGCAAGTCGCTGCGGGGGCGGGAGATCCGAGTAGGCATCTTCGTCCACCTCATCGAACAAATTGGCCAGTGACGAGTAGGCCGAAACGGATTCGGTCGCCGCCGCCCGGGTCGACAACACTCGAAACCCCAACTCCTGAGCCCGCTCCCGAGCCGCCAGCCAAACGGTGGTTTTGCCGATGCCGGCCCCTCCCTCGAGCACCAGCGCAGACGGGCCCGACAACGCCGACGACAGGAAACTATCGATCGCCGCCGACTCTTCCCGACGGCTTACCACCCGCCCCGGCACGAACGAATGAACAGGAGACACCTGGCGCAGATGTGGCGTGAGCAGGAGATTGTTGATCAGATCCCGCTGGTCGCAACGCCCCATTTGGTTGGCAACTGCTCGCATGCAGTCACCTTCGCTGCGCCGTGCGGTGAGCACACGCGTACCTCACTACTCGATTTCGTGGCCACACCCTCGGTGGCTTGAGACATGGTGGCTTCCTGTGAACTTGCTGTGCCACCAGGTCGAATCTGTAGGGAATCACCTGATTCAACGATGGCCCCCGCTCAATAGTGTCGATCAGACCATCCGGCAGCCGACGCGTACGACGCATCGTCGGCCTGACTTGCGCGCGCCGGCATTGGCTCCCCCTACGCGTAATGCGTGCTGTGACAATGGGAATCGGGGCCCCGACGACAGGTAAGTACACCGGATTTCGCAAAGCATAGGGAAACACCTGATTCTACGGGCGGCGACCGCGCCTAGCGTCGTGCGCAGTCGAGAAACTAATCCCGTAAGGACCTCCAATGACCACCACCCGTACCCCCCACCCCCGCAAGGCCAGCGCGCGGATCGCGATCGCCGCCACCGCAACCGGATTCGTCGCACTCACGCTCGCCGCGCCAGCCGCGGCCGACACCTACATCGAAGTGCCACACTGCACCCAGGTCGGCAGCGAATTATGCCCGGGCGTTGAAGGATTTTCCTTCTTTAACACCAACCGGTCCGTGAAGGCAGAATTCACCGCGAACGCCAACCATTGCTCCGACATCATCGCGCATGTCTTTGTCGACGGACACGAATGGGGCTCCAACGTCGTGCATCCGGGTCAAAGTGACGGCGGCTATGAAATCCCGCTGGATTACGGAAGCCATTTCATCGGGATCCAGGCAGAGGGCGTCGACGGAGGATGCAACCCGCCAGGAGTGGGCCCCGGCGCTACCCTCTCGGCATGGGGAGGCACTCTTCACGTAGAGGGGCTGCCCGGGACCGCGCCCGGCTCGCCGCCTCCTTGCGATCCGAAGGTCGACATCTGTGTCCACTAACTGACGAGCGAAAGTGCGAGCTGGTTGAATCTGTAGGGAATCACCTGGATTCAACGCGTCGTGCGTGTAATAGCCGCTGCGGCAATGGAAATCGCCGCGGATGTCGCAAAGCATAGGGAAGCACCTGAATTACGGGACGACCACACGAAAGGAACACACATAATGATGTCTCTGAAACGGTTAGCGGTGGCGCCGACCGCGATTGCGCTTACCATCGCCGCCCTGGCCGCCGCGCCTGTCGCTTCGGCCGAGCCCCGTGACCAATTCCTCGATGAACTGGCCACACTCAACGTCTTCTTGCCGTCGGCGAACCAGGCCGAAACGGTGGGAGCCGGTTACCACACATGCGACGACCTTCGGAACGGCGTATCTGTGTTGGACGAGATGGCCGCAGTCGAACAGATGTATCAACTCGCTACGGGGCAGGGCACACTTTTTGTCAGCGCAGCGACCACCAACCTCTGCCCGGACTTCGCCAGCTAGATCTGCCCGGTCGTGTTGCCCATGATCCGTCCGAGCTCAGCCCGTGAGCGGATGTTGAGTTTGCGATAGATCCGAGAGAGGTTGGTCTCAACGGTTTTTGGGCTGATGAACAGTGCCGCCGCCATCGCGCGGTTGGTCGCCCCCGTGGCGGCGAGTTCGGCGACGCGTCTTTCAGAGGCGGTCAGCTCGTCGCGCTTCCGATTCCCGCTCGCCCGGTCGAGCTCTGCGCGGGCACGTTCGGCCCACAGCGGGGTGCCCAACGCCTCGAACGCCGCCAGCGACTTCTGCAATGTCGCGGAGGCGGCGTCGCGTTTACGTTGACGACGCAGAACCTGTCCCAGCACGAGTTCCGTGCGGGCGCGTTCGAACGGCATAGCCAAGCGGTCATGCTCGGCCATTGCCCGGTGCGCGGCGGCGCCCGCCGATTCGACGTCGCCGCGGGCGGCAAGCAACATTGCCCGGCAGCGACCACCGACCGCCAGCATCCACGCACGGTCAAGCCGACTACCGTTCGCTTCAAGCAATTCCACAAGCGGCTCGGCGTCGTCGAGCCGGCCGAGCTGAATCATCGCTTCGGCCGCATCGGGTAGGAATCCGGCGACCCAGATCTCGCTCGCGCGCGGTGCGTCCATGACCGCGGGGAGTAGAGGTTCGAGCTCAGTAACCGCTGCTTGATAGTTGCCTAGCGACACTTCGACAAATCCCAAAGCCCCGACGGTGCACACCTTCAGAAGCTGTGAGCCGCTGCGCGAAACGGGCCCGATCGCGTCGCTGACGTCCCGACGCACGTCACCGTCGCGTCCGGCGTATGCCGCAACCATCGCCCGCGCTGTCAGTGCGGCTGACAGCTGCAGCGGCCCTTCCAGTAGCTGCGCCCGTTCCATTGTGTCCTCGGCAATTAGCGCGGCGTGTGCAAAGTCTGCTTGCCAGATCGCGTTGAGAACTCCATGGAATGAGACGAAAACCAATTCGCTTTCTTCTCCGCGTTCGATGCAGCGTTTCCGGACAGCAACGAAGTGACGATGGGCTTCTTCGACCTGTCCAGTCCAGGCCAGCGCCATGGCGTTTTGAAAAGTAGGACGGAACATGACCGACATCGACGCCTGGGAGTCCTCCAACGCCAATGCGCGCCTCATGTTGCGGTCGTCCAAGCCATCGCCGACCAGCAGGCGCACGACTACCCGCATGCCAAGCGCTTGGCTAAGCAACTGTGACTCCCCGAGCTGCGTCGCCGCCGCGACGGCACCCTCGATGGTCTTGGTCGATTCAGCGAACTGACCAAGGCGGACTTGGATCCACGAGAGTGAGGTCAGGATCCGTATGCTCAACGCGAGCTCGCCAGCTGAATCCGCAAGAGCACGCTGGAGCTGGTCGGCGCCATCCAGCAGGCTCTCCTCGATCTGGCTGCGCAGGCCGAGTAGGTTCAAAGCCTCGGCACGCAGTCTGGCGGGCGCTCCAGCCGCGACGACTTGCTCGAGGGCGTCAACGGCGCGTAGCCCGTCGCCACTATTGAACAGATAGCGGGCCAACATGATTCGGCGTTGGGGAGTGTCTCCGCCTAGGTCGATTGCGAGATCAAGAAGCTCTGCAGCCGCAGAAGGGGCGCCACGGATTGCCGCCTTTTCGGCGGCCTTGTCCAGGGACTGCAGAATTGCGGTGTCCGCCGTAGTCACACCGAGGGCCAAGTGCCTGGCTTTGAGTTCTGGCTCGTCGACGATGGCGGAAAGGCGCCGATGCATGTCGCGCCGGCGGCTCGGTGCCGCGTCGCTCGAGACTGCCCGACTCAAGAGCGGATGTGCGAAACGGACATTACTACCCTGGATTTCGACGATGCCCTGCTCCTCTGCGACCTGCAGGGCGGCCACTATGCCGGCAACGTCGGTGTTGTTGGCGCGCGCCGCCAAGTCCAATGTGGGTGTCGCCAGGCAAGCGACGGCAAGCAGCGCGCGCTGCGTGTCGACGGGCAAGCCGCCGATCCGCGCGCGCATGAGCTCGGCCAGCGTGCTCGGTAGAGATCGGTGCGTATCCCAACCGCCATCCACCAGTGCACGAGCGAGCTCAAGCGCGTAAAAGGGGTTGCCCCTCGAGATCTCATGAATTCTGAGCAATTTCGGACGAGGGAAGGATCGCGCTAGCCGCGTCGACAGAACGGTGTGTAGCGCGCCAGCGCTCAACGGACGCATGTGAACGCGGCGCAGGCGATCCGGCTCACGCAATTCGAGCCACGATGCCGCTCCCCCGCTGTCCGAACCGGTGCGCATTGTCGCTAGAACGCCTACCGGGCCAACTAATCGCCGAAAAGCAGACGCCAACACGATTCTGCTGGCTTGATCGACCCACTGCAGATCGTCGACGGCCATCAGCACCGGAGACAGCTCGGCCGCATGTTCCACCACTGAAAGGAAGCAGGCGGCCACCGCACGCTGGTCCGTGGCCGGCCCATCCGTGCTCGCCCGTAGCAGCACCCGGTCAATCGCAAGTCGCTGGGGCGGCGGCAGGTGCTCAAAGGCCGCCTCTTCCACACCGTCAAGTAGGGAAGCCAACGAGGCGTATGCCAGCACCGACTCGGCCGCGGCGGTCCGGGACAACAACACCCGAAATCCGAGCTCTTCCGCCCACTCCAGTCCCGCGAACCACATGGTGGTCTTGCCAATGCCGGCCTCGCCCTCGATCACCAGGGCCGAGGGCCCCGACGAAACCGAGGCGAGGAAGTGAGCGACCGCCGCCGACTCCACCTGGCGGCTTACCATCTGCGTGGACAACGGCATTCGCTACCCGTGCGCGCTGCCCATGATACGGCCGAGCTCAGCCCGCGAGTGGATGTCAAGTTTGCGATAGATCCGAGACAGGTTGGTCTCAACCGTTTTTGGGCTGATGAACAGCGCCGCCGCCATCTCGCGATTGGTCGCACCCGTGGCGGCTAGTTCGGCGACGCGCTGCTCGGAGGCGGTGAGTTCGGCACGCTTCCGGATGCCGCTGGCCCGCTTCAATTCCGCGCGCGCCCGGTCCGCCCACAGTGGCGTGCCCAGCCTTTCGAAGTCAGCCAACGTATGCTGCAGCGTGGCCGACGCCGCGTCTCGCTTTCGTTGCCGACGCTGAAGCTGACCGAGCAACAGTTGAGTTCGCGCCCGCTCAAAGGGCATCGGCAACCGGTCGTGCTCAAGCATCGCCTGCTGCGCGGCGCGCATCGCGGCGTCGACATCACCGCGCGCAGCCAACAACATGGCACGACAACGGCCCCCGACGGCCAACATCCACGCCCGGTCCACCCGACGGCCATTGCGCTCCAACACATCCACGAGCCCCTCGGCCTCAGCGAGGCGGCCCAGCCCGACCAACGCTTCGGCAGCGTCGGGCACGAAGGATGCGGCGATGATCTCCGTCGAACTCGGCATCCGGTCGAGGCCGGCAAGCAGGGGTGTCAGCGTGCGCAATGCCGCGTCGTAGTTGCCGAGCGACACCTCCAAGAAACCAAGGCTGGTGATCGCCCATTCCGACAATCGGTACGAGCCACAACGTTGAGCTGCAGCCAACGCATCCGTGGTGTCGCGACGCACGTCCTCTGCCCGGCCCGCGTAGGCGCCGACCATGGCCCTGATCGTCAGCGCAATGAACAGCGGAAGGTCGCCATGCAGCTGCAGCGCCAGTTCCATGGTGTCTTCGACGACGAGCTCGGCTTCGACGAGGTTGCCCCTCCAGACCTGTAAGAGCGCGCTGTGGAAACCGACAAAGATCAGCTCGCGTTCCTCACCACGCTCGAGGCAGCGTTGACGGAGCGAGGCCATCTCTCGGGCAGCGGAGTCAAGCGCACCGGTCCACGCCAGCAGAAGGGCATTCTGCACGGCGGGGCGTGCGGCAAGCGGAAGATCCAACGGATAGTTGGCCAATTCAAGTGCGCGCCGCATATCGGCCTGATCGATACCGTTGCCGCTCACAAAACGCAGGGTCGCCCGCATGCCCAGTGCTTGACCCAACAACTCTGGCTGCTCGAGGGTAGAGGCCTTCCTGACTGCCTCGTCGGCGTGGCGCAAGGCCGGCTCGCGGCGATCGCCGTTGAACATTGCATACGCCAGCATGAACGAGATCCGCACTTGGGCTGTGAGATTGCCGTTGGATTCCGCCAGGGCGCCCTCCAAGAGGGTCGCTGCCTCCAGAAAGCTGTCGTCGTACATTCTGACGGCGGCGAGCAACAGCATCGCCTCAACTCGCAATTCGCCGGACCCAGGTCGGTCAAGGGTTGCCTCGAGAAGTCTTCGTGCTCGAGCAGGGTCGCCGGCGTCGACGTGGTGGGCGGCCGACCGGATCCGCCGCTCTGCCGTGTCGCCACCGAGTCTCATTGCCAGATCGAGAAGTTCGGCCGCCGCAGCAGGTGCGCCCCGACCTCGTGCCATCTCGGCGGCGTCATCGAGTGCACGCAATGTGAGCTCTTCGCCGCTCGTAGCAGCGAGCGCTAGGTGCCTGGCCTTGAGCTCTGGATCGTCGACGATGTCGGCAATGCGCCGGTGCATACCGCGGCGGCGGGCCGGTGTGGCGTCGGTATACACACCACGGTTGAGCAGAGGATGAGTGAAGTTGATTCGGTGACCGTCGATTTGGACGATGCCCTCGTTCGCTGCTTCCTCGAGCACTGCTACAACGCGGGCTTCCTTCGTATCGAGGGCCCGCGCTACCAGCTCCGCTGACGGATCGGGCAGGCAGGCGGCGGCGAGTAGAGCCTGCCGAGCGTCTTCTGTCAGACTGCCGATTCTCGAGCGCACGAGCTCTGCCAGCGTTCCAGGCAATGACGTGACGGCATGC
>Ga0114129_10008411_pt1 | contig 14697 bp, 17 predicted proteins | sample RhiMetdeltSRZDD1_FD_80071 | JGI IMG/M metagenome (GOLD analysis project Ga0114129, IMG submission 80071) | Populus rhizosphere microbial communities from Tennessee, USA - Rhizosphere MetaG P. deltoides SRZDD1 (version 2) (version 2) | ecosystem: Host-associated > Plants > Roots > Rhizosphere >... | reverse complement strand
GACTTCGACCTCGTCTTCGCGTCGGTCTCCTTGACCCGCGCGCGGACGATCTTCTTCACGAGCGTCGCCGGCAACGGCTTGCCGATCGGGAAGCGGACCGTGCCCTTCTCGACGTCGTAGCGCGCCAGCTCCTCGGCGAACGTCTCCATCGCCTGGTAGCTCGCCGGGAAGAAGCTGCAGTGCCGCTTGAACGCCGCGAAGTAGACGAGGGGTTTGCCCGCGTACTCGTACGCGGGCATGCCGTACGCGATCGTCTCCGTCGCGCTCGGCGCGGCGGAGGCGATCGCGCGGCGGACCGGCTCGAGCGTCTCACGTACCTCGCCGGGAAGATCGGCGAGGTACGCCTCGACGCTCTCGTACTTCTTCATCTTGGGACTCATGACGGTGTCGAGCTCCGACGGACCTCAACGGTCATGATGCGCTCCGCCGCGCCCGGTGTGCCAGATGCTCCCGTCGGAGTCCCGCAGGCGCTTCTCGGCGATCGCGCGGCGGAGCGCACGTTCGCGCCGGGTGTCTCTCTTGGCACGCCACCTCGCGAGCGGTCGCATCAGCCAGCGTTCCGACATCGGTCCGCGATGGTAGCGACGGCGACGGTTCCGTCAGAGGTGCTTCTCGAGATGGACGGCAACGATGCGGAAGTCCCGCGCCCGCGCTCAGTCGGCCGCCAGGACCCACATCTCCTTGAACGGGACCGTGACGTGCCACGTCGTCTCCTTCCCCGGTGGGAGCGAGAAGAGGTCGCCGGTCTGGAGGTCCAACGTGTCGCCGTCGGCGAGCTCGATCCGCACGGCGCCCTCGATGATCATCGCCACCTCGCGCTTCTCCGGCGTCCACGTCACGGGACCGTCGACCTCCGTGAAGCGGCTCATGCCGGCCTGCAGCCCGTCGGCGTGCACGAGCTCGTGCATCAGGCTCCCCGGCACCTCCGGATCCGACTCCCACTCCTGCGTCGCCACGCTGGTCACGAACACGCCCGGGAACGGCTCCATCTGTTCGACTCCTTCGCTCGATGACAGGTCGGAGTGTCCGGGGCGGCGGGTCCTCGGTCAAACGGTGGTCTCGTACGATCGGCGCGCTAGCTCGCTCGAGCGACCGTCGATGCGCGATTCGCCGGCCGGCAACGCGGAGCTACGGTCGTCCCACGAGCGACGGGAGTTGACCATGGAGCGGCACGGCTCCGAGAGCTACTTCGTGATCGGCGAGGGTCTCCTCGGGGAGTCGGTCGGCGGCCGAGACCGGACGCTGTCAGCGCCGGAGGAAGCCGAGACGCCGCCCTTCCGGTTCTCCCGGATGGGGCCGAACGGGCTCGGCCACCAGATCGGACCCGGCGCCCGCCAGACCCTGTCGGAGGTGATGGCCTCGGGCGGCGGCGGCAACGGGGCGATCCCCGCCGGCTTCACGTACCTGGGCCAGTTCGTCGACCACGACCTCACGTTCGACAAGACCGCCGTGATGCTCGGGCAGAACGTGACGCCGGCGCAGCTGCTCCAGGCCCGCTCGCCGAGTCTCGACCTCGACTCGCTGTACGGCGCGGGACCCGAGGAGCCCGCGTCGCAGAAGTTCTACGAAGCCGACGGGCTGCACCTGAAGACCGGGAAGAGCGAGGGGACGGAGGTCAGCGTCAAGGACGGCTTCGATCTTCCGCGCGGGGCGGGGAGCACCGTGAAGGCGAAGCGCACCGCGATCATCCCGGACCCTCGGAACGACGAGAACCTCGCGGTGGCGCAGACCCACTGCGCGATGATCCGGTTCCACAACCGGGTGGTCGACACGCAGCTCGGGGGCGTCGCCCCCGCGCAGAAGTTCCAGCGGGCCCGGGCGATCGTGACGCGCCACTACCAATGGATGCTGCGGTCGGATTACCTGCCGCGGATCTGCCAGCCCGGGGTGGTGAGCAACGTCTTCACCAGCGGGCGGAAGGCGTTCGAGGTCGGCGTCACGCCGACCGACGTCCCGACGATGCCGATCGAGTTCTCGGTGGCAGCGTTCCGGCTCGGACACTCGATGGTGCGTCGCGCGTACAACTGGAACAAGATCTTCGACAACGGGCTCGGCACGCTCGACTACCTGTTCACCTTCACGGCGCTCTCCGGGGACCTCGGCGGCGGGATGCGGTTGGCCAGCAGCTGGATCGCGGACTTCCGACGGCTCTACGACTTCTCCGAGGCCGGCAGGGCCGACCTCGTGGTGCCGGACGCGAAGTTCAACCTCGCGATGCGGATCGACACGAAGCTGGCCGATCCGCTGCGGACGCTGCCGGGGTTCCCGCCGGCCGAGCGCAACCTGGCGTTCCGCAATCTCGAACGGGCGCGGATGGTGCGACTCGCGACCGGACAGCAGATGGCGACGTTCCTGAAGAGCAAGGGCGTCACCCTGACGAAGCTGACGGCGCAGCAGATCCGGGACGGGAACGGCGGCACGACGCTGGAGGACCTGACGCAGCCGCAGCGGGCGGCCCTGCTCAAGGACACGCCGCTCTGGTTCTACATCCTTCGCGAGGCCGAACTGAACAACGGGCGGCTGAAGGGCGTCGGTGCGCGGGTCGTGGCGGAGACGTTCCATCGGGCGATGGAGGGAAGCGAGGTCTCGATCGTCCGCGATCCGACGTGGAAGCCGCACCTGGGGCCGAACAACCAGACGTTCCGGATGGTAGATCTGTTGCTGTTCGCGTTCCAGGGGAAGAAGAACCTGCTGGCGCCGTTGGGCTGAGGCACAAGGCGGATCCACTCCCTCCGATCTGCGGCGGTGGCGGCACACGCCCTATCGTTCGGCAGCGGCCAAGAAAGGGGAGGTCATGCGGGAGACGCGCTCGATCGACTTCGAACAGACCGTGGAGCAGAACCACTTGGCGCTCGACGCTTTCGCGAAAGGCGATCACCTGCCGTTGGCCGAGCTCTGGTCACGAGGTGAAGACATCACGCTCGGGAACCCGTTCGGCCCGTTCGTCCGAGGGATCGATGACGTCATCGAGACGATGCGGCGGGCTGCGGGCTTCTACCGAGACGGGGAAGCGGTGGGGTTCGACCGGATCTCGGAGTACATCGGCGACGACTTCGCCTGCATCGTCGAAGTAGAACGATTCCGGGCGAAGATGGGCGGAGCGGACGACATCACCTCCGTGTCCCTGCGATGCACGAGCGTGTTCCGGAGGGAGGAGGACGGGTGGCGGCTGATCCACCGCCACGCCGATCCGATCACGACCACGCGAGGACCCGAGTCGGTCGTCGGTTCCTGAACCCGGATCCTGTTGACGAGGCCACGCGACGATCCCGAGCAGCAGCTGATATCGGTCCCTGACCTCGCTCGTCTCCGTCGGATCGAGGAGGCCGCGAAGAAGCTCCTGGTCAAGATGGAAGGCCGGAAGTCACCGTCGGAGCGGTTGGCTGCGCTGGCGGAGCTACGCGCCGCGATTCGGCAGGAACCGTCGTAGCTCCGCTACCGCGGCTGCGGCTGCGGCTGCGGCTGCAACGGACGCGCTCAGACGCCACGGATCTTCCAGATCTCACCTCCGAGCGTGACGACGTACGCGGTTCCCCGGATGAACTCGAGCGAGGTCGGTCGGTCCAGCTCAGATGCCACCGAGGTGAACCCGCTCCCGTCGACCCTGAGCAGCTCTCCGGTGTTCGGGTCGGCAGGCGTTCCCGGCTCGCCGCCAGGAGTGAAGTGACCCTGGGACAAGCCCCAGAGATGTCCGGCGCCGTACTCGACGTCCACGAGGAGACGACCGCCGCGGGCGACCTCGGTGACCGCCTTCGATCCCGCCCGGAACTTCACGATCCTGCCGTTCTCCGGGAGGTGCGGAACCGGTCCGGCCTCTGCCACGTAGCGGTTGCCGTCGCGCGTCTCGAGGCCGGTCGGCACGATGTTGTCGAACACGATCCTCTGCGTCACCTTCCCGCCGAGCGTCACTCGATAGACCCGGTTGTGGTGGCCATCGGTGACCAGGAACGCGTCTCCGACGCTCTGCATCGAATACTGCAAGCCGGTGGGGATCGCGAAGTCGGTCGCCGGTGGATGCGCGAGGGCGAACGCGCCGATGTCCGCGATCACGGTGAAGTGCGTCGCGTCGTCCACGCGGTAGATCCCGTCGACGTCGCTTCCCCCGACGTCCGGGCTGACCAGCGTGACGAGCACGTAGGCGGTTCCGTCCTTGAACGCGACGTCCATCGCGCCGCCGATGCCGATGATCGACGGCGGCAGGCCGGTCGCGTACGTCGTGACGGCGCCCGTCTGCGGATCGACGCGCGAGACGCGGCCGGCGAGTCCTTCCGTGACGTACAACGCGCCATCCGGCCCAACCGTGCTGCCGGATCCCCCCGCCAGTCCGGTGACCAGCCGGGTCTTGGTCGCTGCGATGGCCGGCCACGTCGCCGTCGCGAGCATCATCGAAGCCGTCAACCCGACGATCGAGAGAACCGAGATGACGCGAGATCTCCACGTCGAACGAGACCCACCCATGAGGCTTCCCCTCTCCGTGGGTGGTCTGACCAGACCGGGTTGTCTCGTCACACAACCCACCTGGCCCCAGTCCCTGCGCTTTCGGGCACCGGGTCAAGTAGGTCGTTCGACGTACAGCGCCCCCCAGCACGTGGCCGGGTATGACGACTCGCGCCCGTCAGAGGAGTGGCTTGAGCTTCCGGTAGAACGTCCGGCCGATCACCTCGTAGCCCGTCGGGGTCGGGTGCGGATCCCCGAAGAACCGGCGCGTGCAGAACCACGTCCACCGACAGGTCCGTGCCACGTTGAGCGGCAGCCGCCCTCGGCCCTCGACGAACACCGTGTGCGAGAAATCGTTCACCCGGAACGTCCTGGCGACGTTGGCGACGACGGCACCCGCGTCGCGGTACGCGTTCTTGAGTCCTCGGTTGAACGGCACCCACGCTCTCGCGTCCACGCGCGCCAAACGGCGGCCGTGCGGGACCAGGCCCCAGAAACCTAGGAAAGGATCGTGGTACGTCAGGCCGACGATCGGAACGTTCGTGCCAACCGCTGTCCGGAGCTCGTCGATGATGTGCATCAGCCGCTGACGCAGCTTCGGTCGGAACGCCACGACGCACTTGCGGTGCAGGATCCCCGTGTGGAAGTCCATGCACTTGTTGAGCACGTCGTTCACGCCGATCGTGACCGTGATGAAGGCGACATCCGCGCTGTGGTTCTGCAGGTACTTCACCGCGGCGTCGAGCTGGGTCCCGGCGGCGTACTCACATCCCGCGTTGAGCCCGCTGATCATCGCCTGCGTCGTCTCGCCCGGGCATCCGAACTTCTTGAGCTCGAGCCTCGGCATGGTCGCGCGAACGCGGCTCCAGAGATCGTCGACGAAGCCGCTGTCGGTTCGGCCTCGCCCCGGCTGGTACCCGACCGACAACGAATCGCCGACGGAGACGTAGATCGGATCGCCTGAGGCGGCGTGCGCCATGGGGGCTGCGATCGCGAAGAGCGACAGCGCGACCGCGGCTGCACTGAAGAAGGTGATGAGCTTGCGCACGCGATGGTGACGGTAGCGGCGAGCGTCGGTGGACGCAAACCGCGAGCGTCCTACGGAGTACGCCCTCGCCCTCGGTCGTCCACGAGCACGCCCCCCGGCTGACACCCGAGAACCTCACAGATCGCCGGGAGCGTCGAGAACCGGACCGCCCCGGCTCTCCCGTTCTTCAGGACCGAGCGGTTGACGACGGTCACGCCGGCGCGTTCCGCAAGCTCGGTCGCCGAGATCTCCGCCCCTCGGGCGATGCGCGGGAACCCTCGGTGCGCTCGGCTACAGGCTCAACCGGAAGACGAAGTCACAGGTTCCCTCTGCGCCGCACGACAACCCCTGGGTCCCGCTGACGTCGCTGTAGTCGCGCGTCCCCCCGATCACGGAGATCGTGGTCGTGCTTCCGTCGATGAACGGACCCTGGACGTCGATGTGTCCGTCCTCGAGGAACGCCGTGTAGTTGCATTCCCAGACGCCCTGCGCGGGGTCGATGCTCACGCACTGACCTTGATCCCGCCCGACGTGCTCCGTGTTCGTGGCGTCGTAGAGCCGGTTGTGGAACGTGAGCAGGTCGCCCGTGGACAGCGTGCCGTCGCCGTCGGTGTCGATCACCGTGTCGGTGACCGCTCGCTCGACCACGTGGATCACCACATGATCAGAGTCGGCGCTGGCCACCGACACCATCGAGACGACCAACGCGATGGCGGCGATGCACGCCGCGACGACGAAGGCCCTGAGCCTTGCGCTCATGATCCCTCCCTTCCCCTGGGGGGCTAGTCTCGACCGCTCCGATGGCGTGCCGCAAGTCAAGGTGTGATCATGCCCGGCGCATCTGAACGAACCACCGCGCACCGAGGAGCCTGCCCATGAGACGGACCGGTGGGGGCATCAGCCGGCGCTCGGGATCGTTGACGAGCTCTGGCTCGACGAGCTCGAGGTCGTGTCCCCGGGTCCACACCGTGCACCGGCCGGCGGCCAGGACGTTCTTCACCCACTGCACGTCCGGTCCGTAGGTGAGGAAGAAGACGTAGGCGTCGTCGCGGCGGAAGACGTTGATCGGGGTGCGGTAGATCCGCCCGCTGCGACGACCGCGATGGATCAGGATGCCGAACCCCGGCGCCCAGCCGGCCACTGGCCGGATCAGCGGGTTCAAGTAGCGCGTGGCGATGTGCCGGAACCGCCAGAGCCGGGTGTGCTCCTCGGGTCGCTGCGCCACCCGTCGACGCTACCCGCCTAGTTCTGATTCGGGTCCAATGCGAAGGGGTCGTCACCCGACCCGGGCAACGGTATCGAGGTGCTTCCCCCGTTGACGCATGGATAGCGGGCCGTCCAGTGCTGCCCGTCCATGCTCGTGTACTCGGGCAGGCCGAACTGGTCCATCCCGCCTCGGCAGCCTCCCCCTCCTGCGATCGAGGCGAAAACGAGGATCGCGAGCAGGAACCCCGTGGCCAGCCAGATGCCGCTCGCGAGCGCCCAAGTCTTCAGGAACGCCAGGCGCTTCGGCCGGGTCTCGCTCCCCCGCATGATCAGCGCGACGATCAGCGCGATGAACGGAGCGAAGATCGTGAGCAGCGTCGCGCCGAGCGTCATGCCGCTGCCGTACGGCTCGTCCTCGGCCGGGCCGGTCGGCCCGACGGGCTGACCTCCGAACGGTCCGGTCGGCTGGGAGAGTGGCGGCGGAACCGCCGTGCCGGGCCCGACCAGATCCCGTCCGCAATACCGGCAGACGATCGCCTCGTCCTGGATCTCCTCCGCGCAGAACGGACACTTCTTCACGAAGCGGATCTTGATCGGCTGTTGCTCCCTCCGCAAACGGTTCAGGCGTGGCGGGCAGACCTTGTTCCAAAGAGTTGAACTCAGTTCCCCTATGTGGAACACCCTGTGTCGAGGCGCCGCCGGTGGGCGGCGCGACCTGTTAGGCGGAAGCCATCGATCCTTCCGTCACTTCGCCCTTGTGCGCGGCGAACGCCGCCAGCACTTCGTCCTTCTCACGGGCGGGGACGCCGAAGTGATCGAGTGAGCGTGCCAGCTCGGCCGCCACCTCATCGAACTCCTCGGGAGTGATGCGGAGCTCGCGATGGGCTTCCTCCAACCCCAGGGGGGTGCTTCCCGGCTTCGTGGCCATGAACGTGAACGGACCACCGGCGACGTTGCACACCCACAGCGTGCGCATCCACTTCAGCCCCGGCAAACGATCGAGCTTGTTCGTGGACCAATCATCGAGCCCCGGGTTCTTCGACCCTTGGCCGACTTTCGGGTTCCGGACCACGGCGTCGCTGAAGTGATCGATCACCGCCGCGATGGCGAACACGCCACCCAACCGGTCGTAGAGGCTCTGCTCAGCCATACCCTTCCCTCCCCTCGCCTGCGGGGCTCGACGGAGCATCCGTCGCCGGGCCGTTCCTGCCCCGAAGGCTTACGGGCCGCTGGCGGAGGCGGTTCAGCCGCGACTAGCCTCGCCCAGACGCCTTCTCTCGAAGGAGGAAACCGATGTCGACGATCCTCGAGGAACACCCGGTCGGGGTCCGCCTCAAGATCTCCGCGCTCTGGATCTCGATGCTCTTCCTGTTCGCGTACGGCGACATCTTCGGGTTCTTCAAGCCGGGCCGGATCCAGGAGGTGATGACCGGCGAGATCTCCGGGATCGCGATCACCGAGCTCTTCCTGTTCGCCGTCTCGGTGTACGTGGCGATCGCGAGCGTGATGATCTTCCTCTCGCTCGTCCTGCGACCGAACATCGCGCGGTGGGCCAACATCGTCCTGCCGATCCTGTACATCGCGTCGATCGTCGGGTCGGCGTTCGGAGAGTCCGCCTATCACTGGTTCCTGAGCGCCGTCGAGACCGCCCTCCTGCTGCTCGTCATCCGGTTCGCGTGGACCTGGCCGGCGCAGGAGCTTCGAAGCTGACCTAGACGCGATCGCCGAGTGACGGCGGGTGGACCGGGCGATCGCTCCGCTCCGGATCGTCGCTCCGGCGGGGGCGGAACACGAAGAACCAGAGCGCGGCGGCGACCAGGAGAACGGCCGCGATCACCATGAGCCACGCGAGGGACGGGAGCCCGGTCGCGATGGGAGCCGACGTGCCCCCTGCGACCGACGGGAAGCTGATCCTCGCGTCGGCCTGCCGTTCGACGAGGTCGGACCGGAGGCGAAGATCCGCGGTCCACGGGCCATCCGGGATCTCCTTCGCGAGCACGACGCGGACGGGCGCGCTTCCACCGATCCCGATCGTCCCGGGCTGCACGGGGAACGGCCCGGCCGACAGGCCGCCCGGCCCGTCCGACAATCGGAGCTCGCCGGCGACGTCGATCGCTCGTCCGCCGGTGTTCACCACGATGGCCGTCACGACCGGACCTCCGGACCCGTCGCGCGAAGCCGTGAGCGACTCGATCCGGAAGTCGATCGGAGGGGCGTCTCCACGACCCACCGAGAGGTAGACGCGGATCCCGACGCGGTCGATCGTGGCGACGTCACCCGGGCCGTCGCTGGGAGGGGTCTCCGCCCAGACGACCCCGTACCGCTCACCATCGGTCGCGCCGTCGGGCACCTCGATCGTCACCAGCGCGGTCGCGGATCCGTGGGCCGGCACTTCGACGGCCTTCGGGGTGACGGTGATCCAGCTCGAGAGCTCGTTCTGCGATCGGCCCTCGAGGAAGCCGAACCCCTTCTTCGACACGTAGGCACCCGCCGCGTACAGCGCGAGCGGCTCGGGGTGGTCGAGCCCGTTCGAGACCTCGATCCGGCGCCGGATCGTGTCACCCTGCTGGAGGTGGTCGATCACGTAGAGGCGGGCGCGGGGATCGTTCGCGAGGTTGCTCGGCGCCTCCAGCAGGCGGATCCCGATCGACCCGTCGGGCGTGCCGGTCTGGGCCGTCGCCGTCGCAGCCGGGACGACTGACAGCGCGGTCGCACCGACGACCAGCCACCGCCGGATCCCCCTCCGCTCCATCGCCAGACCCCTCCCGTCGCGCCGGCGACCTCGGGGGAAGGCCGGTCGGCCGGCTCCTACGCCACCGAGTGCGTGATCGTGCCGCTGTAGTTGCCCGCCACCGCGGCGGCCGGAACGTTGACGGTGACCGTGGGGTTCCACGAGGCCGAGTTGTTCCCGACGGTCGCCGATGCCGAGAAGGCGGTCCGGGACGCGCTCAGCGCCTGCGCGTTGGCCGCGAGCGCTTGCCCGGGCGCGAAGACGGCGGTCCCGGACGTCGCTGTGGCGGTCCCCGACCAGTACGTGACGCTGGCCTTGGCGATCGTCTCGTTGGCCGTTGCACCGCCGGTCGTGAAGTCCGTCGAGGACACCGTCGCCGTCCACGAGCCGGCGAGCGCTCCTCGGGCGTCGGTCACCGTCACGGAGCCGAGCTGCGCGGAGACCGTGCCGCCTCCCGTCGGGCCGGAGCCCAGGTCCTTCGACGCCGGGGCGCTGACCGAGAGCGCGCCCCCGGCGAGCGTGAACGTCGTGGTGGTGTCCGCGGCGCGGGCCGGGAGGGCGAGCGCGATGACGCCGAGCAGCGCCGCCGCCATGAGCGCGATCCGTCTGATCCTGTTCATCAGGTTCTCTCCTTGGACGAGGAAGCCGACCCGAAAACCTTCGGGTTGACCATCGGAGGAACCCGGCGAGGGCTTGACGGTAGGAACTACGCGTCTCTGACCGCTCTGTGTGGCAGAAAGGCCAGCCAGCCGGTTCGGGGGTGACTTTCCACCTGGCGGAGACGACTTCCACGAGATGGAACAGCTCCTTGGGCTCACCGCCCTGCCTCGCGCAACGCCGCTAGGGGCGGGCCCTCCGCACCTCGACGCGTTCGGCGCGATAGTGGCGGACGTCCCACGCGATCAGCGCCCAGCACACCGCAGCCAGGAGCGCCAGCGCGGACAGCGCGGGCAGCACCAGGGTGATCGGGATCAGCGCGAGAGTGACGATCGCGGCCGTCAGCCGGCCGGGCCCGATCCACGCCGGATGCTCGGAGGTCGTCCGCCGCATCACGGCCACCAGACGCACCCGCATCGCCACGTGCGTCCAGAAGTAGAGCGAGAGCCCTCCGCACAACGCCACCGCGGGGATCAGGGTCAGCGGCTCGCGCGCGTCGTGCGCCGTGAACTTCAGGCCCAGAGCGAACAGGATGATCCCGGCGATCATCGGCATGTGCAGGTAGCTGAAGTAGTCGCGCGCCAGCCGGGCGCGCGTCGTTCCACCGACATCCATGATCCGCCGTGCGGACTGGACCGCGATGACGTCGAAGTACGCCCACCACAGCGCGGCGATCACGGCCACACCGAGGACCGCGACCCCCACGATCTCCCACCTGATCGCGACGCCGGCGGTCGCGAGGCCGATCGCCACGATCGACTCCCCGAGGGCGATGATCACGACCAGTCCGTACCGCTCGACGAAGTGAGCCGGCGAGATCCGCCACCCGCGCCCGCGGTCGATCAGCGGACCCGAGTAGAGCACGACGTTCGCGAGCACCCAGAGCACCGTTCGAGGGCTCCCTTCGACGAACGCCGCGGCGAGGATCAGCAGCGGGCCGATCGTGGCCGTCGGCGCGAACCGAACCACCGTCCGCCGGAAGTCGGCGTCCCGCTTCCCGGCGATGCCGAAGAGGGTCAGGTTGATCGCGCGGACCGCGAGGTAGGCGACGCCGAACAACGGGGCGTCGTCCCCGAACGCGCCCGGAACCGCGAGCGCGGCAACCAGCATCGCCGCCATCCCGCCGAACACGCCGGCGCGGACCATGCCCTCCTCGGGCTCGAGCGTGTTCGTGAGCCAGGCGAAGCCGGTCCACGCCCACCAGAGCGCGGCCAGCACGAGGAGCCCGTGGCCGAGCCCGCGCCAGGTCGGATCCTCGGACATGAGCGTCGTGACCTGCGTGACCGCATAGACGAAGACGAGGTCGAAGAAGAGTTCGAGGGGGGTGACCCGCTGTTCGCGCTCCGGCATCGATCGCTCCTGCGCGGAAGCTACCCGACGATCAGTTCGAGGTCGCTCGCCGCACGATCCGCTCGACCGTCGGCGGCATGTTGACGGGGACGAGACGCGTCTCGGGATGCTCTCCGGCCCACACGCGGAAGAGCTCATCGACGAACGCGAGTCCGACCTCCTCGACGCCGTCGAAGTCGATCAGGGCCTCACGGAAGCGGTCGAGTCTGGTCCCCAACCGCTTCGCTTCGGCGCGGGAAACGAAGCGCCCTTCGGTCTCGAAGAGCGCCAGCGGCACGACGGTGCGCTCGAATCGAAGACTCTCCTCGTCGACGAAGGGAGCGAACACCCCGTCGAGGGTCCGGTCCGTGGTCGGCTCGATCTCGCACCGGACCCTCGTGCCTGGGTGTGCCGGGGCGTCGCCGACCGCCTGATCGTTTCGCAGGTTGTCGACGATCCACACGAGCCCGTTGGCATCGAGCTCGAAGCGATCGACCGCCTTCGAGGTGAAGAAGATCCCCTCTCCCGTGTGGCGATCGGGGGCGGTGGTCTCACGTCCTTTCGAGAGCTGTTGGAGCGCGGCGAGGTCGTCGGGGAGCCCGAGGCGGTCCCGAACGTGCCGGAAGGCGCCGACGCCGTCATCGTGGATCTCGAACGCGAGCGGGTCGCGACCCCACACCTTCGCCCTCACGGCGCTCCCCCCCGAATGGTCGATCGCGTTGTTCAACATCTCGGTGGATGCGTATCCGAGGATCGCGCGGACGTTCGGATCAGCTTCTCGGATCCGCGGCACTTCCCCGATCACTTCGTTCCAGACGCGGTCCTCCTCGAGGCCTTCCCGGGGGTAGGTGCGGTCGAAGTCGGCATCGGCGACGTACCTGCTGCCTCGGCCCGCCCCGACCCGGCGGAGCTCCCCGTCGCGAACCATCTCTGCCAGGTGGTAGTGGGCGGCTTGGCGCGTGACCCCGGCGGCCGCTGCAACCTCCCCCGAGGTCGCCGACCCCTGGTCGGCGACGAGGAGCCTGATCACCTCGGGGATCGCTCTGGCTTTACGTTTTGACATTCATCGTGAAGGATAGATCAGAAATGTAAAAACGTAAAGCCAGCGAGCAGCGCGCCCTCCCCGGAACCCTCGACGGTGCCGAGCCGGAGGGATCCCTCGGCCTCGTCCGCACACGGGCCGCGAACCGGTCGGGATGCACGTCCTAGCGGCGTCGCGCGTCAGCCGCGCCCGGCTTGAAGGGGGGGCCGGGGTCTCCTAGCATCCGTCGCCGTGCGCTTCGCCCGACCTCTCCTCGTGGCACTGATCGCGGTCGCGCTCGTCGGGTGCGGCGCCGATCCGGTCCCGGTCGCGCAGCGATTCCCCACGGCCGCGGAGGCACCGGGAACCAAGCCTGATCCCGTCGAGGAGGGTCAGGTCACAGAGGACTACGACGAGTTCCTCGTGGACCTCACCCCGGCCTTGATCGATCCCGACCGGGAAGAGATGACCACCGCCTTCCCGGAGGAAGACTTCGTCAGTGCCGGTCTGGACGTTCGTTTCTTCGGAGCGACACACACACCCGAAGCGCGTCATCTCTTCAGCTGGTTCATCGAGCTGGACTCCGATGACGCGGCCGGCAGCGCGCTCGACTGGCTGGCAGCGGATGTCATGAAGCCGTGCCCCAGGAGCTGCGCGACGCGGTTCAACCCCTTCGATGTCGAAGGCACCCCGGATGCGCTGGGCGTCCATCGGGTCGCGACGGCCGAGGACATCGAGGCCGCCGGGATCCCGGACGAAGTGCCGAACGAGAGCTACTGGGTGGGGTTCACCGTGGGTTCGATCGTTTACACGGTCGATCTGCACGGACAACCGGGATCCGTGTCACAGGACCAGGTTCTGAGCATCGCGAGCGCGTTCTACGAGCGGCTGACTTCCTAACGAGCGGCGCGGAACGACTCAGCGCTGCCGGTGACGTCGGTTCTCTTCCCCGCGAAGATGGCCGACGTGGAAGAGGTCGAGGTCCTCGTCGCCCATCACGAACGCGCGACCCTGCGCGTCGGCGACGTGATCCTGAAGATCGACGCCGATCGGACGCGCACCGACCGCGAGGTCGAGGCGATGGCCATGGCGCCGATCCCGACACCGGAGGTCCTGTGGCGGAAGCCGCCCGTGCTCGCGCTCGCAGCCGTCCCGGGGACCGCACTCGGCCGCCTCGGAGAGCCGTCGACCGCATCGCCGGCGGCGTGGGCCGCTGCCGGTGCGGCCGCACGGATGTTGCACGACGCGCCGCTGCCGCCGTGGCCCGGTCGGAGTCCCGACGAGCTCGCATCGAACCTCGACAGCGGATGCGAGTGGCTCCTCACGAACGGCGTCCTTCCCGCCGAGATGGTCACGGGCAACCGACGTCTCGCCGAGGCCGCACTCCGGCCATGGACACCGGTGTTCATCCACGGCGACCTACAGGTCGACCACGTGTTCGTGGCCGGTGACGAGGTCACCGGTGTCGTCGACTGGTCCGAGGCGGCCCAGGGCGACGCGCTCTTCGACCTCGCCACCCTGACGCTCGGACACCAGGAGCACCTCGGCGACGTCGTCGCCGGCTACGGCACGGAGATCGACCGCGACCTGATCCGCGCGTGGTGGTCGTTGCGATGCCTGCTCAACGTCCGCTGGCTGATCGAGCACGGCTTCGACCCGGCCTCGCCCGGCGCCGAGTTCGACGTGCTGAGATCCCAGCTATAGCGGCTAGCGCTCGACCCAGCACAGGCAGAACGGATGTCCGGCCGGATCTGCGTAGACCTGGAAGTTGTCGGATGTCCCGATCTCGGCGGGCTTCAGCACCCTCGCGCCGAGCGCCATGACTCGGTCATGGGCCGACGGGAAGTCCTCGACCCAAAGGTCGAGGTGGATCTGTTGGGGCGGTGTCCCGTCGGGCCAGTCCGGGGGGACGTGATCGGGCGCGAGCTGAACGCCGACGCGAGGTTCACCGCCGACGGTGACCATGTGCCAGTCATCCTCGGCATCCACTTCACCGTCGAGCACCCCAGCCCAGAAGGTGCTCTCAGCGACGAGGTCCGCGGCGTCGAACACGACGACCTGATGATCGATGCGCATGGTGTGAGCCTAGCCAGACCACGACCGCGTGCCCGAGGGGCGCCGGATGTACTTGGGATCGCGGAAGTCGGCGCTCAGGCTCACCTACGTGGAAGGGCTAGGTTCGGAGCGACAGGACGATCGCGCCGTCCGCTCCCGCGACCACCTCGCGCAGCGCTTGTGCCGCCTGGTCGAGCGGACGGACCGACGCGATCGGCACGCGAAGCGTGCCGT
>Ga0114129_10008410_pt1 | contig 14697 bp, 14 predicted proteins | sample RhiMetdeltSRZDD1_FD_80071 | JGI IMG/M metagenome (GOLD analysis project Ga0114129, IMG submission 80071) | Populus rhizosphere microbial communities from Tennessee, USA - Rhizosphere MetaG P. deltoides SRZDD1 (version 2) (version 2) | ecosystem: Host-associated > Plants > Roots > Rhizosphere >... | reverse complement strand
GATGCACGTCTGCGCGCATCAAGGCGCAGATATCGACGACATTGACCAGTCGCACCCTGATATCCGGCAGGTGCTTACGCAGCAGCCAGACTGCGGCTATGGTTTCGGTGGTCGGCACATCGCCTGCGCAGGCAAGCACCACGTCCGGTTCTCCGGAGTCATCATTACTGGCGAATTTCCAAACACCGATGCCACGGGAACAGTGTTCGCGCGCTTGGCGCATGCTCAGCCACTGGAGCTGTGGCTGCTTGCCACACGTGACCACATTGATGAGGTTCCGTGTCCGCAGGCAATCATCCATGACGTTCAGCAGACAGTTGCCGTCCGGAGGAAAATAGATCCGGATGATCTGGCTCTTCTGCACAAGCGCGTTGTCCACAAATGACGGCGCCTGGTGGCTGTAGCCGTTATGATCCTGCCGCCAGACGTGACTGGAGAGAAAAACGTTCAGCGACGCAATCGGCCGGCGCCATGGCTGCTCTCGCGACTCCTTCAGCCACTTTGCGTGTTGGGTTAACATCGAGTCTGCAATTGGTGCGAACCCTTCATAAGACGACCACATTCCATGTCGTCCTGTCAGAACGTATCCTTCTAGCCATCCCTGGCAGCAGTGCTCGCTTAGCACTTCTAATACTCGGCCGTCGGGCGACACATGATCATCGAGTGGGACGCGTTCCTCAACGCTGCATCGGGAAGTCGCCTCGAAGACTGCATTGAGGCGATTGGACGCAGTTTCATCCGGGCAGAAGAAACGAAAGTTGGTCGGGTTCAAGCGAATGATGTCCCGAAGGAATTCACCGAGTTTGATCGGGGCTTCGGCAGACACTCGTCCAGGCCCCGGAATATCGAGAGCGTAGTCCGCAACGCTCGGCAGCTCCAGCTGCGTCAATAATCGCCCGCCGTTAACGTGCGCGTTTGCACTCATGCGTCGATCTCCTGTAGGCGCGAGCGATTGTATTTCCTCGACGAGATGACCTCGGCTGTCGAACAACTCTTCAGGTTTGTAACTGCGCATCCATTGTTCCAGCAGCTTCAGATGCGCAGGATTCTGGCGCACTCCGGCCAGGGGTACCTGGTGGGCTCGAAACGTACCTTCAACTGGAACGTCATCGACAGTTTTTGGACCGGTCCATCCTTTAGGAGTACGAAGGACGATCATCGGCCACGTTGGACGCTTATCGAAGCCGTAGGTCCTTGCTTCGTGCTGTATGTTGCGAATGTCTTCCCAGCATTGATCCAGCGCGGCTGCAAACTGTTGGTGCACGATCATAGGATCGTCGCCGACGACCAGGTGCGGTGCATAACCGTGACCATGAAAGAAACTGATCAGCTCCTTCTCCGGTATACGTGCGTATACGGTCGGGCCGGAGATCTTGTACCCATTGAGATGCAGAATCGGAAGCACCGCTCCATCGCGCACAGGGTTCAGAAACTTGTTGCTCTTCCAGCTGCCTTCCAGCGGACCGGTTTCGGCTTCTCCGTCTCCAATGATGCATGCGACCATCAGATCCGGGTTGTCGAATGCAGCTCCGTAGGCGTGCATCAGCGCATAACCTAATTCCCCGCCTTCGTTGATCGAGCCGGGTAAATGCGCTCCGCAGTGGCTCGATACTCCCCCGGGCGTAGAGAATTGGCGGAAGAAGTGCCGCATGCCCGCTTCGTCCTGTGTGATCGGATGGTGGACCTGAGTGTAGCTGCCCTCCAGATATGCATTCGCATTTCCGGCAGGACCGCCATGTCCGGGACCGATGATGCAAACAACGTCGGCGTTGCGCTCGGTGATGAGCCGGTTCAGATGTGTGTAGATGAAGTTGATGCCGGGAGAAGTGCCCCAATGACCCAAAAGCCGTCTCTTAATATGATCGCGGCTGAGCGGCTCTCGTAACAGCGGGTTCTCTTGAAGATAGATCTGACCCACGGTCAGGTAATTGGCAGCGCACCAGTAACGGTGCATCTTGTTCAGCAGTTCCGCCGACAACGGTCCGGTCACATGTTCCGGAGGGACATGCGGGGCCTGATTCGCTTCAACTACTGTTGAAAGGTTGCCGTCAAATTCGAGTGGCATAACATTGGTCCGTTGCGCATTCTATTTCAGCCGCGAATTCCAGATTGTGTGTGAGCGACCCCCTGCCGCCTTCGGCGGCTCTCCCCCTCACGGAGGGGGAGACTAAAGCCCGCAGGTTCCAGCGTTAATCTCCCCCTCGTGACGGGGAGACGCGAGCGAAGCGAGCGAGGGGGTCGCTCACACACCATCTTGAACGAGGAGGGCCCTACGCCTGTCCAACAGTTTCCAGAACGCGCTGGGTATGCCGTGCAATCATCAGTTCCTCATTCGTCGCGATGACCCTTACGGTGACGGCGCTGCCCGCGGCGGAAATTACCGGAGCGTGCGAGTTGTTCGCTGCCGCATCCAGCCGGACTCCGATAAACTCCAATCCGCTACAGATCCGCCCGCGAATCTCCGGTCCGTGTTCGCCGATGCCACCTGTGAACACCAGAGTATCCAGGCCTCCAAGGGCGGCTGCATAGGCTCCGATGAATTTCCTTGCTTGATAACAAAACACTGCTATGGCGTCCGCACAGTTAGGATCCGTGGATTCGCGTTCGAGCAGGTCGCGCATGTCGGCGCTGAAATCTGAAAGACCAAGCAGGCCGGACTCCTTATTCAGCAGGGTGTTTAATGTTTCAGACGTCATGCCTTCCCTTTTCATGAGGTACAGCAGGGCTCCTGGATCGACATCGCCGGAGCGTGTTCCCATGACCAGACCTGCCAGCGGTGTGAAGCCCATAGAAGTATCGACACTCGTGCCCTCATGAACCGCGGTAATGCTGCAACCGTTCCCGAGATGTGCAATAACGACACGACCCTTTGCGGCTACCGGATCCAGCGCCGTTAACTCTTGCATGACGAATTCACACGACAGACCGTGGAACCCGTAGCGCATCACCCCCCTTTGAAAAAATCGTCGCGGTAACGCAAAAATCTGCGCGACCCGCGGCATTTGGCGGTGAAACGCGGAGTCAAAACATGCGACTTGCGGTACATCGGGGTAAATGCGTGCTACCGCGGCGATGCTATCGACCACCTGTGGTAAATGATCAGGAGCGCGGTCAGCGAGCTCTTGGAACCTGGAGAGCAACTCGTCGTCAATTCGCAAAGGTTCACGGCACCGGCTGTCACCAAGCACGATACGATGTCCGACGCCGTCAAGATTTGCTGCAGACCAGTGATTCTCGATCCTACTTAAAACAGCCGCAAGCGCAAGACTATGATCGCTGAGTTTCTCCTTATGATCAAATGCAGTGCCATTCTTCTTATACGCTATGGTGATCCGGCTCACCGGTGATCCAATGCGTTCCACGTTCGCCACGAGCAGACAGGTTTCCAAACTTCCGATCCGGTACAATGCCACCTTCAAACTCGACGACCCTGCGTTGATGGTCAGCAGATTCCGGTCACGTGGTGTATTCAACTTTGTATTCCAAGAGGTCGGCAATGTGAGCGACGGTCTTGTCCGCAGGGGGATAGGCATTCACTACGGCTGGGTCGTGCGCATAGCGACCCTGTCGCGCAAAAATCGTCGTCACGCGGCTTCCCCAGATCTGCTTCACGGCTGTGAGGAGACGGATTTTGTCATCGACGAATACGTAATGTTCAGCGGGGTAATGCTCTTCCACATCCTCGAGCATCTGCTCCTTATGAATGTAGATCAGGACACGTTCCTTTACCGCGGCCCAAAGTCCGGAACGTTCCACCTTGCGCGGTTGGAATACGGCGTCGCCGTCGGAGAAGATTACAGCAGCGCCCATCAATTGTAGGTGTGTGATGACTTCGAGAGCCTGCGGGAAAAGCCGATCAGCGAATGGATAGTCAATCAGAAACGATGACATCCGAAGAAGGCGCGGTTCGTGCTGGTGCTCGAGACGATAACGCTGGAGTGCTCCAAGAAAATCCGCGTATCCAAGTTCACGACGTAACTCTTCCAATATGCTCCAGTATCTCTCGCATGCCTCGAGGCTGAAGAATCGTTCGAGGTTATCTTTCAAGTCTTGTTCGATACGGTCGTTATCGAGGAGGGTGTTATCGACGTCGAGTAGGAATACACACGAGCGCATTTGAGTCTTTTTTACAACACATCGAGACCACGTTGGTAGTGCGTCACTGCCCAATAGTGAGCACCGCCCGGAATCGCGCTTTGCCACTCATCATGTGGTCGTACGCTTCCGCGGCGCGGTCTAATGGAAAAACTTCATTCATCGAACGCACACCGGAGAGCACACTGAAGGCAAGCGTGTCCTCCGAGTCCATGGCAGCCTGGCCAATGGCCCTCCTTGACCAATCGCTATGGCAAACACCACAGGCCTTGACTCTAATACGTACCAAGCCAGGACTCGGTTGCAGGACCTCTCGCTCGACGATTTCAAGCGGTCCTTTTGGTGACCCAATCTGTACGGCGCGCATCTTGGCATAAGTCGCGTTCGCTGGGCTGAAAAGTCAGGCTGCTGTTTTTAACGGCCCGTGATTATCGCAGTGGCTGCCATGAGAATGATGCAAGTGACCACTAACAAGATAATCCAGGTGGTCTCCGTGCGGTACTCTTTCATGTCCGCACGCAGGCCCGTGTGAATGCTTTTGATCATGAGACTTGCAGTCATGATCGGGCGTGCAAGCGTCCGGATTGGCGTTCCCGACTGAAACCGAGTGTTCATCGACGTGGTCGTTGTGCTTGAAGTGTAGGTGCCCATCATGGAGATAGTCGGTGTGGCCGTCGTGCGTCACCGCCTGATGCCCACACGCCGAGCCGTGCGCGTGACCATGGCTACCGTGTTCGTTGCATTTAGCTTTCATCGGATCAACCTCCATTCTGATCAGATCGCAAATGCGTACAGGAAGATGTCGGCATGACTACTCAGTTGAATTCGGTGTTGCTCCTACTCATTCCACCGTTCATTGGATCAGGAACCTCTCTCATTGGCGGTTTCGGAACATCACCTGCTCTGCAAAGGGTTATGTCTCTCCGCTCAATTACAGTTTCTGCGATCGTTGTTACCGCCATTGCGGTTGCGGTAGTTGGATTTCATCGTAAAACACAACAGAAGAGCGCCTCGCAAATGATCGCAGAAGCCCGTGTCGCAGCGCACAAAAACGATAAATTTCTGATGGTACAGTTCGGCGCGAGTTGGTGTCCGGACTGCGTGGAACTTTCAAGGAGTCTGCAGGACGTAATCACGTCCAATAGGCTCGAAGAGCATTTCGTCGTCGTAGATATCGACGTCGGCGAGTTCAACCGCAATCTGGACGTGGCGCGGTCGTTTGGTATCGATGTCACTCAAGGTATTCCAGTCGCAGTGTTCTTTCCACCTCCCGGTGACATTTCGCAGGTGAAGCTGGGGACGGAGCAGATTCTCGGATACATCAAAGAAGTAATTGCACGCCCATAGCCGGCATCTAGGCGCTTATGATGAAAGCTTCGAAAGGAGCTCATCAAGACGATGGCGGCAAAAAAGGCACGAGCGTCAAAAGACATTCGAAGTGTCTTCGTGTATTTGTTCTTCTGCGCTGTGGCTGTGTTCCCCTATGTTCACGCGCAATCCATCGCTGAGCCCGCCGGCCAATCGCTGCCGCGGAATCTCGGCGACCTCAAACTGCAGATCACGGATTACGAACGTTCGGGACGTTATCAGCGTGACGTCGCGATCGTATTCGGCAACGCTGAAGCATATGTGCTCCGGCGAGCACCTCTCGTACGCAAACCCGCAATCGTCTTAGACATCGACGAAACCTCGCTTTCGAATTGGCCGCAGATTCAAGCGAACGACTATGGCCGCATTGCGAATGGTCCCTGCGACCTTCCAGCCGGGCCCTGCGGCCAAGCGAGTTGGGTGACGAGGGGTCAAGCTGAAGCGATCATCCCGGCACTCGGTCTTTTCAGAGCAGCGAAAACAAAAGGTGTTTCGATATTTTTCATCACAGGAAGATACGAGACCGCACGAGAAGCAACCGAAGCGAACCTGCGCAAGGTTGGATACGACGGTTGGAGCGCTCTCATCATGCGGCCTGCAGGAACATCAACCCCGTCAGCAGCCGATTACAAAGCGCCTGAGCGGGCTAAAATCGCAGCTCAGGGATTTACGATCATCGCCAATGTTGGCGACCAGCCCAGCGATCTCGCTGGAGGAAATGCAGAGCGCACGTATTTAGTGCCGAATCCGTTCTACCGGATCCCGTAGTTCCGCGTCTAGACGGAAGCGGGCCGATGCGCCCGGAGGAACGAATGTATCTGACGCACTGCTAACGGAATCCGCTCCTTCGGTTCCTTCCACGGGAACATGCTCACTTCAGCCTTCGGCGCGAGCATCGCGGCCTCCATGGCGACCGCGTATGGATGCGCCGGTATATCGTCCGGCAGGATCAATACGGGCGTCTGACAATTCCGCACGAAATCCCGCGTCACAGTGAAAACGAAGTCGGCATTGGTGCGGTACATCTTGGTCAGAAATTTGCCGACCATCTCCATTGTGATTTCCGGCCGGCGCTTAACCAATTCCGGACCCCAACCAGTCATATTGTTGTCGTAGAACAGAGTCGGCATCTCCGGCCGAAACCCGCTCGGCTGTGCGAGCACGCCAGCAACAACACGATTAGGTGCGCGCTTCAAAAGATTCCAGACGAAGGGGCCGCCAATGCAGAAGCCCATCACCATGAACTTATCGATGCGGAGATGATCCATCAATCCTATGTGGTCATCAGTGTATGAATCCCACGGCCGGTCGATGTCAAGCGGGCCGGAAGACTGGCCGCCATTGGCGTTGCGCAGGTCCGAGGCGATGCAACGGTATTCTCCCTTGAACTCCTTGATCGGATCGAAGGGGTGGGTTTCTAAACCGGACATCGTCGAGTTCAATCCGCCGCCGGCAATGATCAACAACGGGAACCCGGAACCGGCTTCCTCATAGTGGATACGAACCGGACCCTTTTCGTAAAAGGACATGGCAGTACCTCCTTGCCGAGTCTGTGCACTAAACACGCCCGGCGCTGCGGCCATCGCTGTCATCGCCGCACCCGTTTTTAACATTTTGCGTCTGATCGGATCCATAACTGCGTCCTCCTTACTGTTCAAACGAATTTACTTCAGCTGATCCTGCACCTTGGCAATACCCGCCTTCGCGCAGGCTTCCTCCTGCGGCTGGCCACCAGGCGCGCCGCTCAAGCCGACGGAGCCGATCGCATCATCACCAATCATGATAGGAACCCCGCCGCCAAGCGGAATGACATCCGTTAGACTACGTTGACCGGCTACGTCGCCATCCGCCGTCCGTTTCGCCCATTCGGCAGAGGTCCTACGGAAGGTCAAGGCCGTATAGGCCTTGCGTCGGGCGAGTTCAAGGTTGTGGGGAGACGCTCCATCGCCCTGAAGAAATACTCGGAGCCGGCCTGCGCGATCCAAAACCGCAACCGAGACTCGCGGAGTGCATTCAGTCAGCGCCGTTTCCGCAATTACTAAGGCCATCTTGATCGAAATGTTCTTCTCGGAGAGTACCTGTGCTCCCGCTGATGAGGATGTTGCAACGAGTGCCGCCAAAACAGGCACGAGGCTCAATCGAACCAACATAGAATCCTCCCGTTTTTTTGCTACTGATTGCCGCAAATGCTGGTCGGGGCGCGCTTTTGATGCGCGATTATGTCACGTTCGTTCGAGTAATGACAGCTGTGGACGAAACGACGGAAGTGTTCACTTGTTTTTTACGAGGATCTTCGCAGACCCAGTTTCTTCATGCGCGCTGCAAGCGTACCAGGTTTAATTCCCAGCAACTCGGCGGCTCCACAGCGGCCGTACACTTTCCACTGTGTTTTGTTCAACGCCGCCAAAACATTGGCCCGCTGGGCGTCACGTACTTCCTCCTCAGTGCGCACCTGAACGAATGTGGAATCGCCGAGCCGCTCTGCTCGCAGGGTGGCGTCCGGAGCGGAAGGCAGCTCAAAGAAGATCAGGCCCCCGCGCGCAGTGATGACTGCTCGTTCCACAACGTTCCGCAGTTCCCGCACGTTCCCTGGCCAGTCATATGCTTTCAAGGCTGCCAATGCTGCGGCACTCATGAGAGCAAGCGGCTTATTGAACTCCTTGCAAGCACGTTCGAGGAAGTGTGCCGCAAGCGTCGGAATGTCCGACTTGCGCTCACGCAGCGGGGGAAGGGTAATCGGGAATACATTCAGTCGATAATACAGATCCTCGCGAAACTTTCCCTCTCGGACTTCTTCGGCCAAATTTCGGTTCGTAGCCGCGATAAGCCGAATATCGGTCTTAAGGGTTTTGTTACCACCGACGCGCTCGTACTCTCCTTCCTGAATCGCCCTCAACAGTTTGGCCTGAAGTTCAATTGGAATTTCACCCACTTCATCCAGGAACAGAGTGCCTCCGTTAGCGAGTTCAAAGCGCCCGACGCGGTCCTGAAGAGCGCCCGTAAAGGCACCCTTGACGTGGCCGAAAAATTCGCTCTCGAAGAGGTCGCGCGGGACCGCACCGCAGTTGACCCTGATCATCGGTCCATCACACCGAGCACTGGCTTTATGAATTTCTCTAGCCACGAGTTCCTTACCGGTACCGGACTCACCGAGAATCAGCACCGTAGCATTCGTAGGCGCAACGAGGGCAATCTGCTCGCTCAGATGCCGCATCGGGGAACTGCGTCCGATGATCTCTCCAATCGCGCGCGTTTCCGCGAGTGGGAGATAGGCATTTTCCCGCTCGACTTTCCGTCGAAATTCGAATGGCTGCTCGAGCTGATCGAAAAATAGGCACGCGCTGCATGCCTTCCAGCTGAAAGGATTCAACCCATCGCCGGCATTCGGCACGTCCACTTGGCGAACGATATTGCCTCTACCTGAGGATGCGGGATCGACGCCGGGCCACATCGACATTTGAAATCTCCTTAAACTTAGACGGAAACGGTAACTCTCATGAACGTGGCCGGTATAAGAACGCCGACGTCCTTACTCTTGTTCTGCACTTCTGCCAGCTGCACAAGCTGGTTGTGAAGTTCCTCGGCTCTCCCACTTTTCTGGGCCGCGTCAACCGCGTTCATGGTCGGGCCATAGTATTTTTCAAACAAATCCATGAACTGTGTCGGGCTTTTGTCGGGCGATGCAAAGTAGTACGTGTCCTTGACCATGGAGATTTTCTCTTTGGGCACGCCGGCCTGACCAAACCGCTCGATGATGTGGCTCTCCACACCCCAAGTCATGGGACTGATGAAGCCTTCCGGAGGTGGAGGTGTGAACGCTGAACTGATCTTCAGCACCTGCGAAACCAACGTTGGATCGTTCGGAATCCAGTTGCCCATCACAATGCGGCCGCCGCGTTTCGTGACCCGGACCATCTCCTTCGCCACATCGAAGGGCTTCGGTGCAAACATGGCGCCGAACACGGACAGAGTCAGATCGAACGAATGGTCGGCGACGCCGTGCAAGTTGCAGGCATCGCCTTCCTGAAACGTCAGGTTCCGCAGGCCGGCCGCTGCGGCTCGTTGGTTTCCGGCCTTCACCAGGTTTCTGGCGATATCGATTCCGACAACCTGAGCTCCCAAACGGGCCAACGGAACTGCTGTCGTGCCATCGCCGCTGCCCAAGTCCAGAACTTTCATCTCGGGCGTTATTCCGAGGGACTCAACGATTACTTCTCCAGATTGACGCATGAACGCAGCAATCTGGGTGAAGTCGCCTTTTTCCCACAATGCTTGATTTGGATTCGCTATACTTGCCGAAAAGTTTGTCATGGTGTTCTCCCTGTTTTATGCTTCGCTTTCACGGCTGGTCTCCTAACCAACTTGCGCAATTGTGCAATGCGCCGCCTGATACATCCATGCCCGAGCGTCTCGATGTTTTGCTCCTACGGCTTGCGGAAGCGGATTACTTTGCGTGGGGGCCGGCGAACTTTGCAGAAAGTCCGGAGGGCCAGTGGATGCATTCTCTGAAATCCTGAGCGGAGTTAAGCTGAACGGCGCCCTATTCTTCAGCGCCGAGTTCTCGGCTCCCTGGGGCTTTTCAACGCCGCCGCCGAGCGCCGTCGCGGACGAACTTGCCCCCGGTACGGAACACCTGGTGCTTTATCATTTCCTTATTAATGGTGGAGCAATCGTGCAGTTGGTCGATGGACCATCTATGGACCTTACCGCCGGCGACGTCGTCATTTTTCCCCACGCGCATCAACACCACATGACCAGCGGCAGAGGTTCAGTAGCGCCATTTCCAAACTATGGAATTTCCGCCAAGATCAAGTCGCGCGACTTGAGTCCATTGCGGGCTGGCGGCGGCGGTGCCACGTCGCGATTTGTGTGCGGGTACATGACTTGCGATCCCTATCTGTGCCGTCCGGTACTGAACGGGCTTCCGCCCATCTTTAAGGTCAACATCCGGACCGATCGCTCCGGGCAGTGGCTTGAGAGCTCCATCATGCACTTGTTGGAAGAAGCAGCTTCGGGACACGTCGGCACCGAAGCCATGCTTGCCAAACTGTCGGAAGCCTTGTTCGTGGATACGTTGCGGCGCTACGTTGCCAGCTTGCCGGAACAACAAATGGGATGGCTCGCAGGCACGCGCGATCCTATCGTAGGGAAAAGCCTCGGCTTGCTGCATAGCCGCGTCGCCCATCCGTGGACAATCGCGGATCTCGCGGACGAGGTGGGCATTTCACGATCCGCTCTCATCGAACGCTTTACCCGCTATCTTTCCGAGCCGCCCATGAGTTATTTGACCCGCTGGAGGCTTCAATTGGCCGCGCGATCACTCGAAAGGACATCGCGAAGCGTTGCGGAAATCGCCGCCGATATCGGATACGAATCGGAAGCTGCCTTCAATCGCGCATTCAAGCGTGAGTTTGGGCAGCCTCCAGGCCGATACCGCAGCGATCATAGGAGTTCGCCGGCCAAGAACGGCAAGAACGATTTTTTCCCAAAAACGAGCTGAACTTACTCGGACCTTCGTGTCCCACCTTGCGAATCGAAGCTTGCTGCTTCGTCGTGTGTTTCAGCGTCGGTCAGCACTACGTGGGTTAGTTGAAAGCTACGAACCCGCAACTGGCGTGAGTCTTCAAATGCGATCTCGTATTCGTCCATCACGTCCATGCCGTGCCTGTCCGGTGCGATCAAAACAACTGTTCCAATCGCGTCTCCGCCGTGCAGCTCGCCCAAGAGGCCATTCAGTGCGACGCGCTCTCCGATTTTGAACCGTGGCATTGACTTAAACCTCCGAACCTCTACGAACACTCCTTGTCAAAGGCTCTTACGTATACCCATGTGACCGACATCAATAAATGGGTCAAAAGTCACATTTGCTTGTGACAAAAATCTCATACGATTTAGAACCAAAGTTCTAGACGAAAACCAAAACGCGCTATTACGTGATCGTGAGAAACGCAATCAGTCGATACGCAACGCAATGATGGGATCGATCTTCAAGGCACGCCGCGCCGGCACATAACATGCGACGAGCGCCAACACAGCGAGAACGGCGGTGACGATCATGAATGTCACTGGATCCGTCGGCGTGATACCCCACAGGAAAGTTCGGATTACCCGCGTGATTACGACCGCTCCTGCAACTCCGAGCCCAAGGCCGATGGAGACGAGCAGCAACCCCTGCCGAAGAACAAGCCTGAGAACACTCGCGGGCGGCGCGCCTAATGCGACGCGAATTCCGATCTCGTTTCGGCGATGCATCACGGCATGCGCCATGATGCCGAAGATTCCTATCACGCAGAGAAGAGCGGAGATAGTCGCGAATATTGAGAGCAGCGCTGTGTATTGCCTGAGATCCTGAAGCTGCGCCCCAGCGTATTCTTCCACGGTTCTAACAGTCGAAATCGCTGCAGTCGGATCTATTTCCCGAACTGCCGCCCTCAGCGCATCGATTGGCGGTGCGCCACTTGTTCGAACAACGAACGTCTTCACCAGAACCTGGCGCGCGATGTTGAGATCCATGCGGCGAGGTAGCTGGTCTTGCGCTACGTACACCTGCGGCTGTGACGAGAGTTCATAGCGGTTCTGGCGAACGTCACCGGCGATTCCCACAATTTCGCGCGGCTGATCGTCAAGAAGGTCAAATACGATTCGCCGTCCGATCGGATCGTCGTTAGGAAAGAACCGGCGAGCGAGAGCCGAATTGATGACAACGACAGGACGTCGCGATGATGCATCATCAGGGCCAATACTGCGGCCGCGCATTAATGGAATCCTCAACGTCTCGAAATAGTCCGCGGTGACGGGATACCATTCTGCTGCCCACGCTTCACGTTCGGCCGGCTCGGTGGGCGTATCGTCTCTTGCAAAGGTGACGCGCCGAGGCATTCCTCCCAAGGGCGGCGTAATCGCCACGGTTACCGACTCGACAGCGGGCAGGCTTTTCAGACGATCGCGGATCCGCTCGGTTATCTGGTTAAGCTTACCGTCGAATTCAACCATCAATCCGCCGGCCGGCGTGTTGCCGGCGCCTTTGTAGTAAACGGAACGCGAGAATGGAATCTGAAAAGTAACCAGGCCGTGAGGCATGAAGCCAACCTGTGCCATGTCGAGCAGGAGTAAGCTTCGAAGCATCAGGCCCGACCCGATGAGCAGAACAACCGCAAGCGAAATTTGAAGCACAACAAAACCGCTGCGGAGTCTTTGCCGCTGCGGACCAAGAGTCGCGCTTCGAGAGGTCTCCCGAAGTGCCCCAGTTAAATCGGCACGTGAAACCTGCATCGACGGCAGCGTCCCGAACACCAAACCTGTTACGCCCGAAATCAGAAGAGTAAAGATAAACACATGCAGGTCCATGCCGACTTCGGTCAACCGCGGAAAGTCTGGAGGGCCAAACCGAATGAAAGCTCCTAAGCCTGCTGAGGCGAACATCAATCCCAGCAGACCCGCGATCAACGCCAACAAGACGGTTTCCACCACCAATTGACGAATGATGCGCCATCGGTTCGAGCCGATCGCGCTTCGGATCGCCAGTTCCCTGCGGCGCCCGACACCTTGAGCCAGCAGCAGTCCTGCGACGTTCGCGCAGGCGATCACGAGAACAAAGAAGACAGCACCTTGAAAGATCAATAACGCCTTTCGGATCCTGCCGACGTATACGTCCTGCAGCGATTCGACTTTCAAATCCCAGCCGCGCTGGACCTCCGGCAGTTGTTCACCTAGCTGCACAGCGATCGAGTTCGCTTCATTCTGCGCTTGTTCTAGAGTCGCACCCGCTTTCAGTCGGCCGATCGCCGTAAAAATCCGGTTTGGACTTCGTGGCACCGGCCCATGCGGCGGGGTGACCGTCTGACGGATCCAAATTTCTGCGTCCGGATTCAATAGCTCGAATCCGGGCGGCATCACTCCTGTCACCGTCGCAACACCGAGGTCCAAAAGCAATTTCTTGCCTAAGACATCAAAAGAGCCTGCGAATTTTCGCTGCCACAGGCCATGGCTGATGACGATGAACAAGTCATTAATATCATCGCTCTCATTCGGCCATCGGCCGACCATCGGTTGAATTCCCAGAACAGCAGCCATCTCCTGCGTGAACCACTGCGCTTGCACGCGTTCCCAATTGGCGCCATCGGAGTTTTCTGCGACGGTGAATGCTTCGTATAGCCGTGCCGCACCAACGGCTTCAAACAGGCGCGTGTTATCGCGCAACATGACGTATGCGCCGGACGTCCCCGGGAACTTTTGTTCCGGATGATTCGCGGGAACGGACCAGATCACGGCCAGCCGGTCCGATTTCGGATAAGGCAGTGCGCGCCACAGCAACGAATTTACGAGGCTGAAGATGACGGTATTTGCTCCAATCGCAATAGCCAGTGTTAGGACCGCAACTACTGTGAACCATGGATTGCGGCGCAAAATCCGAAAGCCATATCCCACATCGCGAATCAAATCGCTGAGAATTCCACCACCACGAACATCAAGCCCGCGTTCTCGGATTAAAAGTGCGCTGCCGAATCGGCAACGCGCGGCAGAGTCCGCCTCTTTGCGAGTCATTCCCTTCTGTTCGTATTCTTCGGCTAACAAATCCAGGTGAAGACGCATCTCTTCGTCGCTCTCACGTTCGATTTTGCGTCCGGTGACGATAGCCTTCAGGCGAAGCCAGGCGAGGCGAAGCGCATTCATATCACGCCCCCTGTTCGAGCGCCTTCAGAACGCGCGCAACTGCAGTCGAAAGCCGAAGCCAGCTTTCCGTTTCCTTCTGCATTTCGCGCCGGCCTTTGCGGGTAAGCTTGTAGAATCGGGCTCTGCGAGCGTTATCCGTCAATCCCCATTCCGACTCGATCAGCCCTTTCTGTTCCATCCGATATAGCGCTGGGTAGAGTGAGCCTTCTTCAACGCGCAGCACGTCGGCCGAGAGCTGCTGGATTTTGGACGCTATGCGGTAACCGTGCATTCGGCCTGCACTCAATGTCTTCAGCACAAGCAAGTCGAGCGTGCCCTGCAGTAGATCAATTTCCTTCATCGCCACGACGGTACCCTTAGATAATCTGGGTAAGTGAAACATAGCCACACCTAGATAATCAAGGCAAAAGGCTATTCCGTTCTCGGCACTCCTTGCATTATCATTTGAGCCATGTCACTACCTGGGATTCTGGTTTCGGCATTCCTTCTGTTGCAGAACCCCGACTTTGGCGCCAAGTTCCTGGATGATCTGCAAACGTTATTCGGACGCCTGGAGACTTC
>Ga0114129_10008409_pt1 | contig 14699 bp, 11 predicted proteins | sample RhiMetdeltSRZDD1_FD_80071 | JGI IMG/M metagenome (GOLD analysis project Ga0114129, IMG submission 80071) | Populus rhizosphere microbial communities from Tennessee, USA - Rhizosphere MetaG P. deltoides SRZDD1 (version 2) (version 2) | ecosystem: Host-associated > Plants > Roots > Rhizosphere >... | reverse complement strand
TTTCTAATTATTATTCTTTCCACACTCAGGCTGAGTCCGAGCCTGACTCTCCTGACGGGAATGCTTTCATCTTTCGGATACCTGTTCCTTGTATTCTTTATAGAAACAACGTTCGATAATGCAGATGCGCGATTGCATGCGTTTCCTCTTGCCTTCTATTTCATCTACGCACTCCTGATACTGACAGGCGCTATTGTCGGAGCGGTCGTCGCCGGCCAGATTCGTACTCACGTCTCGGCCGCACTGCGGGAGGCTGAACTGCAAAGCGAACTCGAGCGGGTTAACAACAATCTCGAAATCGCGCGCTCAATCCAACAGGGCCTGCTGCCGAGTCGTCCGCCTGAGCTGGACGAATTTGAGATTTCTGGTTGGAACCAGCCTGCGGACCAAACCGGCGGTGATTACTTCGACTGGCAGGCGTTACCGGATGGGAGAGTAGCAATCAGTCTCGCTGATGCGACTGGACACGGTATTGGTCCCGCTTTAGTGAGTGCGTCGTGTCGTGCTTACTCACGTGCCAGTTTACTTGCGGGCGCTGATAAGAATGGATTGTTGGACCAGCTGAATAAACTGCTGGCTGACGATCTCTCAGCAAACCGATTTGTTACCTTCGCTGTTGTCTTTCTCGATCCTTCAAACGCGGGTGTGAAAGTACTATCGGCCGGTCATGGTCCGATCCTCCTCCTTAAAACGCGGACCGACAAGATTGAGAATGTTGAAGCTCACGGAATTCCTTTAGGCATGATCGCCGGTATCCCCTATGGCGGCGGGACAGAGGCGCGACTTGAACCGGGAGATATGTTAGTTCTGATTACTGATGGCTTCTATGAATGGGAAAATCCTGAAGGAGAGCAGTTCGGACTGCAAAGGTTAGAAGCAACAATCCGCGAAGCACAAGATTGCACAGCTGAAGAAGTCATCGCCAGGCTTCGCGAATCGGTCCAGAGGTTTTGCAGAGGCACTGCGCAGCAAGATGATCTGACTGCAGTCGTGCTTAGACGCAAACCTGACGCTGAGCAACGAGCAGCATAATCCTGCTAAGTTTCGCGCAAAGACGCAAAGGCGCAAAGGAAAACCGCAAAGAGGAGTTATCCATTCGAGAACTTGCAGTCTTTCTTTGCACCTTTAGGCGTCTTTGCGCGAAACTTTCTTGGTTCAAGTTCTATGTGGCTAAGTCAAACACCCTCGATCGATCAGCCTGAAAGGGCGACATATGTGCAGTCAGATGTTTGAAATTCACCTGTGCCGCCCTTTCAGGGCTCGTTGGTTCCTGACAGCGTTGAGCTGGGGCGGCGCGCTTCGGGCTTGCCTCTGGCTACCATATTCCGCGACTTCGGCGCTTAATTCGTTACCCGCCTTCGATTCTTGCAACCGGCTGGAAACCGTGTCGATCATCAGCCTGCCGCCTGGCGAGCCTGAACGGCATTTCGCTTTGCCCATTCTTCGCGGTGTTGACGGATAATCTCAATCGCCTCATCCGCCGTCGCTACACATACCGGGATATCAACGTCCTCTTCATTGATAAGCGGTGTTTCGAACGAAAGCATTGAGTCGCGTACCCATTCAACCAGGCCGGGCCAGAGTTTCCCCACCAGAATCAGCGGTGTCTTTTCTAAGTGACGAACCTGAAGTAACTGCCAGATCATCATGGTCTCCAATACGGTTCCAATGCCGCCTGGCGCAACAATGAAAGCGTCTGAGGCAAGCACGAAATGGTGAAGACGCGTGAAAAACGTCTTGTGTTCAAAGGCCAGCTCGACGAATGGATTTACTTCTTGCTCAAACGGTAGATCGACTCGAATTCCCATTGACTTGGCCGCGCCGGCGCTTTCAACACCTTCATTTGCTGCTTGCATCAACCCTGGTCCGCCACCAGTTATGATGTCGCAACCCATTCCAGCAAGCGCACTCGCGGCTCTTTTCGTCTCCTCGTACGCAACGGTTCCAGGCTTTGCGCGCGCAGACCCGAAGATTGTCACGCGATAACGGTCGCGGCGTGATGGCTGTAGTCGCGTCAAATTGTTAACTACGTCCCACAGGCCAAGTATGGAGTCGACGACTACTTGTTTGACCTGATCCTCGTTAGCGAGACTTACCTGATTTGTTCTCTGCAGCGTATTGTCCGTTGCGCTCATATGTCCTCCTGAGTTCCGCTAAGGTGCTTAATGTCGAAACAGTGCCGGATTTTCAGATCTCAATAACATCACCCAGTTGCGGCTTCTCTGACTTCAATCCAAAACGCGAATGAATCAGGTCGCCGAACGCATTTCGCGCGCGGTCTTCACCGTGGGTGATGATCGTGCGCGGTTTCGAGGGCGCCACAGTACTAAACCAATCGAGTAGTCCGTTTTGATCTGCGTGCGCACTGAAGCCACCCATCGTGTGTATCGAGGCACGTACCGGGATTTCTTCACCAAAGATCCTCACCGACTTCGCGCCATCAACCAGTTTCCGGCCGAGTGTTCCTTGCGATTGGAAGCCAACAATCAACACCGCCGTATCTGGATTGGGTAAGTTGTGCCTCAGGTGATGCATGATTCTGCCGCCATTGCACATGCCACTGCCCGCCATAATCAGAGATGCTCCTGAGACACTATTCAGAGCTCTGGAATCTCCCGGTTTTGGGCAAGGACGAGCGACACTAAGACTGCGACGCAGCTCGCCTGACTGGACCATCTGCAATGCTTCCGAATCGAACAGTTCATTGTTGCGGCCGTAAATCTTCGTCGCTTCGATTGCCATCGGACTGTCGAGGAAGATTGGAAAAGGTGGAAGTGTCTTCTTTTGAAATGCACCAGCGAGCAGATACAGGAGTAGTTGAGTACGACCAACGGCAAAAACTGGAACTAAAATCTTGGCTTGATTGTCAATGGCCTTAGAAATAATCTCTCGACCTTCGACGGCTGTGTCGCGCATCGACCGGTGATTTCGATCTCCGTAGGTCGATTCCATAATCACGGCATCCGCCTCTTTGAACGGCTCTGGATCATTCAGTAAAGGCGCACCGCGCGGACCTAAATCACCTGAGAATACGACTACTTTCTTGCGCCCATTCTCAGTCACTGTTAGTTCAACGCTTGCTGACCCGATGACGTGGCCGGCATCGACGAGGCGCGCTTTAATACCCGGCGCAACGTCAAAAGACTGATTGTATTTAACCGGTGTTGCGAGCGGCTTGAGTTTACGGACGTCAGTTTCTTCGAATAGCGGTTCCAATGGAGGCAACTTTTGTAACGCACGTTTTTGATTCTGCCGTTTTAAATCTTGCTTTTGCAGACCCAAGGAGTCCTTAAGGATGAGCGTGGCGATGTCGAGAGTAGGTCGAGTTGCAAAGATTGGTCCTTTGTATCCCTGGCGCGTCAGCAACGGCAGACGACCGATGTGGTCCAGATGTCCATGAGTCAAGACAACGGCGTCGAGCTTGCCGCCCTCGAGCTGCGTCTTGCGTCGGTTCTTTGCGCTTTCTTCTTTTCGACCCTGAAAGAACCCGCAATCTATTAAAACACTGGCGTCGTTTGTAACGACGTGATAGGCAGACCCTGTTACGTCACCAGCCGCTCCATGGAAATGAATTTTCATCGTCTCTCCTTCCCTCTCGTCCGAGCATCAAAGCGGCCAGCGCCACTCAATTACATCCGGTTTATCGATCCCATATTGATGTGCATATTGTCGACAGGCGATCTGCATGTTCCGGAACTTCTCTTTTGCATGCGACCCGATTGACCGCAGTTTCGGCACACGATCAATCACATCGATCGCCAACGTATAGCGATCAATCTCATTATCGATGGCCAATTCCATCGGCGTGTTTATGTTTCCGCGTTCTTTGTAACCACGAACATGCAAGTTTTTATGATTCGTTCGGTTATAGGTGAGCTTGTGAATTAGCCATGGATAACCGTGGAAGTTGAAGATTACCGGTTTGTCGGCCGTGAAGAGGCTATCGAAGTCGCGGTCGCTTAGGCCATGAGGATGCTCTCGCTCAGCTTGCAGTTTAAACAGGTCAACCACATTGATGAAACGAATTCTTAGATCGGAGAATTCGCCTCGCAACAAAGCGGTGGCAGCCAAAGCCTCCTGTGTCGGAATATCTCCGGCACAGGCTATTACGACATCCGGCTCTTGTCCCTGATCGTTGCTTGCTTGACTCCAGATGCTGATTCCTTTCGTGCAATGCGTGATTGCAGTATCCATGTCCAGATACTGCAAGTGCATCTGCTTGTCGCTGACGATTACATTGATGTAGTTCTCGCTGCGCAGACAATGATCAGCCACCGACAATAAGCTATTGACATCAGGCGGCAGATAGATGCGCGTAACTTCAGCTCGTTTGTTCACGACGACATCCAGGAAACCCGGATCCTGATGAGTAAAGCCATTGTGGTCCTGGCGCCAGACGGTCGATGTGATCAAGAGATTCAAGGATGCAATGTTCCGTCGCCAGGGCAATTCATTGCAGATAGACAACCATTTCGCGTGCTGGTTGAACATCGAATCAATGACGTGCGCAAACGCCTCATATGTTGAGAGGAACCCATGCCGCCCCGTGAGCAGATAACCTTCCAGCATGCCCTCGAGCGTGTGCTCGCTGAGCATTTCGACGACACGCCCATCCGGCGAAAGTTCTCCGCCATCACTGTCTTCGGGAAAGTAATCGGCTAGCCAGAGTTTCTTGCTGACCTCGTAAATCGCATCGAGCTTGTTCGAACTGTTTTCATCCGGTCCAAAGACTCTGAATGAATCCATATTCAGCTTCATCACATCGCGCAGGAATTTTCCCAGCGGACGAGTGTTCTCTGCTTCAATCCGGCCGGGCTGCTCAAACTCCACGCCGTAGGATCTAAAATTAGGCAGCCGCAAATTCTTTTTCAGTTGACCGCCATTCGCATGGGGATTAGCACCCATGCGTCGATTGCCTTTCGGGGTTAACTCTCGCAACTCCGCAATAAAATGGCCATCAGCATCAAACAGCGTTTCGGGCTTATAACTTCGCATCCACTGCTCGAGGAGTTTCAAATGAGCGGGATTCTTTTTCACACCTGCCAGTGGTACTTGGTGCGATCGCCATAACCCTTCGACTTTGCGCCCATCAACTTCTGACGGCGCCGTCCAACCCTTGGGCGAACGAAGCACGACCATGGGCCAACGCGGCCGAATCGCAGTGCCTGAGCTTCGTGCTTGCTGCTGTAGCGTTCGAATCTCGTTAACGCACTGATCCAGAGTGGCCGCCATCGCCTGATGCATCGTTGGAGCGTCAGAACCCTCGACAAATAATGGCGTGTAGCCGTAGCCCTTAAACAGATCTTCCAACTCCTGGTGACTGATCCGCGCGAGCAGTGTCGGATTGTTAATCTTGTAACCGTTTAGATTCAGGATCGGCAGCACAACACCATCACGAATTGGATTGAGAAACTTGTTGATGTGCCAGGAAGTAGCGAGCGGCCCAGTTTCTGCTTCCCCATCGCCAACGACGGCAGCAACGACCAGATCCGGATTGTCGAAAGCAGCACCACAAGCATGCGACAGGACATATCCCAGTTCACCGCCTTCATGTATTGACCCAGGCGTCTCCGGAGTGCAGTGACTGCCAACGCCCCCAGGGAAAGAGAAGTCTTTGAAAAAACGCAAAAGTCCTTCTTCGTCCTGGCTTTTCTCCGGATAGACTTCTGAATAGGAGCCTTCAAGGTATACAGGCGCTAAGACGCCAGGCGCGCCATGGCCGGGACCCGCCATGTAGATGATATCGAGGTCGTTTTCCCGGATGACCCGATTTAGGTGCGTGTATATAAAGGACAAAGCGGGACTCGCCCCCCAATGTCCCAGCATGCGGTTTTTGATATGTTCCGGCTTTAAAGGTTGACGTAACAGTGGGTTAGCCTGGAGGTAGATCATTCCAACAGCGAGATAATTGCAGGCGCACCAAAAAGCATGGGTTTTTCGGGCTTCTTCATCTGTCAACGGATTACCTTGAACCGTCGAACGGGCAACTCCAAAAGCGCTGAGGTCGGTAGCTATTGACCTACTCGCAATCATGTAATCCTCCTAATTTGCGCGAAGCCGTGTTCTCAGATATGTGATCGGCCGGAGCCTTCCGGAGATCTGAATTTGGCAACAGACGTACTAATTCCGTTGATTCTATGCGGTATTCGGAAACGCGGTTACTGTCAGAAATAACAGGCGGAGTCACTTAACGGTCATGCACCTTCGAGCTGACTTGCGTGCCACGAAAGCTTGAGATTGAGCTGCCGTGTCGCATTTGCGGCAAGTCGACCAAGTATTCCCGCGTATGTGGGAAACGATAGTGGGACTTGTGCAAGGTCATCAACACGCATCCCTCCCGCGATAGCTACTGCCGCTACCTGAGTGATCTCAACAGCGCGCTCACCCACAACATGACAGCCCAGAATTTTTCGTGTTGCCCGGTCCACGATTAACTTACAAAATCCATCTGTTCGACCATCAATGATCGTTCGCGTAGTCGAATCAAAACCAATATGAGCCACGACCACGTCGTGAACCGCACGTGCTTTCGCCTCCGTCAGACCAACTTGTGCATACTCGGGATCGGTAAAACTTCCGATCGGAACACCAAGATTGACGATCTGGGCACCTGCTCCTTTGATCGCGTTGGTAGCTGCGATGTACCCATCTTGAATCGCCTGCGGAACTAACATCAGGCGACCAGTGACATCACCAGCCGCAAACACGTTAGGAGATGAAGTTTGAAGGAATTCGTCCGCCTGAATAAAACCTCTCGCATCAGTCGTTACGCCAACCTTGTCCAAATCCAATCCATCAGTGTTTGCCACCCAACCAATAGCCGTGACGGCAAGCGCAGCCTCAACACTCCCTTTATCGCCATTCTTGGAAAAAACCATCCGCACGCCTTCAGGTACTTTTTCAAATGATTCGATGACCCCGAAATTCTCCGTAACCTCGATTCCCGACTTCCGGAAAGCATCTGCAACCGCCGTAGACACATCTTCATCTTCAGTCGGAAGAATTCGAGCTCCCGCATGGAACAGTTTGATTTTTGAGCCAAACGCATTGAAAACTGAGGCCACCTGAGCACCTGTCGCGCCCGCGCCAATCACTAGCATCGACGGAGGCACTGAACGTAGGCTCCACGCATCACTGTGAGTTGCCGTCAGCTCGAACCCGGGAACAGAGAGCTTTCGACTTGAGCCGCCGGTACAAACGATGAACTTTTTCCCTTTAAGCTCCAATCCAGTACCAGTGATAATCGTTTCTCTATTGACGAACCGCACTCCACGCGAATTCTCATGGACTGTTACACCGACGTCATCGATGTGTTTTCGAAAGGCCGAATGCGCTCTTACTGCACTGGTGACTTCGCGCACTCTCTCGAGTAGGCGCGTGTAATCAAGAACGGGTTCACTGACACTGATACCGTAACGAGCTAATTGCCGAGTGTTTCTGAGCAAGCGGGCAGCATGGGCCAATGTTCGAACCGGAACCGGCCCATCATTTGCTGCCATGCCCCCAAACTGACCTTGAGTGACCAGAGCGGTGTTTGCGCCGAGATCTCCGGCACGAAGTGCAGCCACGACACCAGCAGGACCAGCACCGATCACAATCACGTCTAGCATGATTTACGTTAGCTCTCTACTTGATGTGAACGACGCCAGCGGCGGGCAATGCGGTTGATAGGACCACGAAGTACGATGTAAGGGACTACCGCTAAAAGAATGGCAACAATTATCGTCTCAAGGGGATAAATCCACCGCTGGACTATCCACTGGTAAATCAGATCCATGACAATTGCCAGGACGAACACCCGCGCGATCGCCTTCCATGCCTGACGTAATAACTCGGCTCGTTGCGGCGGATCGGTCACGACGGTCCACAGAAAAGGGGGTCGACCCTCTCTGGCATCCTTCAAGCCCGCTTTCAGTGCGAGCAATAGAGCCATCGCTGGCTGCAAAATAATGCGAAAGGTCATTGGACCGCCTACGCGTGCCAAAAGGTTATCCCATACCCGAGCCAACATCTCTTCCATTGGCTTTAGCTACATTGCCTAGAAATGAAATGAGCCAGAAATCTGAACTGAATAGCCTTGAAACGTCGACCTGTTCGCGAACTCTTTAAAATACTTGAAACCCAAACTTAGATTAGCCGCCGGCAACATCACATTCGTCGCGAAGCCCAGCGCATTTACCCTGTAATGAGCGTTTGCTTGCTGTGGAGTAATAGTCGGTCCGGTCTTGTTCGTGGTCTGCCATTGGTTGTAACCAACGAGGCCGAGTTGCAGACGGCCCTCACCTGCAAGACCGATTGAATGCGTTACGGAATAATCCAAGTTTAAAGTTTGACCTGGATGAATATTGCTTTGCTTCTGCGTGCTATGGAACTCATACAGCTCGAAAGCAGAGACAGACGTCGCTTTGTTTTCGCCTAAGTAGAGAGTTTGGCCTGAAGCTAAAACGTGGGTCCAATAGCCGGAGCCAACGTTATCATTTGCTTCAGCGTCGAACCTTCCTGTCGGCGCAAGAAATCCATAGATCGTTCGAATGGCCACGCGGTCCTTGGTCCAACCGAGAATGAATGGTTGATAATACGAATCGGCAAAGCCGCCGCCACCACTTATCGGACCGGTAACGTCTGAAGTAAGAGAGTTGTTGGCAACTGGAAAAGTGGCTGACATCGAAAGCTTAGCGCCTCCGAGAATCTCTTTTTTACCCACCCAGGTTAGAGTGTTCATGTCCATTATTACTGAGTTGTTTCCTGTCGCTATTACTTCGCCGTCAGGGCCCTTCAGTCGATCACGCGAGTAGATCAGAAATTGGTTTGAATACGTAAAGCCTGACGCGGGCGTAACTCCGGAGTTCGTAGCGCTCATACCCAGCGGATACACGCCTCTGACCTGGGCCTGATCCTGATCAACGCCAACAACCAGGCAAACCAGTGCGCATAAACCAGCTGAAACAATCCAACGGCAAGGGAAACGTTTTCTCATGCGCTGACTTCTATGTTTGAAGATCCGCGAGCCAGCGCAACGCTCGCAGTCCAGGCATGAAGCAATATTCACCGCCGCGTGTCACAACGAACTGCGGTATTCCCTGGCAACGCCTACGAACTGGCTTGCGGGGCACCGTAAAATAACCCTTACCTTCAGTCGAGCCGACTATCGGATCTTTATCAGCTCCAGCTCCAAAGAAAATTCCGTCATTAATCCATTCTGATTGGACAAACTCAAACTGCCGACCGATATTTGCTCCGACGAAAGCAAACATCAGCCCACGCTCGGCGCCGTCGTCGTCCAAAACGCCGTCCGGAAGTAAGGGCCCATAGGCGGTACCACGACGAATCATTCGATGGATTCTGGCGACTCCGGCGATCGCGGCGTCACGAGGGTTTGTGCGACGAATGTGTGACCCGCCTGGTGTTTTCAATCCGGCCGCGTCATCCTCCTGAAAAAGAAAATTGTTGTTTCGCTGAGGATCCGCACCAAGTTCTGGATCATCATGAAAGGGACAAAGAGCCAACGGGGCGCCACTGCGCCAGCGTCCCATCATCTTTGCCGCGAGTAACTCTTCATCGTTGAGATCCGTGGAGTTGGCTTTTAGATATCTTCGAAACTCAGCTACGCGTTGATGCAATTTTCGAAATACCACATACGTACCGTTTCGACCGAGTAGCTCAGGCTGCGTCTTCTGAATACCACCGATTTCGTCAGGATAACCGAGTACAAACTCTCCTGCCTTGAGTGGTTTTTCCTGCGGATTGCTTCCAGGAATGCCACTTCCTTCGATAGCGGGATGACTGATTCCATCTCGATATCCAAAAGGCTCCTTTTCATTCGGCAGCGCGTGACAGTTCTGCCGCCAGATGGCCTGAATGCCCTTCATGCTCTGGTAAGTCTTTCGCGCGTTAGCAAGAGCACCTTCAAGCCGCTCTTCATTCGGCGATACGGCTACGATTACAACGTGAACATCGCGTGATCCGAGCGGCTCTTCCCAGTTCTCAGGACTGCTTTCTCCTACGTCACCCAGCTCTTTAGCGCGCGCTGCCATTCCCTGGCGAAATTCCCATGAAAAACTGTCGAGCGACTCTTGTGGGACGCCGAGCGCTTTGAAACCCTGATATGTTAAAGCGACGCTCACCCATGTGTCAGCCAATGGACTGTTCGGGTTAGCTGCCGAAGTAACGACCTTCGACACTCTATCCATCAACTCCCGTCCTGCCTTGCGATCATCGATGCGCAGCGCAATGTAGGTGGCCACGTACGGAGCAGGACGGGGACGTAATACGCCGCTTTGAATATCGTCGAGCTCAAGATTGGCGGTTGCTTGACTCACGGCTTCTCACTTTATGCAGTGGCGATGTTCTTCCAGAAATTCTGAAGACTCTCCGTACCGCCGAATAGCGTAGTGAAGTTAGTTGAGTCCACCATCACGATGTCGCCGGCGCGACCGTCGTTGGGTGGCAGCCAGAGCAGACAATTGAATTCCGTATTTCCGGCAGCTGTGAAAGGATGTGGCCGGTCGGGATCGATAGGCTGTCGTGCCAGCACGTGCACAGTCTTGCCATTATCTTTCGTCAATGCGTAATGCGGCAGGTGTGGATGGAAATTGAGAGTGGGGACATTTTTGAGCAGGCCCAGTTTGTCAAAATCACGAAAAGCTGTTAACGGAGCAATGTCTCGCGTGCCTTTGATAAGTGCCGGACGGAGTCCCCACTGATTTATTACGGGCACATTCAACGCGGTCATTAGCGATCGGGTGTACTGACTGAACCGCTGCTGGCGAGGTACCAGCGCATCACCGTGGTGCTTATATTCCATTTGTTGCTGTTCTTTGTCCTCAACGAAGCCAACATCGTGGTGCGGCCCGATCATCAAGCAGGTGCCTTCACGCTTTAGCCATTCGTTAATTGCTTCGATCTCCTCCGGCGCGACCGTTTGGCCTGATAACAAGTGGTCCAAGCCAAAGACCAGAAGCGTATCAGTGTCTGCAAGGATGCGCTCATCGATCGGCTGTTTGTATCCCGCCTGGTCGATGCGCTGAAATACCGCGACGGGTTGACCAGTCACTTCGCCGGCAAGTTGCTGAAAGCTCAGGGTTGAGCGGTGAAACAACTCGAGAGTACCCGCAATTCCCTGTAGAAACTGTGCCGCACTCCATTCTGGTGTTTCGTAGGCCGGCCAAAGGACATTGCGAACTTCGGTCATCGTGGAGAAACGGTTCTCCATCTCTGCTGGATCGCGTTGAGTTTCCCAGGGATAACTCCACGTCCAGTAGATACTCAGGCGGCGCCTGCCGGGCGTGTATTTGCGCGGAATGTGGTTTTGGTTGTATGTGCGTGCAGGTGGTTTTGCTGCGCTCATACGATGAGCCTTTCTCTGGATGCCGAATTACGATTAGTTAATTTGTTATTGCATTTGATCGAGCATCTCGCCTAACGCTGCCCTGACCTGCAATCCCTTCTTGATTTCATCAGCGCTGTAATACGGATACTCCGCGTATTCCAAAAAGCTCGGACACTGGTGGTCACGTACGAACTTGATGAATGCGTCGGGATTTGTTTTCCAGTCTTCGGGAAACCCTTCGAGGTTTTCGAACACGGTATTAACTCCAAGGCTGATGAAAAGAGCGACTGCATCTTCCGTGTACTTGTCGAAGTCGGTATCGAAAATCCCCTGATACATGAAGTAGTTCGTACCATTAATTGGGAACAGCACCCAACGTAGGTAATGCAACTTCAGCGGAGCAAGCACGTTGGGGTGTTGTGCCAGGGTCTTCTCGATGTTTTGCGCATACTGGTAAAACACGGGTTCACGTCCCGGTATGATCTTCGCGATGATTGTGAATCCGTGACAGGCAGGAGTCTTTGGGTATATGGGACCGTACTTACCTTGTGGTAAGTGCGAAGTGTCTTTTGGCATTGCCATTGCGGCCGGTTTGATCTCCATAATCCTTCTCCTTATTTCATACTTTTCCTAAGAGTAGATCGTACGGAACGCAACACAAATTTGTACTGTAATAATTGACAGGGAGGAGAGAAAGCCGGCGGACTTGTGTAGATCCTGTCAGAATTAACAGGTCACTTCCCTCTTTCTTAATCGCTAAACTCCGGCTGTGTTGCCCACTTGCCCTTTTGACTGGAGGTTGAAGCAGCCTTCAGCTTTTGTTCCTCCACTGAAATCCCGACGTCATTATTCTTCGGCTGCACGGGAACGGAGTTTGCGAATTAGCCTGATGCCAACTCACACGCAATCTAAGGAAAGGTGATTTATGAAAGAGTTCAACTTGACGCAAAAACTCTCGGCTGAGTTTCTGGGAACGATGTGGCTAGTTTTCGGCGGTTGTGGCAGTGCGGTGCTTGCGGCTGCGTTTCCGCAGGTAGGGATCGGACTACTTGGAGTGTCGTTCGCGTTTGGTCTCTCGGTCCTCACGATGGCTTACGCGGTCGGCCATGTGTCAGGCGGTCACTTCAACCCCGCAGTCACAATCGGCTTGTTCACCGCCCGGCGTATTCCCGCGAAAGACATTCTTCCGTACGTCGTCGCACAGTTTGCTGGCGCCATTGCCGGCGCGGGAGTTTTGTATCTAATTGCGACAGGGAAAGCGGGATTTGATGTCGGTGCCGGTTTCGCATCAAACGGTTATGGAGCTAACTCACCCGGAGGGTATACATTGCCCTCTGCGCTAATAAGCGAAGTAGTAATGACTTTCTTTTTCCTTATCGTGATTCTCGGCGCTACGGACGAAAGAGCTCCAAAGGGACTTGCACCGATCGCGATTGGACTGGCGCTGACTCTCGTACATCTCGTGAGTATTCCCGTCACGAACACTTCGGTGAATCCAGCACGGAGCACCGGGCCCGCATTATTTGTGGGAGGATGGGCGATCAAACAACTATGGCTGTTCTGGGTTGCGCCGATTGCCGGTGCGGTTATCGCTGGTGCGGTGCATCGTGTTCTGATGACAGAGAGTGAAACTGCTGAGATCAGCCCAGCATTGGAGCCGACGATGACGCCATGATGTTTTAGGCATCGGGTGTCAGGTCTCGGGTGTCAGGTGGCAGCCTGACACCTGATTTTCCCGACACCTGACACCCGATACCCGACACCTGAAACTTATTTCACTTCCGGAATCAGATAAAACATCAATGCAATAATCGCGTAGACAGTCACCAGTTGGACGCCTTTGTACCAGTTCGACTGCCCATCCCCAGACACCATCGCGCCGATCAGTACAGCCATAAACAACGAACCAATCTCGGCGCGACCAAATGCGAGTTCCAACGGTTGTGGCGCGATAAAGTAGCTAGCAATCACGAGTAGCGGAGCAACGAACAAAGCGATCTGGATACAACTACCGAATGCAATTCCCACCGACAAATCCATCTTGTTCTTTCGCGCCATAGCGACAGCGGATCCGCTTTCTGCTGCTCCACCCACGATCGCCACAAACACGATTCCAATAAAGACTTGCGACATACCGAGCGCTTTACCAGTTTCCTCTGCCGCGCCCACGAGAATCTCGCTCATCCAGGCAGCCAACACAGAGGCAACCAACAAACTGATCACGGCTCGCGAGACACTCCATTGTTCGCCGTGGTGCTGGCCTGCACCCTCATCACTCTCCAAACTCGCGAACGCTGAAGAATGGGTTCTGAGGGAATACAGAATATAAAGTGCATAAGCTACCAGTAACAGAATGGCAATTCCGAGATTCAGGAGTTTCTCCTGTCGCACTACCTCGTTTGGCGCAAGGACACGACTGAAGGCGCTGGGAACCATCATGCTTGCAGCGGCTAAGAACATCATTGTGCTGTAAGTGCGAGCGGCAGTGGCGTTGAATTTCTGGTCGTGGAAGCGGATGCCGCCGAGTAAGAAGGCAACACCCAGAGCTAACAAACAGTTGGCAAGGATTGCGCCCACCAGAGATGCGCGCACCATATCGAGAAGACCTGCCTTCAAAGCGACGAGCGCGATAATCAATTCTGGCGCGTTACCAAACGTTGCATTCAACAAGCCGCCAACTGCATCGCCTGTCCGTGTCGCAATCTGTTCGGTCGATTGCACAATCAGCGCGGCGATGGGAATGATGGACAGTGCAGCCATGAAAAAGAGCACAGGAGCGGAGACGTGTCCAAGGTGTTCAAGAGCCACCGTAATCGGGATGAATATGAAAAACCAATTGATTGGACTGCGGATGAAGCTGCTGAAGGGTGTATGCGGGATTGGCGATCCAGCGTCGTGAAGTTCAGCTACTGCGGATCCACTGTTAGTAGACATGTCTGACATCCCTTTCGTAATTCAGAACACAAACTCGAGTGTTTGGAGTGCGATTTCGACGAGTCTGGATCGCCGCTTTCCTGCTTCGAGTTGACGCTGCCGTCGTGGGGGAGGGGCGTCAAGCCGCCGTAAGCAAAGCGGCGACACCGACTCGTCGGGACACATTGCAAAGACCGATGCGCTACTGTCCTGCTTGATCAAGTAACCTGACTTGGCCAGTTGAGACTTGATAGATTGCTCCAACAATCTTTATCTTGTTTTCTGCTAACCGTGCCTGTCCCTCAGGCGTTTCGACAATTTGCTTTACAGTCCAACGAACATTACTTTCGATTGCTTTAGCTAAGTGCTCTTCAGCTGACAGTGTGGGATCCGAAGGGGACAAACCTTTAAGGATGTTGTCAACCAGAGTTTGAATCCGAGAACGATGTTGCTCTCC
>Ga0114129_10008407_pt1 | contig 14700 bp, 14 predicted proteins | sample RhiMetdeltSRZDD1_FD_80071 | JGI IMG/M metagenome (GOLD analysis project Ga0114129, IMG submission 80071) | Populus rhizosphere microbial communities from Tennessee, USA - Rhizosphere MetaG P. deltoides SRZDD1 (version 2) (version 2) | ecosystem: Host-associated > Plants > Roots > Rhizosphere >... | reverse complement strand
TTGCCCGCAATCGCATCGTCGTGTCGCCGATGTGTCAGTACCAATCGATGAGCGGAGCCCCGACCGATTGGCATCTGGTGAATCTTGGGAAATATGCCATAGGCGGCGCCGCCATCGTGTTCACCGAGGAAACCGCGGTGGAGGAGCGTGGCCGCAAAACCTACGAATGCGCCGGAATCTATTCGGACGATCATGTTCGCGCTTACCGCGGGATCACCGATTTCATTCGCAGCCAGGGCGCGCTGCCGGCGATCCAGCTCGGTCATGCCGGTCGGAAGGCATCGAGCGATGTGCCGTGGAAGAACTTCAAGCCGCTGGACGAGGCCGACGCGGCGCGCGGCCTGAAACCCTGGGTGGGGCTATCGGCAAGCGCGATCCCCGATCCGCGACCGGGCTCGTCGATCCCGATCGCGATGTCCACGAGCGATATCCGCGACATGATCGAGGTCTGGCGCGATGCGGCGCTTCGCAGCGTGGATGCCGGTTTCGATATTTGCGAAATTCACGGAGCGCATGGCTATCTGATCCACCAGTTCCTCAGCCCGCTCGCGAACCGCCGCAACGACAGCTATGGCGGCGATTTGAACGGCCGCATGCGCTTCGCTCTCGAAGTTACCGAGGCGGTGCGGGCCGTGTGGCCGCAAGATCGGCCGCTGTTTTTCCGCTGCTCCGCGACCGACGGCCCGGAAGGTCTATGGAGCATCGACGACACCATCGTATTGTCGCGCGAATTACGCGATCGCGGCGTGGACGTCATTACCTGTTCATCGGGTGGAATCAGCGGACCGATCAACACGGCGGTTGTTCCGCGGCATCCTGGCTATCATGTCGCCTATTCGGATCGCGTGCGTCGCGAAGCCGGCATCAAGACCGTTGCCGTCGGACTGATCACGGAAGCGCATCACGCCGAGCAGATTCTGCGCGACGGACAGGCCGATCTGATCGCGCTTGCACGAGAGCTTCTTTACAATCCGCACTGGCCTGTTCATGCTGCCAAGGAATTGGGCATTGAGAACTACCTCGATGTTCTTCCATTTGCCCTTTCGTGGTGGCTCAAGCGCCGGGAAGAAGTGCGCCAGTTGAAGCCGAACTGAGCGCGCCGTCGACTTATAACGACTGCGGGGAATGCCATGCTGTTGCGCATGATCTTTACGGCGCTGCTCGTCGGATTTTCGCAACAAGCCGCGCTTGCACAGTACCCGACGAAGCCGGTCCACATTGTTGTCCCTTACCCGCCCGGAGGCGCTGTCGACGCTTTCGCGCGCGTGCTGTCGCAGCAGCTGTCGGATGTCTGGGGCCAGCAGGTCGTGGTCGACAATCGCCCGGGTGCCAGCACGATGATCGGCGCGGAGCAGGTTGCGAAATCAGCGCCTGACGGGTACACGCTTCTGCTCTCGGCAGAGCTGACCTTCGTGACCGTGCCTCATCTTTACGAAAAGATCCCCTACGACCCGTTGAAAGATTTTGCCCCAATCACCGCCTTGGTTTCTGCGACGCAGGCTCTGGTTGCCAACCCGTCCCTTCCGGCGAAGACGGTCAAGGATATCGCGACGCTCACCAGGGCTAAGCCGGGCGAGCTCAGCTATGGATCGTTCGGAATCGGCTCGACGGGCCATCTCAATATGGAGGTGCTGCAGGCGATGACCGGCGCGCGTTTCAATCATATTCCCTACAGCGGCGCCGGGCCCGCAATGAACGACGTCATCGGCGGCCACATCAACCTCATGTTTGCGTCGCTGAGCATCGTCAAAGGCAATGTGCAGGCCGGCAAGCTGCGCATGATCGGCGTCGGAAGCGATCGCCGCAGCCGCGAATTTCCCGACGTGCCGACAATCTCGGAGTCGGGCGTGCCAGGCTTCGAAGCAAAATCCTGGTTCGGGCTGGTGGCTCCGGCGGGAACGCCGCCGGATATTATCAAGAAGATAAACAGTGACGTGACCAAAATTATCTTGGGCCCGGCCTTCGCAGAAAAATATCTTGCTGCGCAGGGACTGGAGCCGATCGTCGGTTCGTCTGACCAATTTTTGACATTTATTCGCGACGAAACCGTGAAATGGGGCAAGGTGGTCAAGGACGCGAATATAAAGATAACGAAGCAGTGACGAATCACGCAGCCGCTTTGCAACGCATAGAAATCAGCATTCAGGATCATGAACGAGTTTTTGGTTAACGTGATCAACGCGCGCTGTGCGCTCGACTTTATTTCCCTTCTGTCAATGAAGTTGGAAACCACACATCTGTGATGCGTTGTATTTCGTCTGTTTGGTGGACGGGCGCGGCGGCAAGAGTTTGCTAAAGACATCCTCCCTGAGCGTCGTGACGACCGGGGCTGCCTCACGACGTTCTAAAAGTTTTTAGTTTTGAGGCAGGTGTGTCATGAGTAAAAATATTTTCGTGCAGTCGACTGGTCTGCAGCCTTCCAATCTCGCCGAGACGCGCTTCGAAGTTGCAAAGTCTGTGCGCGGTGAATCGATCGATGCCGAACTCACCAATAACCGCGCACGACAGCAGATCTCGCCGCGACCATACATGCCGCAGTTTTCGATGCACTCGCTCCAGTGCCGGAAGGCCAGTCAGGTGCATCCGAATCCGACAAGATTCTTCCCAGTGCCGCCGCATTCCATGACGCGTCAGTTGATCCTCTTCATAGCCGCTGGCCCTGCTTGGGCCGGAGGGACAAAGAGGAAGTGCCTTTGCAGTCACCTCGGTAACGCCGCACCTGAGCGTCGCGGCGGCGCCCACCATCACGATCTCGCCGCCAGGCGGTCAGTCGACTACGGTGTTTGAGGCAGGACTTGGCCAGCGCACCGGCGAGCCGCCGGGCACGCGCGCGGGCCAGTCGGCGTTTCCGACCACGACGAAGACCGGCACCATCAGCTTCAGCTCGGACGGAGTGCAGTCGGTTTCGCTTGGCGGCCATTTGCTGACCACCACGCCGCAGACATTCCGCGACGGCACGACTGGATCGCTGACGGCCTCTTACTAGTTTCAATGCGGTGACGGGAAAAGGCACGATCACTTACACTTACACGCTGCTCGACAATACGTTAGGCGTTCCGAGCGCAAGCTTTGCGGTGGTGGTGATCGACCATGATGGCGACAGCAATCCGACGCGGGCGCAGCGGCATAAGGCAGTGCGGGTCTTCGGTGGAGATGCGACCTGCGCGCGGGCCGCGGGGGCAGAGTCATGAGTTGGCTGCATCCTAAGATTGCTGTCGGGATGCAGACGCAGGCCAACAGCTCCAGTGACGTTTTTCTTCAAGGAGTCGCTGTCGGGCGTACCGCCCTCGAAGCCGATATGACCCACCCTCCAACCCGCCGCCGGCGTGGAAGAGAACGGCGCTATATCGCCAAACATATGCGTTGCGCGCTGAACGTTTCAAACAAAAGTCAAATGATTAAACGCGCAGCGACGCAAGGCGCTGCAAAACCGCGACAGAATGGCGTTAGGATTGCGAGCGGGCTTTCGCTGCAAGCCGCTGGTGAAGACGTGGCAGGTCAACAACCATACGGGCGTGGGTGCCTTTGCCGATCTCCTCAACCTCGTCGCGAGCGCTCACATTGAATTCGATGCGGCGGCCGTCCACTTTGGTGACCACCGCTTCAGCGGTGACACGATGGCCAACGGGAGTGGCCGCGAGGTGATGGATGTTGACTGCGATGCCGACCGCGCTTTCGCCCGGGTCGAGATAGTTCCGTACCGCATTCAATGCCGCGTTCTCCATCGCGGTCACCATCATCGGAGTGGCGAAGACAGGCGGCAGGGCGGCATCCTTGAACTGATTGGCCAGATGGGCCGGCGAAACGCGCAGCGTGTAAGAGCCTTTTGCTCCGGCGGGGATCGGTCGCATCGCGTCATCTCCCAGGTCGGGGAACATGATTGATCGCCGGGGCCAGAATGACGAGCAGAATTCCGCACAGGGCTATCGGCAGAAAAGCCATGCTGGAAACCCCTGTCAGGTCCCACGCCAACCCGCTGATGACCGGCACAATCACCGCGCAGCTGTAGCTTATCGTGAACATCGCAGCCGTCACACGGTGCACGTCATCGGCTGCGCTGAGAAGAGGCGGCAGCGCGAGCACCAGAATCAATATGATCGAGGCGGCAAAACCTTGCAGGGTGGCAGCCGCCACCACCCAAGCGCCGGTGCCAAACACGATGCCGACGGTCGCGATCACGCAGAGCAGTCCACACACGACATAGGGCCAAAGCTTGCGTTCCAGCCGGCCGGCAAAGGCGAGCAACAGCATCGATGCCGGCAACTGACCAATATTGAGGCCGATCAGGGCGGCGCTAATCCAATCGTCTTGTCCGGTGTCCCGCAGATAGTCGGGAATGAAGGCATTGGTTGCAAAATATGTGGCGTTGATGGTGCCGAGCATGATGCCGAGTCGCCAGATCAACGCATTCCGCCAATCGGGCCACCAGCGTCGTCTCGCCAGCATCGAGTCGTCAGGGGCGGGTGAGGGCGCCAGCCACATCACCATCACTGCGACGATTGCGACCGGGATGCTCCAGGCCACAAAGGCCGCCTGCCAGCTGCCAACAAGCGGCAGCACCAGCACAAACATCAGCGCCACAGGCAGGATTTCGCCGATCAGAAGTCCATTCGTATAAACGGCGGTGGCAAATGCGATACGATGCGGGACCCAGGCCCGGACGGCCGGCGGCAGTGTCACCTGCATGATGGCCACGCCGGCCCCCATGGCTATCGTCATGGCATAGAGCCAGGCTACATCCAGCAGCGCACCACGCAGCGCGCCACCAACCGCTGTCACGGCAAGTCCGACCACCAACGCGGCTCGAATCCCGAGTCGGGCAATCAACAGCGAACCTGGCACTGCCGTGATGGCGAACAGCATCGATGGCAGTCCGGTAAGAATGCCGATCTCTGTCGCGCTCAGATTCAACTCATCGTGAATCATCGGGATGAGCGGCGGGACAGCCAGGATCGTCAGCCGCAGCGCGACGCCGGCAAGCCATAGCAGCAGGAGCGACGTGAGGATGTGCGTTTGGGGGAATTTGCCGCTCATGAGCGGTGCCGGTTTTGCGAGCCTTGATCGGCCAGCTCCTGGCGGACCAGATCCGGAAGCGATTGGTTCGCCGAATTGAACTTGATCGCGCGGATATTGAAGCCCGCGGCGGCGGCAACGTCATCATCCTTGTCGCCGATCAGGAAGCTCCTGCCGATATCGACGGGCCATTCACGAACGGCCTGCTCCAGCATGCCGGTGCGGGGCTTTCGACAGCCGCAAACCACGGCCAACGGCTTGACGATGCCTTCAGGATGATGCGGGCAATAATAAAAAGCATCGATATGGGCGCCATGCGGTTTGAGCTTGTCTTGCATGTGCGCGTGGAATGCTTTCACCGCGGCTTCATCATAATAGCCGCGAGCCACGCCGGACTGATTTGTAATGACGAATACGTAGTATCCTCCCTCGTTCAAAAGGCGCACCGCTTCGGGTGCGCCCACAATCCATTCGAGCTGTTCGGGCTTGTACGCATAGCCGCGGTCGACATTCAGGACGCCGTCGCGATCGAGAAATGCTGCCGGACGCGCCCCTGCTTTCCTGTCGGAGTGAATCCCCGCCGGAGTTGCCAGGTCACTCATTGGCTTTTGCCAACGGATTTTGATGACTGGGCTCGCGGTCACCCGCTGGCGCCGCCGGACGTAGTTGCGAACCGCTGAAAATCCATACAAGGCCTCCTGCCAGCCCCACCACGAAAACGGCCGCGCCAAAAAGAATCGACAGCGTGAGTCCGTCGCTTTCAGCCAGCCCGGCAAAAGCAAAGGCCGCGATCATGCTGCTCTCGCGAACGCCCCAGCCTGCAATCGATATAGGGATGGTCGATATCAGCAGCACCGGCGGCAACAGGATCAGGACCTGCGCGAAGCTGACAGGCGCGGCGATGGCCATGATGCAGCACCACGCCGCAACAATAGTGAGCAGATGAATCGCGATAGAGCATGCAATGATATAGCTCATCGATGAGGGTGAGCGGCACAACGTTGCGGCGACGCCCGTAGCTGCCGATAAGTGGCGCGTCAGTGCCCAATGATCCAGCCACGGCCGAAAGCGCGTGCCAATCAGCACGAAGAGTATGCTGGCGGCCACTGCGCCAAGTCCGATCGTCAATATGACCGTTCGGGCGATAGGATCGTGGATCAATCTCATCGTCCAGGGCAGACAGGCAAGGACGATCAAGGCCAAGACCAGCACGCCCACGATCCTGTCAATCACCACCGAGTAGGTCGCCCGTGCCCAGCCGGCCCCCCTGCGCGCAAGAAACCAGATGCGCGCGCCATCGCCGCCAACCGTCGATGGTAGCACTTGATTGAAAAAGGTGGCGATGAAGCTCAGTTGCAGCGCCGACCCATAGGCCAGCTCCGTGTCGCACGCGGCCGCAATTTTTTGCCAGCGCGCCGCGAGAAAAGCGACCTGGACCGTCAGAAAAAACAGCGCCAGCGCCATCCAGGCCGGCTGCAAGCGGGTCAGCCGATCGCCCAATGTGCTGATGTTGACCCAACGCAGCGAGAAATAGAGCAGCAGGGTGGAGATGGTCGCTTTGGCCAGCAATAATAGCGTGCGGCGCATAGCGCAAAGTCCTGAACTAAGAAGTGGTGATCGCGTTGGATGGATGGACGGCTTTCGCATGCCCTATCCGGCGATGCAAGTGGGGACTCGATGGAACTGCGAAAAACGGGAGTGCCGATACGTCGATCATCTGATCGACGCGCTGCTGAAATTGATGGCAACGCCGGATCGGGTCACGGGCCCGATCAATATCGGCAACCAGAGCGAGTGCTCAATGCTCGAACTGGCAGAGATGATCGTCGAGCTGACCGGTTCGCGATCACGCACGGTGTATCGTCCGCTGCCGGAGAACGATCCGCGTCAGCGGCGCCCGGACATTTCGCGCGCGCAGGAGCTGTTGTCCTGGGCGCCCCGCACTCGGCTGAAGGAAGGGTTGATCCGGACGATTTCTTACTTCGAAGAGCTGGTGAGCGAGGACGGCGTGCGTCGCGCCTTTGCTCTAGCGAGGCCGGCTGATTCCACGCCCTGCACGGTTTTGCAGCGAAAATGGACTGTTGCCCGCCCCGCGAAATTTGCTAGCTAAGTGATCGGAAATCTGCCCATTTAAGACGGCTGCAGAAGACAACGGGAGGTCTGTGGCGATTTGCTACGATAATCGCCGCGTCCGGCGACAAGGGGATCAATTGAATATCGCATCGACCAAAACGGCGCCGTCAAGTTCGAGCACTGCGAAGCGCGCCGACCTCACGGTTGTCGGCGGATGCGGCCACGTCGGCATTCCGCTTGTTCTCGCGTTTGCCGAGGCTGGCCTCACCGTTAACGTCCACGATATCAAGGAAACAGCACTGGCGACGCTGAGATCCGGAAAATTGCCATTCATCGAGCATGGCGCTGCGCCGCTCCTTGCCAGAGCACTTGCCGGCAAGAAGTTGCTTTTCACCTCATCGGCCAGCGCGATCGGGCCCACGGCCCCCGTCATCATCACCATCAGCACTCCGGTCGACGAATTCCTGAATCCCGTACAGTTGGAAGTTCAGCGATGTGTCGACAACCTTTTGCCGCACCTTGCCGAGGACCAACTGTTGATTCTCCGGTCAACGGTCTACCCGAAAACAACAGATTGGCTGCAGGACTACCTGCGGCGGCTCGGCCGCAAGAACAGGGTGGCTTTCTGTCCTGAACGCGTGGTGCAGGGCTACGGCATCAAGGAGCTTCGCGAGATGCCTCAGATCGTCAGCGTGTTTAACAACGCCTATCGCTACATCGAATTTGGTCACAGCAACCAGTTCTACATGATCGCGAAATCGGCTGGCGCCAACTATCAGGCGATCATGCGCGCGATGAAGCAGAATTATCCGCGTGCGAGAAGCTTTCCCGGACCTGGCTGTTCGGCCGGCCCTTGCCTGTTCAAAGACACCATGCAGCTCGTCGCCTATGCCCGCAATCAATTCGGGATGGGTCATGCCGCCATGCAGGTCAATGAAGGCTTTGTGCTGCAGCTGGTCGATGACCTGCGGCGTTCGTACAGAATTTTGGAAATGACCGTCGGCTTGCTCGGAATGGCTTTCAAGGCCGAGATCGACGACATCCGGGCCTCGCTGAGCTACAAACTCAAGCGCAATCTGCAACTGTACGCGCGAAAGGTTCTCACCACGGACCCGTTCGTAACGTCCGATCCCCACATTCTTCCGCTCGAGCAGGTCGTCGAGGGCAGCGACATCCTGATCTTGTGCACGCCGCACTCTGTCTACGCCGAGGCAGATCTCAAGGGCAAGCCTGTCGTCGATGTCTGGGGCTTTCTCAAGAACGCAAACATCGTCTATTGAACATGGTCCGGTGTGGAGATCTTCGCTGCGGCCGGTCATGGAGGGCTTCTCCCGCCAAGGCTCATGCGCGCGTCGTGGTCTAGAGGGCCGGGATGACCAGATTGCCTCAGCTCACCTCGCGCCAAATCCTGATCATCTTGCATGATCTGTTGGCCACCGCTGCCGCGATCGTGGTCACATTCTTGATTCGCTTCGAGGATGCGGCCCTCAACGAACGAATGCATGCGCTGGTCCTGTTCCTTCCATTTTTCCTGCTCTACGCCGCGGTGGTCTATTTCATTATCGGATTGCATCGCAACAAGTGGCGCTTCACGTCGATCCCGGATCTGTACAATCTGTTTCGGGCATCGACCGTCCTCGCTGTATCGCTGCTCGCCCTCGATTACGTCCTGGTAGCACCGAATCTTTACGGCACGTTCTTTTTCGGCAAGATCACCATTCTGCTGTACTGGTTTTTGCAGATGTTTTTCCTCGGTGGCCTGCGGGTCATCTACCGCTACTTCCATTATGCAAGAACACTCCAGCGCGTGAAGGTTGCCGACGCGACACCGACTTTGTTCCTGGGACGCGCCGCCGATGCAGAAGTGTTGTTGCGTAGCATCGAAAGCGGCGCCGTGAAGAAGATCTGGCCGGTTGGCGTGCTTTCACCCTCTGCGGCCGATCGAGGACAATCCATCCGCGGCGTTCCTGTCCTGGGCGATATCGACGATCTCGAGCGCATCGTGGCTGATTTGGAAGGGCGCGGGGACCGGGTGAGACGGCTTGTCCTGGCCCCATCAGCCCTCGCACCGGAAGCGCGGCCTGAAGCGATTTTGATGCGCGCACGCAGGCTGGGTCTGAACACCAGCAGGTTGCCTTCACTCGATACCGATGGGCCAGCCGTTCAGCTGGCGCCAGTTTCGGTCGAGGACCTGCTATTGCGCCCTAGCGTCAAAATCGACTACCGGCGGCTGGAGGATTTCGTCACCGGCAAGGCAATCGTGGTGACCGGCGGCGGCGGCTCGATCGGCGCCGAGATCTGCGATCGTATCGTAACGTTTGGCGCTGCGCGGCTGCTGGTCATCGAGCATTCTGAACCAGCGCTGCACGCGGTCATCGAATCTCTAAAGAGCAAACAAGGCAAGGCAGAGCTCACAGGCCGCATCGCCGACATTCGCGACCGGGAGCGGATTACCAGGCTCGTCGCGCAGTTCAAGCCTGACATCGTCTTCCATGCTGCGGCGCTCAAGCACGTTCCGATGCTGGAACAAGACTGGGACGAAGGCATCAAGACCAATGTCTTCGGCTCGATAAATGTCGCCGATGCTGGGGCGTCGGCAGGCGCGCAGGCCATGGTCATGATTTCGACAGACAAGGCGATTGAACCGGTGTCGGTGCTTGGCGCCACCAAGCGCCTGGCAGAAATGTACTGTCAGGCGCTCGACGACGAATTCTCCCGCCGCGCCGGCCCGGGCCAGCAGGCGACGCGGCTGATCTCCGTGCGATTCGGGAACGTGCTGGCCTCGAACGGTTCGGTTGTTCCGAAGTTCAAGGCGCAGATTGAAGCGGGCGGGCCGGTGACCGTCACGCATCCGGACATGGTGCGATACTTTATGACCATTCGCGAAGCGTGCGATTTGGTCATCACGGCAGCAACCCATGCGCTGGGCAGACGTGACGGCGATGAATCGGTCTACGTTCTCAACATGGGCCAGCCGGTGAAAATCGTCGAGCTTGCCAAACGCATCATTCGCCTGTCGGGCCTTGAGCCGGGCAGCGACATCGAGATTTCATTCACCGGCATTCGTCCGGGCGAACGGTTGCACGAAATCCTGTTCGCGCGCGGGGAAGAAACTGCCGACATTGGGATCCCGGGAATTGTCGCAGCCAAGCCGGTTCGCCCGACGCTCGATGCGATCCGGGCATGGGTCGCGACCCTGGAGCGGGGCGTGGCCCGTGGCGAGCGCGCGGCAATCTATAACGTCCTGCGCGACGCGGTGCCGGAATTCCGCGGCGAAGCGGCTTGAGGGAAACACCGTGGATCTTGACGCATTCTTCAAAGCGGAATTTGCCGAACACCACGACGTGGCGCGCCGCTCGGAGCAAGCGTTGTCGGGCAGCTTCGCAGCGCTCGTTCGAGCCTGTGCGACGTCAATCCGCGGCGGCGGCAAGCTGATGTTCTTCGGAAACGGAGGGAGCGCGGCCGACGCCCAGCATCTCGCGACCGAACTGACGGTCCGTTACAAGCGCGATCGTGCCGCGATCGCTGCCATTGCGCTGACCACCGATAGCTCGGCGCTCACGGCCGCGGGCAACGATCTCGGCTTCGAACGCACATTCGCGCGCCAGATCGAGGCATTGGGAAAGGCCGGCGATGTCGCCGTCGCGATCTCGACGTCCGGAAAGAGTCCGAATGTGATCACTGCCCTTAAGCAGGCTCGATCGATGGGGCTGGTCACCGCCGCGTTTGGCGCCAAGGGTGGAGGCGACATGGCCCCGCTCGCCGACCATCTCTTGGAGGTGCCGTCGGCCACGACGGCGCGTATTCAGGAAATGCACATTCTGCTTGGCCAGATGCTTTGCGCTGCCCTCGAAGCGGAGCTTGGCCTTGTGGCCGAATGACTTGGGGCAGGCAAACTGTGTCTGGAAGTAGCGTTTTTCATAGGCCGAAAATTACCTTCTTTATCCTGAAAACGCCTTGACTTGATCGGTGGGTGCGCTTTCCCTTGGGGCAGGGAGACAACAACTATGGACGCTCCGATTTTGGCCGGGCATGGGCCCAAAGCTCCTGCGCAACAAGGAAACGGCAAGAGCGATCGACACAACATCCAGTCAGTGGATCGCGCGCTTTACTTGCTGGAAACGATAGCGGAGGCCGGCGGCGAAGCGACGCTGACCGAGCTCGCCACCCGCACAGGTCTCAACATTTCAACGTGTCACCATTTGCTCGCAACGCTGATCCAGCGCGGGTTCGCCGCGAAGGTCCCGGGGCGCCGCCTTTACGCGCTCGGCCCCAGAATCCTCTATCTCGGACACACCTGCCTGCAGGTGGACCTGCCCCGCCGCGCGCAACGCTACCTTGAAGCGATCAACCGAGCGACCGGCGAGACAGTGCATCTCGCCGCCCTGCAGGGCGACGCAGTGATCACGCTGGCGGTGCGCGAAGCGCTACACGCTGTCCGGGTCGACACCGGTAAGATCGGGAAGCTCGAGGCGCCACATGCGACATCGATCGGGAAGGCGATATTGGCCTGGCTTCCCGAGGACGAGATGCGCCGGATCCTCGCCCACGGCATGAAGCGCTTCACAGACAATACGATCACGGAATTCCCCGCTCTGGTCGAATCGCTGCGCATCGTTCGTCGTAACGGCTATGCGATCGACCATGAGGAATTTCTGCCCGGCGTCATTTGCGTTGGCGCGGCCATTCGCGACCAGGCCGGCACAGTCATCGGCGCCATCAGCGCTTCGACGCCGACCATGCGCGCCAGCGAGGAGCACATCGCTTCGATGCGCGACGAGATCATAGCCGCTACGCGTGCGCTCTCCGCTGAGTTCGGCGAGCCGGCAATGCAACGACCAGCCATAGCCAATTGATTGATTGGATTGTTTGACTGAGCTTTTTTGGGGGAATCATGTACGCACCGCCCGGTGTAAAAACCAATCACAACGAATTCCCCATTCCCGAAAGCCAGCGTGCCTGGGTGCTGGGTGATCCCGGTCAGCTCTCCATTGCGAAAAAGCTGGTCCCGGTGCCAAAGAAAGCAGAAGTGCTGGTCCGCATCGATGCGGTGGCAATCTGCGCGACGGACCTTGAGATCATCTATCATGGCCCGCCGGCCATGATCCAAGGCGGCATGCCATTCAATAAGAACTTCATTCCCGGTCATGAGTACATGGGCACGGTCGTGGCGCTCGGACCAAGCGTCGATGAGTACAATATCGGTCAGCGCGTGGCAGTCGAAATTCACGCCGGTTGCGGTCAGTGCAAGCGATGTCGCGAGGGGATGTACACCTCGTGCCACAACTACGGTCTCAATTACGGCGACGTCGACAAAGGCCACCGCGCCAACGGATTCACCACCGACGGCGGTTTCTGCGAATACCAGGTGAACAACATCAATACGCTCGTCGCAATTCCGGACGAGATGACGGATGAGGAAGGAACGCTCCTCGTTACAGCCGGCACTGCCATGTATGCGCTCACCGAGCTGGGCGGGCTGGTCGCGGGGGAAAGTGTCTGCGTCACCGGACCTGGTCCGATTGGCCTCATGGCCGTTGCGGTGGCAAAGGCGCTGGGCGCGCAGCCGGTCATCCTCACAGGGACGCGCGACAATCGCCTTAAAATCGGCCTCGAACTTGGCGCCGACGCTGTCGTCAATATCCACAAGACGCCCGACGTCGTTGCGGAAGTGAAAAAGCTCAACGGCGGCAAGGGCGTCGATTATGTGGTCGAATGCTCGGCGGCGACCAGTGCTGTCAACGACGCCGTGCGCATGGTCAACCGGGGCGGGCGCGTCTGCCTTGCGGCGTTTGCGCGCGAGAAAGTGCCGGTCGATGTGGCGCATATCGTGCGCAATAACATCTACGTTTACGGCGTCCGCGGGGAGGGCAAGAGCGCGACGCATCGCGCCGAAGCTTTCATGCAACAGAAGCGCTTCGACGCCACCAAGATTCACACCCATACCTTTCCGCTCGATGATCTTCCGACGGCGATCCGGTACGCCAAGGACAGGGTCGAAGACGCCATTAAGGTCGTTGTGAAAGCGAAAATGAACGCCGCGCACAAGGAAGCCGCGGAATAGCGAAAGAGCAGCAATGCTCACCTGCGACGACTATCTGACGCTGGCCTCGCTCGACGAGGCGTTCGATGCGATGGCCGAACATCGGGGTCACTATCGCATCGTGGCCGGCGCGACCGACACGCTGCCGTGGGCGCGCGAGGGTCGAGCGGGTGATGTGCACATTCCGGCGCTGATTGACGTTACGAAAATTCCCGAGCTGCGCGAGCTATCGGTGGGCGACAAGCGCGCGCGACTCGGAGCCGCCACGCCTATCCAACGATTTCTGGACGATCGAAGCCTCGCTCGGGCATTGCCCGCCATGCCGCGCTGCGCGGTATGGTTCGCCGACGACCAGATTCGTGCGCAGGCGACGGTTGGCGGAAATATCGTGAATGCTTCGCCGGCGGCGGATGCGACGCCCTGTCTGATCGCGCACGCGGCCGAGGTCGAGCTGGCGAAAAAAACCGATGGCAACATCGTGCGGCGGCGCATGACGCTCGATCAATTCGTGACGGGGCCGAACCGCACCGCGCTCGAAGACGGTGAGCTGCTGATCGCGATTGAATGCGATTCCTTGCCGGGCTACGCTGGAAGTTTCGAAAAGGTCGGTCACCGCCGTTCGCTGGTGATTTCGCTGGTCTGTCTTGCGGCGCTGGTGAAACTGGACGCGAAAGCCCAACGCATAGAAGACGTGCGGCTGTCGATTGCCGGCATCGGGCCGAAGCCATTACGACTTGCCGAAGTCGAGAAGTTTCTGAGAGGCGCCGCGATCAGTCCGGAGCGGCTTGAACAGGCAGCCGACATGCCGGCGTCGTTTGTCGCTTCCCGCACGCGGCAGCAATATCGCCGCGAGGTCGTGCGGGGATTCATGCTGCGCGGCTTGATCAATGCGTCTCGCAGCGCCGGCGCTGACCTGACGGTGCTCGTCCCTGAGTTGGAGGCGGCCTGTGCCTGACCTTCAATTCACCGCCACAATTAATGGCCGCAGGATTTCACGCACCGGCAAGCCACATCAGCGCTTGCTCGATTTCATCCGCGACGACCTCAATCTGACCGGCAACAAGGAAGGCTGTGGCGCCGGCGAATGCGGCACATGTTCGGTTTTCGTCGACGGCGTTTTGATGAAATCTTGCCTTATGCCGCTCGCGAAGGCGCAGGGGAAGACCATCCAAACAGTCGAGGCGCTCGCAAAGACCGGCGAGCTGAGCGTATTGCAGAAAGCCTTCCATAAAGCAGGCGCTAGCCAGTGCGGCTATTGCATCCCGGGCATGGTGATGGCCGCGACGGCGGCGCTTCGGGCAAATCCATTCGCCGACCGCGAGGAAATCAAGGAGCGCCTTGGCGGAAACATCTGCCGCTGCACCGGCTACCAGAAGATTTTCGACGCCGTTGAACTTGCCCGTGACGTGCAGAATGGCAGCCTGCCGGCGAACGCCCTCTTCGAAGATGAGACCGAGAAAGGCGATTTCATCGGCAAGAGCGTCCGCCGCATCGACGCTCCAAGCAAGGTCTCAGGGCGCCTCAAATACGCCGGCGACATGACAATGCCGGGCATGCTGCATGTGCAGGTC
>Ga0114129_10008406_pt1 | contig 14702 bp, 14 predicted proteins | sample RhiMetdeltSRZDD1_FD_80071 | JGI IMG/M metagenome (GOLD analysis project Ga0114129, IMG submission 80071) | Populus rhizosphere microbial communities from Tennessee, USA - Rhizosphere MetaG P. deltoides SRZDD1 (version 2) (version 2) | ecosystem: Host-associated > Plants > Roots > Rhizosphere >... | reverse complement strand
GCCCTGGCAGGTACCGTCGATATCGATCTCAACCACGAATCCCTGGGAATTGGTTCCGATGGTCAGCCTGTTTATCTGAAGGACTTATGGCCTTCCCAACAGGAGATCAATGAGGCCATTGCCGCGAGTGTCAAAGCGGAGATGTTCCAGGAAAAATACGCCGACGTGTTTAGCGGCTCCGAGATGTGGCAGGAGATCAAGGTGAAGGAAGGGGATCTCTTTGAGTGGAGTGAAGACTCCACCTACATCCACCATCCACCCTATTTCCAGAAGCTGACACTCGATGTGCCTCCGATCGAGGATATCAAAGGGGCGCGTGTGCTGGGGATCTTCGGCGACTCGATCACGACCGATCACATTTCTCCCGCAGGTAATATTGCCACCGACTCTCCAGCCGGGAGATTCCTGCAGGAACGCGGCGTGCAGCCCAAGGACTTTAATCAATATGGGACACGGCGCGGCAATGACCTGGTGATGGCGCGTGGCACGTTTGGGAACATCCGCTTGAAGAACTTGATGGTCGCGCCGCGGGAAGGGAATTGGACAAAACATCAACCTTCCGGTAAAGAGATGCCAATTTTCGATGCGGCAATGCAGTATCAATCGGAAGGCGTACCCAGCATTGTGCTGGCAGGCAAGGAATACGGTACAGGCTCCAGCCGCGATTGGGCAGCGAAAGGCCCGATGTTGCAGGGTGTGAAGGCAGTCATTGCCGAATCCTTCGAGCGCATCCACCGGTCCAATCTTGTGGGGATGGGCATTCTGCCCCTGAAATTCATGGAGGGACAAAATGTCGAATCGCTGGGTCTGACGGGTGAGGAAGTCTTCGATATCGAGGGACTGAGCACGATGACCCCTAAAGAGGTAGTGACTGTCAGAGCCAGGAAGGCAGATGGGTCAGCGGTTGAATTCAAGGCAATCGCCTTGCTCAACACAGTAGTGGAAGTAAACTACTATCGCAACGGAGGCATTTTGCATACGGTGTTGAGGAATTTGGTCAAGTAATTTATTAAAGAGAAAAGAGACTTGCCTGTTGGAAGGCGAGTCTCTTTTCATAACGACTGAAAGAATAAGTTTAGTGTTGTCCCATCTTTTCAAAAAACTCATCCTGTAAGCGTTTCGTTTCCATGTCGTCCTTAATTGCACGAATGGATTTTGCCAATCCGCGGGCTCGCGCATTGAGCCAGAAATCACCTTTCTCTGGCGTCGCCGGGATTCCGTCGCCACAGTAGTGGCTGGGATAATCCGCATACCACCACACACCCACATCGATATTCAAATCGCGTAACTGTTGGAGTCGCCCAAGCGGCATGCCTTCGCCATCGCTGGGCATGGCATCGCGTCGCACCAAATCAGGGCGGATTGCCAAAATAGCACTCGTTTCCTTTTCGCCTGCGTGACCATCTACAGTCGTCTCCCATTGTGCTCGTATCGCCGTTTCATCTTCGGGACTATAAAATTGTTCCGCAATGTAAAGGACATAATCACGACGACTTGCCAACTGTATTTGCGCCAGGTAATGGATGAGATGATCGTTGCCTCCGTGGGCATTGACAATCACAATCTTCGTGAGTCCGTTACGGGCGATTTCACGAAAGGTATTTTCAAGCAAACGAATGGTCAAGTCTGGTTCGATCCCAATGCAGCCGGGATAATGCCGCGCTTCGAGAATTTGCGTGAATATAAAGTCAGGAAAGACCATTGCAGGTTCGAGCGCCGCGGCCCGGTTGCAGACCTCCCGCCCGATGAGCATATCTGTCGCAAGCGGCAGGTGATGCCCATGCCGCTCGATACAGGATAATGGCAAAAGGCACACACCATCTGCTTTTAGAACTGCTTCTGAAAAAAGGTCGCCGGTCAATTCATCCCAACGCATGGCTCAAATCTCCTTTTCGGAGTGGTATTCTCTGACTATACAACAAATCGCGTGGAATCCGCCAGCCTCCCCACAAAGCAGGCTGGATAGAAGGTGAACTTGCTGTCTATGTTATGTGAAAGAACTGCCTGCCGTGATCATCAAAGTTAGGACCGAAACAATTATCAGGATAAGAGCTGGAAACCACCATCCCATATAGCCAAGCGCCATGGCGAGCACGGTGGCGATGACCATAAACCAGGTGGACAGTGATCGGCCGGCCGGCAATTCATTTTTATACAGGAGATAGGTACCGGCTGCCATGAACAGAATGCTTAATGCTGATCCGGACATCCCTAGCTGAGCGGCATTGGCAATGGGGAGCACAAGAATGCCACAAGTGGTCTCCCGATCGGGCAGGGGATAGACCGAATAGACGAATGCATCCACAAATATGAACATGCCCAGGTCGACGTTTTCGGGTCCGACAGTCCTCTGCAGGGTGATCTGTTCCTTTGGTTCCAGTTGAATGTGATCGATTTTCGAATCAACGTCAGAGGAGGTACTGATCTGGGTCCATACACCAGGCGAGAGGGTACGATCGGTCGGGTTGGAGATTTTTAGGGAAACAACCCTGCTTTCATGCTTTCCTATGAATACCGGGCAGGTCAATCCCCGGTATGGCGCCTGCGCCCGCCTCAAAAAGCCATAGGAGGTTGACTCATAATCCGCCCAGACCGCAAGGAGGGAGAGCAACAAACCCATGAGTATTCCGGCCAGCGTCAAGATCACAGGAAGTAATTGACTGCGTTGAACAGATTTATTTTCCTTCATTCCGCTGTCTATCGTACAGCGCTCGAAGATATCCGACAACGTTCTCCAGGACTGAAAAGAACGATGGTTCAATCGATCCAGCTTACATCATTTTCTGCTGGATCGGGTTCGCTTCGCAATGTGCCCCCGAGTTGTCCTGGTGATCAGCGTGCTGGAAACCAGTATGGTCAAAATGAGTCCGCCAGATGGGCAAAACACAGGAACGCTGCTGGTCGGGGTTGGAGAAGATGGGATTGGCGTCAATGTTGAAATAGCTGTAGGCGAAGTTGTCGGAAGAGGCTCGCTTGTGCCGGTGCCTGTACTCGTGACCGTAGCTGTCATAGGCTCTGTGCCCGTAATAGAAACAAAACGTAGTCGGATGCGCGCTTGCGCCGAGGTTGTGTCATCCCCCAGAAAAATGAAGTTCGGAGTCTGGTAGGGATCCGGAAAACCATCGAAATCGCTGTAGTCGCGAACAGGTCCGGTGAGAATAGATCGCGCATCGGCTATTAACGTATAGGTATCGCCAATAACTGTCAGCTGGTAATTTATGAGACCGGCAGTCGTCGGAAAAACAATTCCTTCGCCGTGTGTGAATAGTCCACCTGTATTGCTGTCACTTTGCACCCAGATCTCGTTCTCCCAGAACGCCAATTCGATGCCACGGGCGTCGTCGCTGAGAAGGATCAGGTTGAACCCGGAGCGGTGATTGTGATTATGTGATTCATCTTCAATCTGGAGTGTGAAATCGAGCCGGAAGCCCTCTGTCCGGTCCAGGACGGGGAAGCCAGGTGTCATCGCTTCGTTGGCCGTCCATCCGGCATAGGTGTCTACACCGGCTGAAGTTGTATCCAGAATCGTCGCATCATTCGAAAATATGGGCGCTGCTACGCCCGGTGGAAAATCGGTAAAACCCATCAACGGCGTACCGGGAACAGCTCCCGAGGTGGAATCATAAAGGATCAGTGTCTTAACATTGGCTACGGAGCCGGCACCGTCTCCCTTAGGAAAAACAGCAGGAAGAGCTATTCCGAGCATTAAGAAAAAACCCAGGCTCGAAATGGCAGAAGTTTTATTCATGATATCGATTTGTCTCTATGCACCAAATGGTAAGAAAAAATTCTACGAAGAATGCCTCGCGGGCGATTTGAGCATTCCCAGCAAACCGGTAGGATACAGGATGGATTTGCCTTCACCAAATTCATCGATGTTTTTCCACACGGCGCGGATTTCCTCCCCGTCCGCCTCCATCCCTCGAATTACCGTCTGCTCATACAACGCGGTCTCTCTCAGCGCTCCATCGTAGATGAGCACAATCTCATGCCCCGGCTTTCCGTCAAAGGTGAAAATGTTTTCGAGCGCGCCAAGATAGCGCAAACTGTCTTCGTCCACTTCCACCTGGATTTCCTCCATCAGCTCGCGACAGACGGTTTCACGGCTTTGTTCGCCAAACTCGATCCCGCCTCCCAGCGGGCGGAAAAAGTACTCCTTCTTTACAGGATCATATCCTTCCGCGACCAGGATGCAGTCATGATGACGAAAAATACAGATTGCTAATGGACGAATGCGTTTCTTCTTCATACTCCCTCACACAAAAAGCAGGGCGACCCAACGGGTCGCCCGATTTAGAGCGAAAGCAGTTCAAGTTGTTTTTGCGATTGTACTCCGGCGAAGTTCGCCTGCATGGACCACGGTCCGGTCCATGTAACGGTGACGGGAAGGGTTTTGCCTTTCAAGGCCTCATCCGACTCCACGAAGACCAGTTTGTTGGTCGGTGTCCGTCCCTTCCAGCGATTTTTCACCTTGTCTTCGAACAGCACATCCACAGTTTGACCCAGATATTTTTTATTGATCTCAGCCACAACCTGTTCCTGCAGTTCTTCCAGCATCCGGAAGCGACGCATCTTCTCTTCCTCCGAAACGTTATCGACCATGCGGCGAGTGGCAACGGTGCCTTCGCGCGAGGAGTAGCGCGCCAGATGAGCCACATCCAGCTTGAGATCGGATAAGACCCGATAGGTTTCCATGAACTGTTCGTCCGTTTCGCCCGGGAAGCCAACGATAATATCGGTCGCGATCGAGCAGTCGGGGATTTTCGCGCGGATCGTTTCGACGAGGTCACGGTATTCCTGCTGGGAGTAGCCGCGTTTCATCTCCGCTAGCACATGGTCATCGCCCGCCTGAATGGGGACCTCGATGTGCGGCATCACTTTTGGAAGTTCCGCCACTGCATCCATTAAGTCCTCGCCAAAATAATTCGGGTGCGAGGTCAGGAAGCGAATGCGTTCGATGCCCTCCACCTCGTGGACCACGCGTAGCAGACCGGCGAGATTGGGACCGTCGGGAATATCCTTGCCATAGCGGTCGACGATCTGGCCGAGAAGTGTCACTTCCTTGACACCCTGCGCGGCCAGCGCGCGGATCTCCGCAACGATATCGCCCACAGGCCGGCTGCGCTCGATCCCGCGCCGGAAAGGGATGATACAAAATGTGCAGGCGTGCGAACAGCCGTACACCACCGGCACATGCGCACTGACGAGGCTGCCGCGCTCGTGCTGCGGCAGGATAAGTTCGTCGTCCATCATCAGGAAGCGCCGCGTCGTCTCCGAGGCTTCCAGCGAGCGGATCTCACCCTGGCTCAAATAGGAGACAAGCGGACCAGGGTCGGAGGGAGGCGAGAATACATCCACATAGGGGAGCTTCTGGCGCAGTTTTTCGGCTCCGCGCACACCCACGAGACAACCCATCAGGTTGATGACCAGGTTGGGATTCTGCCGCTTTAGCGGAAGCAGAGAGGAGAGGCGTCCGAGAGCCTTATCCTCGGCAGATTGACGCACAACACATGTGTTTAAAACAATAACATCCGCTTCCTCGGCTCTATCAGTAAAGGTATATCCAAGATGCTCAAGCGAAGAGCCAACCCGCTGTGAGTCGGCCACATTCATCTGGCATCCTTCTGTCCAGATATGATATTTCATCCTGCTCCTTGCAAAAAATTCAAGGCCGTGTAGAAGCATCTACGGGGCTTCATAGATTGCGAATTATACCAAGCCTGTCGAGATTCGGAACGCGGGAACCTCCGCTCTGAAAGAAAAAACTCCCAGATCCAAGATCTGGGAGTTTTTCTAAAGACCATTTTGGTCAGTTACCAAGCTCCTGCAGGTAGCTCTCATACGCGGAACAGTACGCTGAATCAACACTTATCGTGCAGGACTGGGTTCTGGCAACAATCGCGTCACAGACAGAATCGGAAGTCCATCCGGAATCGCAGTTTGCACTCCAATATCGTTGGTCCGCAGCAAACGAAACTTCACTATTGAGCGACAAGCCCGCGGGCGCACTCTCGTAGGTTTGTAGTGCATCCCCGATTAGGTTTCTGTTGGCAGCGACGAACGCGAAAACGAGAAGGACGACTAGAACCGAGATAAACATAAGGAAAATAGGGTCTAGGATGGTTTGTCTTTTGGATTGGTTTGAAGTAATAATTGACATGATGAATATCTCCTTTGATTCTGATTCTATCCAACCTATTCCCAGTAACAATAGCTGAATAGCCGATTCCCCTTTCAATTCAGTTAATTTTCGGGCGCCTTACAAAAGAGCAAGCGCCTCGATGGGGACGTCCGGAATCGGTCGAAAAAAGGAAGAAAATCAGTATCTTTTGCTCCGTCCACTTAGTATACTTATTCACAAATGTCTGTGACTATTCGACTCATGCGTGTAGCAAAGATGGCAGCTACTTGACTATGATTTTCACTCAAGGAGAATTCTCATGAAAAAACTCGATGATCTCGTACAGGACTTTCTAGCACAGAAGAAAGTTGCTGTAATTGGCGTTTCTGACAAACGTGATACAGGCTGTAATCTGACCTACAAAAAATTCAAGGAAAACGGTTATCAGGTATATGCCGTAAACCCTCGAATCAGCGTATATGAGAACGATGTATGTTACCCGGACCTCACATCCATTCCTGATAAGGTAGATGCGGTCTTTGTTCTCGCCAGCCCAAAGGTCACAGACCAGATTGTCCAGCAGTGTGTGGAATTAGGAATCAAGCACGTCTGGATGCATTGCATGATGGGCACAAAACCGGGGCTTGCCGCGGTCATGACGAGCGTCTCGCAATCGGCGGTCGAGATGTGCAAAGCCAACGGGATTGCAGTTATCCCGGGTTCGTGCCCGAACCAGTTCCTGAAGCCAGATTTCGGCCATGGAATGATGCGCGGCCTGTGGCGCCTGATTGGCTTTATGAACGTAAACTAAACATACAATAACAAACCTTCCGAGCCGAATTGCGGAAGGTTTGTTCCCTGATTTGCTTTTCACAAGAGACAATTAAAGCAAAGAGACCCCAACTACCGTTGGGATCTCTTTGCTAGCCGTACACCCCCTCCTGAGGATCCACCCTTAATCACCCTGGTTTACACCAGAATAGATTCTAATACCTTGTTAAGGTAAATTGTAGTCAAGGATGCCACAGAGTCTAGGAATTTGTTTTACAATTGACTCAAAGATTTCTTTGAGTCAACATCCTAGGATTATATGAACCGTAAGCAATTTGGTGAGCTTGTGGCGGCTCTCCGCCAGGACCTGGGCTGGACGCAATTCCAACTGGCTGAATATGCTGAGCTGGATGATGCAGTTGTCAGCCAGATCGAGCGCGGGGTCAAGAAGCATTTTGAGCCCGAATTGCTCTTTCAGCTTGTGAATGCTTTTCAATTGACAACCCTGGAGCGACGCGAATTTTTGCTGGCTGCGAGCGGTCTCGATCAGAAACAGATCGTGCGCCAGCCCTCCCCTGCGATGGCGACGGATGTATTTAATGTTCGCAGAGTACTCGACAAAATGATCGATCTCACAGAACAGGTACGCCTGCCAGCCTTCCTGGTTGATGTCTATGGAGATGTCATTGCGGCAAACAATATTATTCTTTCGTTTTTCAGTGTTCCTCCGCAATATCTCGAACAGGCAGATAAAATTCCTGGTGCTTACAACACCGCCCGGTTCAACTTCAGCAAGGATTTGGCCGCCCGCAGCCATGTAGTCGATAATTGGGACCAATATGCTCTGTATTCGATGCGTAGCTTTCGAGAGAATAGCCTGCGCTATCGCGCCCAGCCTTATTTTAAGTATCTGATGAAAATATTTCGGAACCAGAATGAATACCCGCTCTTTGAACGCTATTGGAAAATGGTCTCTTCGCACGAGCAGGATAAGGAAGCAAGTACAGATCACTTTTCGTATCGCCATAATGAATTCGGGCAAATCAAGTATATTTCGTCTCCCACGGTTTCCAGTACGTCCTTTGGAGAATTGTTCCTCATCCCATATCTGCCTCTCGATCCAAGTACCAGTCAGGTCTTTGAACAATTAGCACAGCAGGCGGGGCAGGGCGTGACGAGGTTTGCTCCGTGGCCGGGCAAGCACATGCCCTGAAAGGATAGAACACACATTGCCATCCAATATTGAGATCAAGGCGCGCGCCCGGGACTTTGATGAGATCCGTCGCCGGGCAGAAAGCCTGAGCAGCGCGCCCATGGAGGCGATCCCACAGGAGGATATTTTCTTCCACACAGCGCAGGGACGCTTGAAATTGCGCATCCTGTCGGAAGATCGAGCGCAGCTCATCTATTACACGCGTCCGGACCAGGAGGGACCAAAGCGCTCGGATTATCATATCTTTCACACATCCGACCCTGCCAACCTGAAGCGCGTGTTGGAGCTGGCGTACGGAATTCGCGGCGTGGTCCGAAAAACGCGATATCTATATCTCGTTGGGCAGACGCGCGTCCACCTGGACGATGTCGAAGGATTGGGCCAGTTCATGGAGTTGGAGGTCGTCATGCGGGAGGGGCAGAGCGACCAGGAGGGGCAGACGATCGCCCAAGAGCTGATGGCGAGCCTGGGGGTGGAACGGACCGACCTTCTGGAGGGCGCGTACATGGATTTGCTTGAGCGAAACTAGGCATGAAGCCAACCTTGTCGACATTGATGGTGGGACTTGTTCTGGGATTTTGTGTGTTTTGTTTGGTCTTGAGTGGTATTTTCGGAAGAGATCTTTCCTCGCATTTGGGCAGATCCAGAGAGTTCTGGGTCATCTTTATAAGTATTAGCGCTTGCTTTCTAATTCCTTGTTGGATTTATTTCAGGAAGTAGGCCAAAATAGTACCGGGATTAACAGATAGTATGATAAAATACCCCGCCGAGCGTAGTACCCTTCGCTCGAGAAAAAACGCAAGAAAGTCACGAAAGGGCTTAAAACATGAAAGTATTGCTTCTCAAGGACGTTTACAAACTGGGGCGTGCCGGTGACATTAAGAAGGTCGCCGATGGTTACGGGCGTAATTTCCTGCTCCCACAGAAACTGGCCGTGCTTGCCACGGCTGGCGCACTCAAACAGGTGGAAAAAATCCGCTCGCAGGCTGAGATCCGCCGCACGGAACAGAATTCCGAGCTTAAAGGTCTCTCTGATCAGATCAACGGGATCACTGTGGTCTTTGCTGCCAAAGCTGGCGAGACCGGAAAACTGTATGGCTCCATCACCACGCAGGATGTGGCGACTGCGATTCAGGAAAAGACCCGCTTCGAGGTCAAGAAACAGCAGATCGATATGCAGCCCATCCGCAACCTGGGTGAATTCACAGCTCACGTCCGCCTGACCATGGACCTCATGCCCGAAGTCAAGATCATTGTCCATCGCGAAGGCGAAGCGATCGATGATGGTACCTCCACAGAAGCCGAAACTGAGCCGGCACAGCAGGTACAGGAAGCTGCGCCTGCCGCAGAATCCGCTCCGGCTGAGACGGCAGAAGCCTAACCCTACCTAATCACACATCGCATCACCAGTTCATTCCCGTACGCTGGGGTGCTGGTGATGTTTTGTTTTTCCGCAGGATTGTTTCGCCTAGCATGATGCAAACCATCGGTCAGCGGCTCAAAACAGAGCGTGAGGAACAACGCCTCACGCTTGAAAAAGTCTTCGAAGCCACACGCATCCGTGTGCAGTATCTGCAGGCGTTGGAAGAAGACGATCTTTCCGGGATGCCATCGCCGGTGCAGGCACGCGGTTATCTACGGAATTACGCGGAGTATCTGGGTTTCGACGTCGACAAGATGCTTCATGAGCTGCGCGAGCAAAACGCGCAGCAGCCCAGCGGCGAAGTAATCGGACCCGCGGATATCGCGTCACCTCCGCAGCCAGAACCGAAAACACTCGAGGTTGAACCCGCGGCTCAGGCGCCGGATCTGCCCGCGGAAGAGCCGATCGTCCCCGTCAAACCGAAGCCAGTCCGCCGCAAGAAAACGGACTCCGAATCCACGCCCGCCACGGCTGAAGCACCAACCAGACGACGTGGTCGTAAAAAAACAGAACCGGAAGCTACTCCGGTTCTTGAAGCAGAGTCTCTTCTTACAGGAAAGACAGGTACGACCATTGAGTCGGTTCCACTGCCGGCACAGGTGGAAGAGCCTCCATCGCCTATGGAGTCCGCTGCGCCAGTCGAAACGATTGCCGGAGAGGTCCTTGACGAGTCGCAGGAAGAGCCAGCCCCGGTTGATGTCAGTGATAGCTTATGGCAGACATGGCTGAGCAGAGTAAGTTCTGTCCTGTCTGCGCGTGCAAAGCGTCGGACGCTGACTCCAAAACAAACCCTGCCTCCTGAAATCGAGGCCGTTGTCGATGTACCGGAGATACCTCTTGAGGCCGAATCACAGCCTGGCAGTGCGGAAACCTACAGGCAGATTCTCAAGGAGATTGGTAGAGAGCTCCGCCAGCGGCGCGAACTGCTCAGTCTGCACTTTGACGAGGTGGAGCGCAATACGCACGTAAAGGCATATTATCTGGACGCGCTGGAAAGAGGCGCCCTAGATGATCTGCCGTCCACCGTGCAAACACGCGGGATGTTATCGAACTATGCCACGTTTCTCGATCTCGACGTGGATGCCCTGCTGCTACGTTTTGCGGATGCGTTGCAGGCGCGGCACCGGGAACGGAACCCACAAAAGCCGGCGCGCAAAACGGGGCAGCCAATCCTGGCGAATATCCCTCCGGTGCGCAGTTTTATTGCAGGGGATATGATCTTTGGTATCGGAATGGCGATCCTGCTGGTGGGCTTTGCCATCTGGGGTGTCAACCGTGTGATGACAATTCAGAGCCAGCGTGAGATTCCGCCGACTGCGATCTCCATTTCGGACGTCCTGCTGACCGCCCCGGACCCTGCCTTGTTCACCGCGACGGCAACCTTCATCCCGGTGGAGTCCTTCCCTGGCGAAGCGACCGTGACCGTGGAGATCCCCACCCAGAACGTCAATGCGGAGGTGCAGCTTAACCTCGTTGCGGTGGAACGGACGTATCTGCGCGTGGTGGTCGATGGGGAGGTGGCGTTCGATGGGCGCGTGGTGCCCGGGAACGCCTACCCATTCGAGGCAGAAAATCAGATCGAAGTGCTTGTTGGAAGCGGCGCTGCCATCCGCATTGTTTATAATGGACGTGACCTCGGACTCATGGGAACCTTTGGTCAGGTAGTCAACAATATATATCTCGGTACTGAGATACTCACGCCGACCGGGATGCCTACCACGACTCCAACGATCACAGCAACCCCTACGAGGACCGCTCCGCCAACCGCCACATCGCGGTTTACAGATACGCCAGTTCCATCGGCGACGCCTGTGCCGTAACTCATAATAGACCCTAAAGGTTTTCATCGAAGCTTGCCTGATGATTGACTTGAAGACAAACCTTTAGGGTCTGCAGATCTAAGGAATATTTATTCGTGTCAAAAAATACATTTCATCTCGTCTCCCTTGGCTGCGCTAAAAATACAGTTGACTCGGACTCCATGGCACAGCTTCTTATCCGCGATGGGTATCGAGCTGTCGCAGATCCTTCACGCGCAAATGTCTTGATCGTAAATACCTGCGGGTTCATTGGACCGGCAAAGGAGGAATCGATCAGTGTGCTGCGCGAGCTGGCAGAAGGAAAACGAAAGAGCCAGATCCTGATCGCGGCGGGGTGTCTGACACAGCGTTACGGATCGGAAGTGGCTGTGAAGGTCCCGGGTATCGACGGTATGCTGGGCACGCGCCGCTGGATGGATATTGTGCAGGTCGTGCGCGAACTACGCAGCACGCCGCACCCGGAGCCTTTATATCATCTGCCAGACGAGGCGAAGACCGTCGGCAAGGATGAGCATGAGGCGCTGCGCGTCTCGGTCGCGGGCGCCAGCGCATATGTCAAGATCGCCGATGGCTGCCGCCGTCCTTGTGCATTTTGCGCGATCCCGCTGATCAAAGGGACCGCTGTTTCACGTCCCATCGACACGATCGTGGATGAAGCCCGCCAATTGCGCGACGCAGGTGTGCGCGAGCTGATCCTGATCGCGCAGGACACAACAGATTTCGGACACGACCTGGGGATCAAAGATGGTTTGGCCCTTTTACTCGAACAATTAACAGACTCTGTCCCGGATATGGATTGGATCCGTGTGATGTACGCCTACCCCGGTTATGTGACTGATCGCCTGATCGAGGTGATGGCGACCCGGAAACAAGTGCTGCCTTACCTCGACATGCCGCTGCAGCACGCGCACCCCAAGACGTTATATCGCATGCGCCGCCCTTCGAACATCGACTGGGTGCACCGCACCCTTGGCAAGATGCGCGCTGCAATTCCAAACTTGTCGATCCGCACGACATTCATTGTTGGCTATCCCGGCGAGACGGAAGAGGAATATCAGGCGCTGGTGGATTTTGTGCAGGAGATCCGCTTTGATCGTGTGGGGACCTTCCAGTTCTCCTTCGAGCCCGGCACAACCAGCGAGCCGCTCGGCGACCCAATCCCGGCTGAGGTAAAACAGGCGCGTTACGAGCGTTTGATGGAGCTGCAGCAGGGCATTTCGCTGCAAGTCAATCAAACCTATGTGGGCAAGACGCTCGATGTGCTGGTCGAAGGACTCGACAAAGGCATTGCCATTGGGCGCTCCTACCGAGACGCACCCGAGATCGACGGGATGGTTTTCATCGAAGGGGATCTGCAGATCGGCGAGATCGTCCCGGTGAGGATCACCGGAGCGATGGCGTACGATCTGACGGGCGTACCGGAGAAGAAATCCATTCCCCTGGAAGTGATTCGTTGATCGTCAAATGAAAAGATCATGGCGATCGGTTTGCAAATTTGTTTTGCCGACTGTGCATAACCGTACAAAACTGTAGACCTAAGAATCCAGTTTTGTTGTAAACTAAAACTACCTTAAAACTTCATCGAAGCAAGGAGGCTCACATGAAAAAATTCTTCTCAGTTCTCGCGATATCTATTTTGATCATTTGTCTGTTCACCGCGGCCGCACCCCTGCCAAATACAACGTTCACATTGGTGCAAGGCCTGCCGGAAACGATGAATGTGGGAGAGACCTACACGGTAATTGTTCAAGTGGAAAGTGACCAACAGTTCATTTCTGCACAGGCTTTGCCGTCTTTTCAATATCCGGGTAAGGGAGTGGTGGCTGTTCAGGGAGGAAGTCGCAGCGGGAGCGGTACTTCGGCTACACTCGAAATAACCTACCTGGCGAAAAGCTCGACCGCACGGATGGAAAACGGGGTTGCGCCAGTCCACTTTGTGGTAGGCGTGCGTTATGGGGGCGGCTATGTAGCTGTGCAGGATTACGTTTTCTATGTAGCTGTGCCGTAAAACACATTCGATTGAGCAAGGTATTCTAAGAAGATAGCCCGCTCCTGATTTAACCAGGAGCGGGCTGTTTATAAGGAGGCAACGATTCCAGACACTGAGCTGCCAACGTCTGGAGACGTTGACTCCTTGCACTCTATGCTGCGCGAGCGAACGAAGTCGCGAGCAGGATCAGGATGGACAATCCAAAATTGATCCGGAGTAAGAGAACCTCCCGGCGTCGCAAAGCCTCCAACTCATCTGAATTCTGGCTTTTCTTCGACTTCACAATCGCCCGGCGGATGGCGGGAATCACTTCCCAGGTCTGGATGGCGCTGACGACCACCATAATAATCCCCAGAAGATGCTTAGAGAGGATCGCCAGTGACCACTGTGTGCTCAAAGAGAGAAAACTATCGTAATGTGGGTTGACGCTCATCTGGAACAAACCCGTCAGCACAAGCAGACTCATGCTGAACCATGCAATGGGCTCCAGTCGCTTCTGCATGGCTTCGATGAAGACCAGCTGTGTCTCCGGGCTGAGCGAGCGCCGCATCGCGGGCAGAACGAGGAAGGAAATACTAGCCAGACTGCCAATCCAGGTCACTGTAGCCAGCAAATGTAACCAGTATGTGAGCGCCAGTGCCCAGGATGGTGGAGTCGTGATCATCAAGTGTAAGGTATTGGAATTTTAGCTGAAGTCCAGATGGCATCACGGGTACGATGTCGGTCCCGGCGTGGTCGGCGTGACTGTGATCTGTAAGGTGGGCGTAATCTCGGGTGTTGGTGGGTAGCATTCACGGAAAGCCCTCTCGTATCCCTCCTGCGCTGCAGCATCCAACGCACCAAGAGTCTGCGCCTGCTCGTAATTGGTCACCGCATCGCAATATTGTCCTTGTTCCACCAGTTCGTCCGCATAACGCATATAGGCGATATGAAGACGTTCAGAAACCGTCATGGTGCCGTCCCATAAACCATAACCAGCGACTTGAGTAAAGTAAGCGAGTGCCTGTGCCCAGTCCAGTTCCCAGAACGAGGCGCCGATCAAATAATAGCGTGACCCTTCCCGCAAGCCATTCGCGTCCCGGTCGAGGGTGCCAAATCGTTCCGCCAGCGTGAAGTGATAGATGCCGCCCTCCAAATTGCCTTGTTTGGTAATGAGATCATACCCATAGTTTCGCAGCGCAAAATAGTACATCCCGTCCACCTGACCGGTCTTGTAGGTGGGGTCAAGCTTGCGGATCAGATCCAGTGTGCCGATGGCGCCGGGCCAATCCTGCGCGGCGATCTGCTGCTGTGCCTGTGCAAATGCCTGTTCTGCGCCCGTGAAATCAGGAGTGGGCGACAGGGAAGGTGTAATAGTAGGCGTT
>Ga0114129_10008405_pt1 | contig 14702 bp, 5 predicted proteins | sample RhiMetdeltSRZDD1_FD_80071 | JGI IMG/M metagenome (GOLD analysis project Ga0114129, IMG submission 80071) | Populus rhizosphere microbial communities from Tennessee, USA - Rhizosphere MetaG P. deltoides SRZDD1 (version 2) (version 2) | ecosystem: Host-associated > Plants > Roots > Rhizosphere >... | reverse complement strand
GGCCAGTGTCCGGCCGGCAGGCGGTGCCGCTTCAGTGACACCTCGTTTGCGCGGGTTCCTCATCCGAGTGGGCCGGCGGTCGCAACCGCCCTGGGCACTGTCGCGCGCCCGGCAGTCGGCTCATTTACGTGGAACGGAGTAGATACTTTCACGATTACCGGCGAATCCGCCCCGGTGGTAGGACAAGCCATAACCAAGGTTGGCCGCACGACAGGCAGAACAACTGGCACGATTCAGCAAACCTGCGCCAACTTTAACGTGTCAGGCTCAACTATCACTCAACTTTGCCAAAGCCGCGGGTCATATGCGAGCGCCGGCGGAGATAGCGGTTCCCCTATCATTCGGATTACTACCTTACCGAATGCTGTGCTTGTCGGCATCCACTGGGGGAGTGGAGGGGTATTTAGCCCGATCACAGGTATCCAGATGGGCGGGGAGTTGGGAGCAGTAAACACCTGCGCGGGAGGTGGCTGCTGATCAAATCGACGCGTCTGACCTTGGGGGGGGCTCAAGGTCAGACGCTGCGAAAAGTGAGATCAAAAATGACGGCAATATACTGGACCGGCCTGACGCTCTTGCTTTCCATGACGCTTCTTGGCTTTGACGGATGTAGCCATCAGGCTGGTAACCCAAGCCGCCCGGAAGACCCTCTTTCGCTGGAGGCGCCGGATGAAGTCGAAGCAGGTCAGACGGTAAATCTGAAGCTGATCTGGCGGAATCTGACCGACAAACCGGTCGAGCTAACTCTCGGAGGTCGTCCGCCATATGATCTTGTCGTGACCACAGATGAAGGCAAAGAGGTCTGGCGATGGCTTGCGGGGCAAACGGTTCAGGACATCCTCGAAATAAAGACCGTGGATCCTGGTCAGAAGTTGGAATTTAGTTTGGAGTGGCAGCCGGTGGATCAAGCCGGCGCCCCTTTGGCGCCTGGACATTATCTGGCGCACGGCATTTTGAATTTGGACCCACCGGCCACTCTCAAGACGAAACCAAAGCCATTGATCATCAGGAATAAAAAGTGAGAAACCATCTTCTCGCCGCTCTAAAACTTTCATTCACTCGTCATCGCTTCCCGTTTCGAAATTCCTCGCCACACTCTCACCCCATCATCATTGCCGCTAAATCGGAGCAAGCAACATTGATACAGAAGAAACCACAGATTTTCACAGATGCGACGGATCATCGCAGATTATCCGTGACGATCCGTCCGCATCCGTCCAAATCCGCGGTTTCTTCTGTGCCAATCTCGTTTGTTTCGATTTAGTGGCGAGGGCAGTTCCACTGTATGAGAAGGCGCCTGAGGTTACTTCTAACCTACAATGCCTCTCTAATGGGAAGCGGGCATTCGGGCGTCTTGGCGGGGCGCAAGCAGCGGTTCAGTCGTCTCTCTAAAAATGAACAATAGCGCTCAGAGAAACTGGAGACGTCCATTTCGACAGGAGTGTCATATGGGAAGTCGATTGCATTTAAAAGACTGATCCTCGCCTTTTCGAAGAGACCTGAAAGCGCGTCCAATGGAAACTCGACCGGGGCGCCAAAAGCAAGACAGGGTAATATAACGTGTAGACGGTTGGTATAGACGATCTCGGCGGTTCGCAATTGCTGGAGCCTGGCCTCGGCTAACTCCCATTGTTCCTTCCATGGAATGCGCCCGATGTAATTTGTCAATGCGATAGTGTTCGGGCGCGGGTTGATGTCAATGCTGTAACGGCCCGACCTCACGCCTCGATAGCGCTCGAATGTGAGCGTGGCGCAACCTATCATCTCGCTCTCAACCCCTATACCCTTCAGCAAATGTTGGGTATACGGGTCACGCGCCCCAACCGCATTGCCCGATGAACGAAGCCAACTGCCCAGTTCACGCTCCCGCCCGGCAATATGAATCCCAGCAAAGACGGCGTTTCGCGCCAGAGTCGGAAAAGCGGTGGAACCGAGGTAGCCATTGACGATCAGCGGCGCCTCCTGCCATTTGCCGGGAACGGGCAGGTCTCGGTAGACGCCCCGGCATCTCTCCCCCAATATCCGGCACAAAGCCAGCGTCTGAATCGCGTCACCCAGGTTTCCCGAATCTTTGTAGATCAACACTCGGTACATACCATACCTTTCATGCAGGAATATGCCGGACCCCGTTCTTCGATTCTATGATAGAGGCTGGCGCCGAACCTTTTTGCGTTGTAGGCGGACAGTATTTTGCCAGCGCATCTACGCCAAACTTCCGATTTTTGAGAACAGTATCGATGTACCCGGCCGGAAGGTTCGGGCGCTTCAGCATCTCGTCATATACTCTGACGGCTTCCGCATAGTTACCGGCGTAATGGCAGCAAATTGCGTACTCTAAAGGCAGCTTATAGGTATAGACATCCTTCTCTATGAAGAGGCCGTCTTTCGGGTAAGGTGTCTCGGGTAAGACTCTCGATAGTAAGTAGCCCGTGTGAAATTCTCTGCTCTCCCTGTACCTCTTGACCACAGGGTACAAAGGCTCGAGCCTCGCGGGGTTGTATTCGTAGGCTCGGAGGACGGCATCGAGAACCGTTGCGTGATCGTATCCAAGGATGTGCTTCAACTTGCTGATTTGGTAGAGCGAATACCAGACCTCCTCCTTCCATCCTCCCACCGCCACCCTTTTTTGATACCACTCTATCGCAGAGTTATACCTGCCGGCGTCTCGATAGCTTTGAGCCAGGTAGAACATATAACGCGCATTATCCGGCTCATCCTTGAGCCCCTGCTCCAACAGGGTGATGTCTCGGCCGGTCTTCCTACCTCTCTCCGAACCATCGCAATAGTGGGTCAGAGTCAGGGTATCGAGATTCCGCTGCACGGTAGCGGTCGGTGAGTGAATGTATTCGTGGGTCACGCCATAATATTTCCAGTCGTGGCGGCTGCTGATGAGCATGACCTGCTGGTAGTCGAGGTTTCCCTCGTACCTGATTCGATAGGAGTCCGCCGTGAGCGTTGGCTTGAAGTCTCCATAAACGTTGACGGTCATGTCCGCGTCCACTATCAGCAAGTAATCCGCCTTTCCCCTGGCTAAAGTTACCACCTCGGTCCGGTTATGGGCGAAGTTTACCCATTGCGACTCATGCAGTTCTCCCGGCGCCCCCGCGAGATTTTCGGCGATGAGCTCTTTGGTGTTGTCGCTCGAACCTGTGTCACAGATGACCCAGTAATCGATGATCGGTATTACCGACCGCAGACAGCGGGCAATGACCGCGCTCTCATTCTTGACAATCATACAAAGACACAGAGATGGCATGGTAATCTCCCTACCAATTTGAAGAGTTTGCGAATAAAAGCCGCCCGAAAGCGCTTGGCGCCTCAAGTCGGCGAAGCCTGTGGAGCGCTACGGCTTGAGTAGCTTTCCCAGCTTTAGATTGCGCAGCAGCTTTCTTTGATAGAGATGGGAAAGCGGGGTCGAGCCCCCGCGCTCCACAGGCTTCGCCGATACAGATGTTCGCGCCCCTCATTCAATCTCCGTTACCTTCTTTCAGATCGCTGACGTCATCCAACATTAGCTGTAAGCTCTTCAACCGATAGATCGGCAGTCTTCCAGAGTCACCCAGGGTCGAGTAGACCGAGATATCGAAGTTGAACCGGCCGTTATTCCTCGATGGATAGTGCCCCTCGAACCAATCCTTGATCGCCCCACTCAACGAGCAGAGGAAACTGAAGAGATTTTCCCCGCAACTCCTTGAGTCCGTCGGCACGATGAAATCGAAGGGAGGCGCCATGACGATCGGCAATGTGATAGGCAGCGAATTCGCATCGCCATCTCCCCCGAGACCGTATGGCGGATGGTCGAGATCATACTGATAGCGGCAGGTGAGCTGTATGCGGCGCCCCTCCGTCTCTTCTTCGGTCAGATTCTCCGCTACGCTCTCGAAGAAGCGTTCGAAGAGCCGCGCGAGATGGCCCTCGAGAGGCTTCGCTCTGTCCGCGTCGGGAGTTCCACCCGGCGCCGATGGTATTCGCGCGATGTCGATATTCTTGTCACACTCCAGCAGCGGGGTCAGAATCTCCGGAAAGCGCACCATCGGAGTTTGATAGATAAACTTCGGATTGGTTCGTGGCGATCCCCCCGTGCACGCCCTGTCGCCGAAGAGATTCTCGTTGCGAGTCATCCGCACTCCGGCCCAGACGTCCTGTTTGTGCAGAATGTCCAGCTTATCGAAGACGACTCTGCGGGTAGAGATGCGCTTTGCTTCATCTTCCTCCAAGATGACATCTTCGTTCTGGTACTGGAAGCAGCGCTCGTCCGGATTCTCAGTCTGGATCTCCAGCCGCTCCCAACCATCGATCTCGATGGACGGGATCGGTGTATCGCCATTCGGGGCTGCGTCCTTGCACTTCCGAACGATGATCTCCCAGGGCCCGCTACCAGTTCTTTCGTTGATGACGTAAAGGTATTGGTCAGTCTCCGGTTCGCTCACATATTTTTCGTCACGCACGGCCGGCCAATCTCCCCAGGAATTCGCCACCATCGTCGCGATCTGTGCGAAAGCCGCCAGCGCATCCAGAATCCGGTCACGGTCCACATCTTCAGCTTCAGGGTCAAAGAGTTCGGGAAGCATAGAGAGATCACGGTTGACTTGATCCCAGACGCGGTCAAAACTGACGAGCGCCTGGAAGAGATCCATTCCGTTCTCAGGGTTCTCCGGCGCCACGTCGCTCAGCATGACATTGAACTTCGGCGCCGTGTATACCAGGTCGTTTCCCGGCCCGAGCCGGCGATAATCGTAGCTATATGAATATTGCCGGGTCTTCTCGATCTTCAGATCGGGGTTGGGCGCCGGCGTCACGCTCTGATTACCGAGAGTCGGCGGAATCGGATAAGCGCGAATAGGGATCGGAATCTTTACAATTACATCTTCGGCGATCTCCACGGGGTTGATGAATGTCAGCCAGGATGACGCCGCGGAGGCCGGAAGCCCGGGTACGTCGGAAATCTCGTGTTCCAGCGCCGCCGCTTCATAGCTCAGCTGGACATCAAGCGTCTGCTCCGGCGTGGCCTTTTTCGAATCGAAGAGAAAAGTCAGATAGGATTTGCGAGGCCCCAAAGGTATCTTCGCGGTCGAGAGGGTGAAGTCAACTTCCTCCTTTGAGTCATCGGGCAACTCCGCCACCGGCTGGCCGAAGAACTTCGGCATGTCCACGAACGATTCGAAGACCTTCGATGGGTCGTCGCCCGGCTGCTCATCCTCCAACAACTTGTAAGGCGAGTCCACGGTGACGCTTATCTGAACAATCGTGTCCACGTCGTAGGCGGCGGAGAGCTGAACCAGCATGCGTTGCCGTAACAACTCCTGAGCCTGCGCGAGATCGCCGATGTCGTTCTCTTCAATCGGGTCAACGTCCTCCTCGTTTTCATTTAAAGCGGCAATCCGGTCCACGCTCTTCGCGATTTCATTGGCGATAGTCAGTTTCGCCTTGAGGATGGCCGAAAAGTGCGCTCCCGCTCTCTGCCGCTCGAGAATATAAGCGCCCGTCGCGTACTGCGGCTGCAGCACCGTATCGATGGCGCTCACGAAACGGCGCGCATATTCATCGAGATCGACGCCGCCATACGAATCCGTGACCTCTTTGAGCTTATAATGCTTGACGCCACCGACGTCCTCCTCGCCGTAGTCGTACACCGACAGCTCCTCGTCGCTCAGCAGTGTCGTCGCCAATGGAATGGGAGCGAAGAAATGCTGCTGTTGGGATTGGATCGTGCAGCTGATCCATTTGGCCCCGGTCTGCGAACCGGTCCTCACCACCCAGAACCGGTTGCGGGAGTTGTTCACAATATCCTCGGCGCGAGCCAGTCCCGTTGCCAGACTGGTGTTCGGGAACAATTGCTCGAACTCCTGTGCGAACATACGGATTGCGCCGCTCTCCAGACTCCCGCTATTGCCTCCCGTGATCGACAGAGGGTCCAGCAGCGAGGTGGCGAATTTGACGGAGGGTTTGTCCAGAAAACCATCCTCCTCGGCTGGGCTATTGGGGGCCTCCCCCAAGTCGAGGAAGCCGTCATCCACGGGGCCCAGTCTTTCGAGTGTCAGACTGACTACGAGAGGAAACAGTTCCGCTGGATTCGAAAGACTCACCCGCCGGCTCATCCTGACTCCGTCCGGGAAAGCAAGCTCCGGTAACAGGATTATCGTATCTGTCGTCAGTCTAGGCGGGAGCCCTGGATTGAGACGCTGCAGAGCCTCCAACGGGATCATCAGTTCCATTGCTATATCGGAGAGGTACCTTTCGGGGTCTGCCTCCGTGGGCCGGAAATCAGTGTAGTGGAACACCTGATCGGGATCGATAACTGCCGCCAGGTAATTGATGATGGAGACGACAAACACGATCAATGCCCTTTGCGCTGACTGCTCCGGAGGTACTCCCGGCAGTCCCGATTCGAGTATCCCTGACTGGCTGTCGAGTGTGGTATGGAGCAGAACGCGCGTGGTTCCCCAGGTCAATTGATAGAATATCCTGCGGAACGTCTCGAGATCGGCTTTTGCCGTCCTTTTAGCATCGGCCTCCGAGCGCTCTCCGCCGTCGTGGGGAGCATAGCGGCTGACGTCGAAGTCGAGATCGACATGGATATAGATCTTCGTGCTGTCCTGTTCGTCAGGTCGCACCGAGTATCCCAAACTCACCGCGGGCCAGCGCTCCACCCCGATCAGTTCGTCTGCATAACCCAGCCGAAGCAGGAAGATATCATTTCCCTTTTCCTCTCCCTCGGGCGGATTGAATGGCGAAAAAGTCTTGTTGCCGAATCCATCCAGCCAATCGAATCGCACCGTCAGCGTCTCTCCAACGCCTCGATAAGGATTGCGCTCCGGCTTTATAATCGGAGGCGCTTGGACAGGGAGCGCCTTACTGAATTTGAAGCATGGTATAACCTTAGTATATTGGCAGGCAGGATCTGGCGGCGTTTTCGGGAGACTCTTCACGGGCTCATCCGAAAGAACTTTAGGTCCATCCGATGGCGCCTCAACACTGCCATCGAAATTGGGATCATCTATGACACGGCATCCCAGAATGGAGTAGAGGTATCTGAGTTGGTCCTCTGGATCCGGGGTCATTTGGTCCGGGACGGCAGGCATATTGCGTCGCACCACGAAGCCCGCATGTCCTGGCGGCTGCATCGGCAGCCTCACCGACAAATGCTCCCACACCATGATTTCCAGGGTCTGCGCGGGTGGGATCGCAAACGCCACTCTCTGGGCATTCTGCCAGACGAGTTCAGCGAGCGGAGATATGCCATGATTCATGAATTTATCTGCGATGCGCCGCAGAGTCTCACCTTCCTTGGTCAGGAAGCTGATCTTCGGTATTGTGATAACGGAGTATGCCTCGGGTTCGTCTTCCAAATCGGTGTTCGCGAGGCGAACATCCTCTCCGTCCATACTATAGATATCGCCAATCTGGTCCCACGTCTGATTCTTCGCAACCTGGTGTGACCATCCCTCGAATTCGAGCCTGATGCCTGGCTGAAGAGGCACATCTCCAATCGCCTTGGCGAGGTCGTAGACCGATACTCTGTACTGTTCCAGAATCTCGGCGATCCTGGTGGTGGATCTGAGGCGGATGGAGGTCCGCTTCCTCAGGGAAGTTGCGAAGAGCCTGGCCCCGGTCGCCGTAGTCTCGCCCACCACCGCCCGGTTCACGAACGGCAGAACATCGCTGTCCCGGAAATCGAATGTGATGAGGATGGTTATCTTCCCAACTTCATCATCGAAAATTTCATCCGGTAGACCCGATACAGTTTCACCTGCCTGGACCCGATAATAGAGATAGTAGCCGCCGGAACTTAAGAGGTTACTTCGCCATAGCAGTCGAAGCATCTCGAGCGGGTGAGTCTCGAAGAGGTTGGGCGCTATGGATATAGTTATCGGCGAATCGGCCAATGTCGATAGGATAAACGCGCTGACGTCAACCGGATTGTCGACGGTCAAAGTCGGCGTTCCATCGGCCTCCCGCTTCTGATAGAGAACGTGCGCCGCCTTGATCAATGAACTATTATTGGCAGCCTTACGCAGGATCTTTTCCAGCAGCAGGACGCCCTCGGCATCCACACCTTCGATCTCATAAGCCAGAGGAGGAGGCTCCGCTTCCTCCCCTTCATCCGGGGGCGCGGGTCTCCGGATCGTCACGGTGAGCGCCGTGGCCCAGTCGTAGGCGTTCACCTCGTGGAACTGCATCTTCTCGTCCTCATCACTCTGAACACCGAGATCGAGACTGAAAGCCGGAAGCGTGGGGCGCGGTTCTGAGATCGCGCGCCGAAGCCCTTCCGTCAGGGTCCAGATTGTGGGCTCCCCGGGCGGACGCGTCCTGGGGCCGCGGCTGTACTCCAGAGTCTGCCGCGGGATAAATTTCACCCGGTTGGCGAGAGCGAAGCGGCGCGGCTCCGTGCGGGACATGCGCAATTTCCCGAACGGGTTTAGCACTAGAGGCTGAAGATAGGCTCTACGCAGTTCGTCGACCCAGCTGAGCTCACGACCAATAGGCCCCGGATCCTCTACCAGAGTAACGCTCAGCTTCTCTACATCCTCGTCCTCCACTTTCCCCCTCGGATCGTCAAATCCGGCCATCACATATCGACAACTGAACGTGCCTGTCTCCGGTGGAATCAGATTGATGTTGCACTGGATATAGAGTGATCCAGGGGGTGGCTCGTCAAATTTCGGCAACGCGAACTGCTGCCCGGTCAGCGCATAGAGCGGCGCAGGCTCATCGCCCTGCCATAAATCTCGCACATCCTCCAGAAGGTAGCTCGGCTTTGGCAACCGGGCGCCCGGTAGCATGAAGCGAGAAGCCATACCCGAAAGATTTTGGAATCGATTCTCCGAGAAAAGCGTTTCGACCAGCTCCTGGACCTCGATCTCGTCGAGTTCTTCATCCCACATCAGGTCGAGACTGGCCTGAATCACGTCGCGCATAATCAGCAGGAAATAGTCCTCGAATACGAACTCGGCGATCGAGCGTCCTACGGCTGGATCCACCTCCAGTGGCGGAGTATCGGCAACGGCGGTGTCGGTCTCCCGCTCGATATCGGTTCGAAACTCGGAGACCAGCTTCTCAAAGTATTCCAGTATCTCTTTGTGATATGCCAACGGTACAATCGTCTGTTCATCGAATTTCGCGGAGTAGTGGAGCTCCTCGTATTCCACCGGATTGGGGTTCCCATTTTGTTCCACCCTCAAGACCACTTCTACCCGCAGATCCGGGATCATCGGGAAGATGGCCACTGTCGGACGCCCTTTATCATAGTAGTGGGGTTGCGCGTTGATCCCATCCGGAGGCCGCTTTTGCGCCTCGATCACTATCTCGAAGAACTGGCAGAGGAAGTCGGCCACCTGGATGCCCGTAAAGGGCGCCGCGCCGCGCTCCCTCAGGGTCAGGGCGCGATAGATTCCCTGCAGCGTTTCAAAGGTGACATGAAAAGACAGGAGGTCATTGATACTTGTGATGACCTTGGGGATGTCGGGATGCGAGTGGATCGCCCAGAGAAGCATGGCCCGGGCCATGCTATCGAAATCGCTGGCCTCCTGCGGATTAGTCGGGTCGGGCTTCTGGCCGCCCAAGCCTGCCGTCTTCAGGAAGAGCAGCGCCACACCACATGCGAGCTGCTCCTTATCCCCTAAGTCATCCTCGATCGCGGCCACCGTGATTTGCGGGCGGAACAACAGGCGCAGCTCCCCGCGCTCCCATTCCGGGATCCCGATCGGATCCCAGACCATGAGGGGCAATTGCCGGAATGGTCGCGGTTCCACGGCCGCTTCGAGCATGCCGGCGGCCATGAATATGGCCTCTTCATACTGCGGCATCGCTTCCAGTCCGAATGCTGGCTGCGCCGGCGCTCCCGGGGCGACTGCTGGCCGCTCCGGCGCCCATGCCGGGATGCCGGGATTGCGTACCGGAATCGAGAACTCCTCGCGGAGTTCCATGAAGAAACTACAGTGGATATCCACGCTCAGCCAGCCCGCGCCGATCTTCACCACCAGATCTACCTTGACGGAAGCGGAGAATGTAAGGAGCAGTGGTCGAAACGATTCCAAAGTGACGCTGATACGAGCCGCGACCACGAGCGAAACCTCTGCCGTAATGATCGCGAATCTCACCACGCCCAGGATGCGCCCGACGATTCCGATCGTCCCCTGCATCCAGTAATAGACCGAGTCCGGTCGATTGACAGACTGGCCGTTGAAGAACGCCAGCGTTCCTTCGAGAATACCCTCGAAACACAGGCTCAGTTCGGCCGCAAAGATGCCTCGATTGATGCTCTTCCCGAGGCCGATCCTCAAACCGAGGCCGAAGGCCAGGACCGGCTTGAAAGTCTCGACCGGGAAGGCCCTGTCACTCGGCAAGCGCTGAGCGGTCGCCCCTTCGAGCTTAGCGAAGTAGAAACCTCCACCTCCCAGGAAAGGGAAGACCTGCAACTGAAACGACCGTGAGAAGTCGTTGTTCTTCGGGAAGCCGAGATCCACGCGGAAATTGCCGTTGGTATAGATCTCCATCCAGAGCGCCGGCGCCGTGATCGAGACCTGACCGAGTTCGATTTGTCGAATGGCGTCTGGAAGCTGCAGATCGATCTGATAGACACCGATGCTCTCGTTGACCTTTTTGTAGAGGATCTCGAACTCCAGCCCGCGGAAGAAACGGGCGCGCGTCCTATCCAGACCCACCGAGACTCCGGCGATAACCCCATCGTTGAAGACGATCGCCATTGAGAGCGCCCCTAACAGAGTGAAGTCGGCGCCGACCAGCAATCCATTCCGGGCATCGAACTCGAGAGTAGAACCTGCCGTGGCGAGCGGATGCCCGGTCGGGTCACTGGTCTTGAACGCTTCGCCCATCAACGCGATCGCATCGCTCACCCGCCGGATCTCCGGCACTTCCCTGCTCGGCTTCAATTTGACCCTCTGGCCGAGCGCCAGGAGCCGGAGATCAAGCAGCTTCGCGGCGCTTGGTTGCGGGGGAAGATTAGCTCCTGGATTCGCCGGATCGCAATTGATTACGCTGTCCTCTCCGGCGCCCAGCAGCCTTCCCCTGATCATCAGGTTGACACGACTGTTCGCATAGCTCACGCCGATCTCTTTCAGGAGGAAGAACCCGAGATTGACTTCAGGATCCAATGTCTGAGCGATCGAAAATGAGCCGGTGCGGAAGTTAATTATGAACTTCGCGCCCCTGAGCGAGATTCCCTCCAGGGCGTTCCACGGCTCCGGCAACTGCGCGCTTGCATCTAACTTCACCAATCTGTAGACGGTCTGGATGATCTCGCCGATTGACTTGCTGCCGAGATCGACCTCGGCGGTCCTGTCCCCGCTGTTATAAGTCAAGCGTATCCCCAACACCTCGATCATGACCACCCATCTCCGGTCGTAGGCGAAGATCAGAGCTATCTGAGCGTTGTTCAAGTTCTGCACCGTCAGAGTAACTGCCAGGGTCATCGATACGTTTTCAGCGCGACGGTAGCTCACCGATAACGACGTGTCCCTGAATTCGAAGCCCGCGAGGTTAGTCTCAGGCAGCGCAACCACGGTGTTGAATGAGAATTCAGCCGGCCGACCCCCGCCGGCGGAGTATTGAGCGCTCAACCCCTCCAGCGTGAGACCATTCAACTCCTGGGGGAAGCTGTCGCTGATGCGGAGCTTCCTGGCGACTTTGGAGATCAGTATCGAATCCGCCAGTTCCGCGCTCAGGTTCCAGCGCCCCTCGATGCGCGACATGGTAAAGTCAACCTGGACCTCTCCCGTGCTCCCAGCTTCCTCTTCGAGCAGATTGATGGCAAGTACTCCGTTCAATAACGCGTTCACCTGCCAGCCTCCCGTTGAGTTGGCCAGTTCGAGCGACAGCCGCGGATTCGAAATCGAGAGTAACCCGGGGAAGAGCGCCCAGTTGAAATTTTTGGTCGAGACATCGAGACTGACCGATCGGAACTTCTGGGGCGCCTTCAGATCGATCATGAAGGTCAAGTCATTGAGTTCAACCTGGATCTGATCCACTGTCTTCGGAAGCCCTATCTGGTCCAACGCGCCGCAACCCGGCAGGCTCTTCAGACCGGACAACTGGAATGGGTCCAAGGTGGCAAACGACAGGATGAAGTTGCCGCTCTGGACTGGAAACGTGATGACGCAATTCAGGTTCAATTGCCCCAGTGTGAGCAGAGCCTCCCCGCGCAGCGTGACAGACACTGAGGTGGGTTGCATCGCGATGTCCGCGATCACGGCGATCTCTTTCAACTCAACTCCGGTGGTGAGTCGCCAGACGACGGTGGTGGAGATCACTATCTGAACGGACAGGATGCGCAGTCCCTGGAGTTCGAGAACGACAGAGAACTGCTTGAGGCCGAACGTATCCAACGCCGCGATCTCGCGTGGAACCGCGCTGAAAGTTTGTTGAGCCCCAACCCATCCAGCCACTATACCGGGATCAATTGTGAACGGCCGCTTCGTCGCCTCTATCGTCACGCTACAGATCCCGCTCCCGGCAGCGGCGCCCACAGGTCTCGTTACAGCCACCTGGAAAAATAGATTGTTATTCGTCGCCTCGGTCCCGCTGATGTTCATCACCGAGAGCTGAGCGCCTGAAGTAGCTTCAATACTCACGCCGGTGAAAGACACATTGAACAACTCGGATGTCTTGATGCTTTCCGTGATGGCGAACAATCTCTTATCGACAAGGGATTTGGGAGTGAAGGAATCGGTAAAATCTATCTTAATGGCGCAGGCGCGCGTCTCAATCGCAGCGTCCGTCAGGGTGATCTTCACGGTACCGTTGAGATCCAGGATCCGCACTGCTCCATCGAGAGTGAGTTGCGTCTCGTCATCGCTGAGCGTTGAATTCGTGGGGGTGAAGGTGATCCCGCTGGCGCTTTGCAACGAAATCAATACTTGCCTGAGAGGCTCGAAACCATGTGCCTCATCACCTATATTCACTTCGGTGATGGTGAGATCGAATTCATCGATCGCCACTGATACCAGCGCATCGATTTCCTGTAGAGTCATGACGGTTACCTACGGTTGATTGAAGAAGAGTCGCAGTAGTGATAACAGGCTCAGATTGTCCGGCGGGAACAGCGCTGGCTTCTCCGGCAGTGCTAAAACGCTGTGTTTTTTGTTTGTACAATCATCCACCCTGTCACACGTAATGACGGTCGGGTCGTACGCAAACTCCTCCGGCAGCATCGCGGGGGGCGTCGGATCACCTGGTGGGATGGCGGGGCGCGCTATCGTCGGGGTAAGAAGCCGATAATCCCCTTTCAGTCGCCACAGCCTGAACATGTAGATCCTGGGAGGCAGGTCATTCAGCGGCCTACCATCGGCTTCCTTCTGAACATAGAGGACGACATCCTGTATGCCAATATTCTTCCAGTTATTACTCGTTGATAACTTCTCCATCGGGTTGGCGTCATTCTTATTCACGGATTTTATTCTGAAGGTGAACAACAGTTGCCGCCTCGAGGGCGGGTTTGCGTTGCAAATCTTCTTGGCGCCGTCCAGTCGTGAAATTGCTTCCTTTGATGGGTGATAACCTTCAGAAAATTTTTGCATCCCGGAGGAGAAGACCGCAATCTTCGGATCAAAAAGATCGACGAAAGGCGCATTTGTGCCATATTTGCTTCCATGATGATTCACCTTCATTGCGCAGACGTGAAATTTCGGGATTGGAGTACTTCCCTGATATTTAGCTCTCCAGTCGGCATCTACCTGCATTCTCAGAAAATCTTCCATGGCTGTCTCGTCCGGATTATCATCGGTATCGCCGCCGGTGTAGTAGCGGAAGCTCCCGAAGCGCAGGAGAAAGGCAAAAGAGAGATCGTTCTCGCCTTTCGGATCCGTGGCGCTAGTGCTCTTGGCTTGAGCTCTGCGCGTGTCTCCGATCACCCCATCGGAGGCGACGCAGATCATCTGGGTATTCTTTAGTGTGTATTGTGTATTGAGTTTCAAGAGATCCTGTCCGTAAAACACAAGACGTCTCTGAGGATCAAATTTCTTCTTTTTGACAGTGCGTTTGCCATAATGAGCCATGTATTCGGACTGGTACCAACCGACAGGCTTCGCGTTGGTCTTTGGTATATCCCAGAGCTGGTATTCCTTGATCTTTACGTCTGAATAGGCCGCGGTCATATTGAACGCCAACCGGTCGATAATCCTTAGATTTTCTTTCCAGGTATAATTGTTCGACGGGGCGTAAATCATTGAAAGAATAGATTGAGCATTGCCGACATGGTCTCCATCGAGGTGAGATATAACTAAATAATCGAGTTGCGTCGCGTTCTCTGATTGAATACGAGCCCAGATCTGTTCCCACAGCTTCTTTGCAGTTCCCATCCCCGTGTTGGCGGCGTTGCCTCTTCCCGTATCGATCAAAATGGTTACCGTGTGAAAGCCCGGGTTCGTTTTTTTGTCGTCGAAGTCCTTGATGACGATCAACGAGCAATCGGCATTGCCGGCGCCGAAGTGAATGATCTTCACCGATGGATTCTGGCCCAGCGCCCTGAGGCTAATAACCAAAATAATGGCCACCAGTTGGATAACGATGCGAGTCTTTTTACGCATAAGAAGGTACTCCTTTGCATACCATGATTGCTCACTCTGCGGGCACACCTTAGCTATGCTGCCGGCGGCAGTTTCGAGAAGATATGCTCGGCATGTTCAGTTGCCGGTAACGCGCTTCTTGTGCGCCGCGTACCAGCCGAGTGGCGTCTCGATCGCGTC
>Ga0114129_10008403_pt1 | contig 14704 bp, 10 predicted proteins | sample RhiMetdeltSRZDD1_FD_80071 | JGI IMG/M metagenome (GOLD analysis project Ga0114129, IMG submission 80071) | Populus rhizosphere microbial communities from Tennessee, USA - Rhizosphere MetaG P. deltoides SRZDD1 (version 2) (version 2) | ecosystem: Host-associated > Plants > Roots > Rhizosphere >... | reverse complement strand
GTCTGCAGCGCGAGCGTCGTCTCGAACGACTCGGTGATGCGCGCCAGGCTCGCGCGCGCGGCCCGTTCGCGGTCGGCGGCGCGCGACCAGTCGTACGTCGCGGCGCCCGGCTCGAACGGCGGCGGACTGTAACAGGAGTTCGGGTCGACCTTGCGCTGCACGATGCAATCGAAGCCGGGGTTGACGTTGAACGAGAACACCAGGTTGCGCGCCGAGCAGTTCTGGGCGTGCGCCGTCCACGTGTCGGGCGCGACGTAGTTGTCGTAGATCGCGATGCCATCGAACCCGCTGACCCTGGCGCGATCGAAGTTCAACGAGTCGGCCAGCAGCGTGATCCGATCGAAGTCGCGGCGGAAGACGTCCCGGACGCGATCGGTCTGCTGGCGCCAGACCGCGTCCGGCGCGTAGAGGGCGACGTCGGTGCGGACGCCGTGGCAGTCGGTGGAGGTCGACGGCAGAATGGTGGCGAACGACTTGAAGACCGGACCGACTGTGCCGTCCGCGTGCTGGAGGAGCAGAAAGCAGTCCCAGCGGCGGCGATCGCCGTACTCGGTGATCAGGTACTCGACGTCGCGCGCGTAGGTGGCCGCGCGGCGCTCGGCGTACGGCTCGAGATGAAATGCGACGTGGATGTCGTGCGCCGCCATCACGTCCATCAGCGAGGGCACGATCCGATCGACGTCGCTGCCGGGCCCCCACCAGCTCACGTTGATGGCGCCGACGCCGCTGTCGGCAATCCACCGCGCGTGCTGCTCCATGACCGTCGTGTCGCGCGAATCGTACGCGCCGAGCCGCGGCATGTAGTTCGCGGCGAGATCGACCGGCGGGTTCCGGTCGTACTGGTCCCAATGCCGGACGGGCGACGTCGCGTACCACGGGTAGTACTCGAAGATGAAATGGCGCCGCAAATCGGGAAAGCGGTCGGCGAGCGTCCGTTCGCGGCCGCGCTGCGCCCACGTGGCAACGGTGGCGCCGGCCAGCGTCTGGATGAATTCGCGTCGGGAAACCGTCACCGGGAGATCATAGTCGCGGATGAGGGATTAGGAATCACCGATTCGGAATCCCTGCCCGCGTGACTACACGGGTTACACTTGCGCCAGTGCCGACCGGAACGTCACAGCGGATCGAACCAGCCCGCACCCTCGACGCCGTTGCCGAGCTCAAGCGTTTGATCGGATCGCGCGCCAGCGACAGCGCGAGCGTGCGCGAGCACCACAGCCGCGGCGAGTCGTACCACACGCCCGCGGCGCCCGACGTCGTGTGCTTTCCGCACACGACCGATGAAGTCGCCGAGATCGTCAAGGTCAGCGCACGGTTTCAGGTGCCGGTCATCGCGTTCGGCGCCGGCACGTCGCTCGAAGGTCACGTGCACGCCATCCGCGGCGGCATCACGATCGACTTGCGTGAGATGAACAAGGTGCTGCGCGTCAGCTCCGAGGATCTCGACGCCACCGTCGAAGCGGGCGTCACGCGGAAGCAATTGACCAAGGCGCTGCACAACACGGGACTGTCGTTCCCGGTCGATCCCGGCGCCGACGCGACGATCGGCGGGATGGCGGCGACGCGCGCCTCGGGCACCACGGCCGTCCGCTACGGCACGATGCGCGAGAACGTCCTCGGCCTCACCGTCGTGCTCGCCGACGGCAGCGTCATCCACACCGGCTCGCGCGCACGCAAGTCGTCGGCCGGCTACGACCTCACGCGGCTGTTCGTCGGATCGGAAGGAACGCTCGGCGTGATCACGGAGCTCACGGTCCGTCTGCATCCGCTGCCCGAGGCCGTGTCGGCCGCCGTTTGCGCGTTCGACACGATCGAGGGCGCGGTGGAAACGGTCATCGCGACGATTCAGCTCGGCATCCCTGTCGCGCGGATCGAGCTGCTCGACGAAGTACAGATGGACGCGGTGAACCGCTACTCGAAGACCACGTACGCGGCGGCGCCGACCTTGTTCTTCGAATTCCACAGCGACAGCGAGCGGCACGTCGCCGATCAGGCCGAAGCGGTGCAGGCCATCGCCGCCGAGCGCGGCGGCCGCGGATTTCAGTGGGCGACGCGGCTCGAGGATCGCGAGAAGCTGTGGCAGGCGCGGCACGACGCGCTGTACGCCGCCCTCGCGCTGCGCCCCGACGCGCGCGCCTGGACGACCGACGTCTGCGTCCCGATCTCGCGCCTCGCCGAGTGCGTCGTCGAGACGAAGAACGACAACGCCGGCGCGCCATTTCCCATTTGCCTCGTCGGCCACGCCGGCGACGGCAATTTCCATCTGCTCTACGTGCTCGACCCCGGCAGCGCGGCGGAGCTCGACGAAGCGAGCCGCCTCAACGAGCGCATGGTGACGCGCGCGCTCGCCATGGGCGGCACCTGCAGCGGCGAACACGGCGTCGGTCTGGGCAAGATGAAATATCTCGAGCGCGAGCACGGCCTCGCGCTCGAGACGATGCGCGCGATCAAGCGCGCGCTGGATCCCGACAACCGGATGAATCCGGGAAAAATGGTGACGATATGACGCTGCGCCACGTTCGGTCGACCGTGTCCGTCCTCGTGACGGTGATCGCGCTGCTGCTTGCCGCGAGCGCGCGCGCCAGCGACCTCAGCGACGATCTCAAAGCGCGGCGGGCGCGCGTCATGGAGCGCCTCGGGCCCGATGCGATCGCCATCCTCTGGAGCGCGCCGGCGGCGCGCTATTCGCTCGACATCGATTACGAGTACCGCCAGGACAGCAACCTGTATTACCTCACCGGGCTCACGCAGGAGGACACGATCCTCGTGCTGATGCCCGGTAACGAGTCGCGGCGGGAGATCCTGTTCGTCAGGGATCGCGATCCGCTGCGCGAGCACTGGACCGGACGCCGTCTGACTCATGAGGAAGCCACGGCGCGCACCGGCATCGAGACGGTGATGTGGACGAGCCAGTTCGAACGGTTCGTGTCCTCCATCCTCGATCGCCGCGGCGCCGGATCGGTGGAGGACAAGCAGGCCGCGAAATTCTTCGACGCGCTCGCCGCCGGCCGCGCACGCGTGGCGCTGCCGCTCGAAGCGGGCCGCGGCGTCAACGATCCGCTCACCGCGCCCCTCGACTTCGCACGCAGGATTCGCGAACGCTTCGTCGGCTTTCAGGTCACCGACCTGACACCGATCGTGACCGCGCTGCGCCTGGTGAAAACGCCTTACGAGCGCGGCGTGCTGACCCGGAGCCTGGAGATCTCGAGCGAGGCGCAGATGGCGGGGATGCGCGCCGCTCGCGCGGACGCGTACGAATACGAGGTGACGGCGGCGATCGAAGCGGTGCACCGCGCGCGCGGCGCCTCGTCGTGGAGCTATCCCTCGATCGTCGGCAGCGGTCCGAACGCCACGATCCTCCACTACCACGGCGGCGATCGTCAGATGCACACCGGCGATCTCGTCCTCGTCGACGCCGCCGCCAACTATCAGTACGCCTCGGGTGACATCACGCGGACGTATCCCGTCAACGGCACCTTCTCGCCTGAGCAGCGCGAGATCTACGAGATCGTGCTGCAGGCGCAGGACGAAGGCATGAAGGTCGCGAAGCCTGGCGCGTCGCTGGAGGAGATCCACAAGAAAACGGTGGAGGTGATCAAGGCCGGACTGCTGAAGCTCGGGCTGATCACCGACACGAGCGGCGACCAGTACCGCATGTGGTACACGCACGGCGCGTCGCACTACATCGGCATCGACGTGCACGACGTCGGCGACCGCCGCGCGCCGCTCGTCCCGGGGATGGCGTTCGTGATCGAGCCGGGAATTTATATCCGCGCGAGCGCGCTCGAAGCACTGCCGCGCACTCCCGAGAACAACGCGCTCATCGAGAAAATCGAGCCGGCTGTCAAGAAGTATTCCGACATCGGCGTCCGGATCGAGGATTCGTTCCTGCTCGAAGAGAATGGACTGCGAAGGCTATCGGCGTCGGTGCCGCGGACGATAGAAGAGATCGAGAGTTTTTTGCGCAAACGCCCCTCCCGCAGCACCGATCAGAGGTAGCGCATGAATAGACGGATGTGGCGCAGCCGCCTTCGCACAGCTTCGGCGAGCCTCGCCGTAGCTCGCCTGACTAACCGGCGAGCGAAGGCGGGGGCGTCGGCCCTGCGAGTGGTCCTCGCCGCTGCTGTCATCGCGCTCGCGATGCCGGCGCATGCAGCGGCGCGCAGTTTTCTGTGGAAGGTGACCGGCAAGGGCGGCGTCGTGTATGTCGCCGGCTCGGTCCACATGCTGACGCCCGCGCACTACCCCTTGAGCCCGGCGTTCGACGCGGCCTACAAGGATTCCGATCTATTGGTGGAGGAGCTCGACATGGCGGAGCTCCTCGCGCCGGCCGCGCAGATGGCGTTCCTGTCGAAAGGGATGCTCGGCTCCGATCAGACGCTCGACAAGCTGATTTCCCCCGCGACCCTCGCGCTCGTCAACAAAACGCTCGCCGATCTCGGTCCGGCCGGCGAGATGCTCAAGAAGTTCAAGCCGTGGCTGCTCGCGATGACGCTCGAGCAGCTCGAGATGCAGAAGGCGGGCTACGATGCGAGCCTCGGCCTCGACAAGCACTTCTACGATCGCGCGCAGGAGCACGGGAAATCGGTCATGGGCCTCGAGACCGCCGAGTATCAGATCTCGCGCTTCGAAGGCATGACCATGGAGCAGCAGGATCACCTGCTGGCTGAAACGCTCAAGCAGCTCGAGACCGAGAAGGCGAGCATCACCAAGCTGCTCGACGCGTGGAAGAGCGGCGACGCGCCGACCGTCGAGAAGATCGTGCTCGCGGACCTCAAGAGCGATCCGGCGCTGTATCAGCGGCTGCTCGTCGAGCGCAACCGCAACTGGATGCCGAAAATCGAGGAGCTCTTCTCCCGCAAGGGCCACGCCCTCGTCGTCGTCGGCGCCGCGCACCTGGTCGGCCCCGACGGCCTGCTCACGATGCTGAAGTCAAAGGGCTACACGATCGAGCAGCAGTAGAGGACGGCCGCCGTGGCGGAGGCGGTCAGGCCGTCCCGGCACGCCATCATTCGAGACATCGACCCGCGATCAGCACGTAGTCCGCGGCGACGCGGATGAGCGGATGACCGCCGTCGCGCGCGCGCGCGAGTTGGCGGCGCGCGTCGGCGGCCATCGCATCGCGCTGGCCCGGCGTCTCCGGTCCTTCCAGTCGACTCGCGCACAGCTTGCGATGCCCGGCAATCAGATGCAGATACGGCGCGAGCCATGGCTGCGGCAGGTCGCGCAGGAGCGCATCGACGAACGCCGCCTCGCGTCGCGGCGGCTCCGACAGGCCTTCCCACTCGTACGCGATCTCGGCGTCCGACGCATACGCCGCGGCCATGCGCGCGCTGTCGCGGCGCGGGAAGAGACAGAAGATGACGCGCTCGATCCGCACGCGCTTCTCGAAGAGCGATCGCTCTTCCAGCGATTCGTTGGGCGCCGCTTTCAGCGCGGTTCGAAACGTCTGGTCTCTCTTCCGATACTCCGCGAGCCGCTGCTGAACATCCGCGGGCAGATCGGCCGTCCGATCCGCCGGGGCCATGGGAAGACCCCACACGATCGCCCGGACGACGGCGGCGGCGCCGGCCGGTTCCTCCGGCTGTGCACCCGCCGCAACGCCCGCGAACAACGCAGCGGCTAGGACTGCGGCTTTGCGGGAAAGTGTTTTTCGTACCACTTGATTGAACGGTCGATCTGGTCGACGACGTGCTTCGATTCCCTGATGCCGTGGCCTTCGCGTGGATACCGGACCATCACCACGTCGGTGCCGACATCCTTGAGCGCGATGTAGAACTGCTCCGCTTCCGCGATCGGCACGTCATTGTCGTTCTCGCCGTGCATCAGCATCGTCGGCGTGTGCGCGTTGGCGACGTGACGGAGCGCCGACCGCTGCAGCAGCGTGTCCATCAGGTTCCCCTGATGCGGATACACGCCCCACTCCATCGCTTCGTACTGGTTGTAATACGTCATGTAGTTGTAGCTGATGATGTTGGTGATGGCTGCCGTCGGAATCGCCGCTTTGAAGAGGTTCGTCTGCGTCGGGATCCACGTCGACAGCTGACCGCCGTAGCTCGTGCCCTCGATCCCCATCCGATCGCGATCGATCCACGGGTAGCGGCGGATCGCGGCGCTGACGCCGTAGAGGACGTCCTGTGCTTCGTTGCCGTTCTGATCGGCGAACACCGCGTCGGCGAACGCCTGACCGTACCCCGTTGATCCGCGGTAGTTCACCATGAGCGTCGCCCACCCGCGCGCCGCGTAGACCTGGTTCTTGAAGTTGAACGCGGGTCCCTGCTGCCCGTGCGGGCCGCCATGGATATTCACGATCAGCGGATACTTCCCGGAAGGCGTGATCCCGATCGGCTTCGTCAGAAACGCTTCCACGTCGAACTTGTTGTCGTTCGAGATGAACGTGAACGATTCGACCTCGGCCATCGCCTTGTCGCGAAGCAGTGACGCGTTCAGATCGGTCACCTTGCGGCCGCCAACGTACAGCTCCGGCTGATCGGTCGGCGTCGCGAACGCGTACGCCAGCGTGTCCTTCGCAAACGAGAACGCACCGACGGTGCCCCGCTCGTTGACGACGACCCCCGGCTTGCCGCCGCTGAGCGGTACGCGATACAGCCGCACGTTGCCGCGTTCCTGCACGGTGAACATGACCGCCGAGCCGTCCGGCGTCCACTGCGGCACGCCCTGCCGGTTATCGATGGCGGCGCCCAGATCGCGCCGGTTCGTGCCGTCGGCATTCATCACCCAGACGTGGGTATCCTCCATCGTCGTCTCGCGATCGGTGAGGCCTCGCTTCGTCGCCTGGAACACGATCGATTTGCCGTCGGGCGACCACCGCGGCCGGTACTCCTGACTCTCGGTCGCGCTCAGCCGGCGGATCGACTTGTCGGCGAGCTTCAGCGCGAACACGTCGTAGTTGAAGAACACGTCGTCGTCTTCGTCGCGGTTCGTGAGGAACAGCAGCTCCTGGCCATCGGGCGACCAGTCGATCGAATGCTCGTAGTAGCGGCCGTCGGTCAGCTGCTCGACCCGCGCCGATGCGACGTCGACGACGAAGAGATGGAGGCGGCGGTTGTCGTTGAAGCGCGTCATGCCTTCGGCGGCGTCGGGCTTGTACATGTACCGAGTGATGACCACCGGATCGCCGGTCGCGTCGGCGGTTTCCGGTCCGGGCACCGACGACACGAACGCGATCCGCTTCGCGTCCGGCGACCACGCGATGCTGTTGGTGCTGCCGGGCAGCGGCGCGTTCGTCCCGCTCGACTCCGCCAGCAGTCTCGCCCCGGTCCCATCGGGCCGCGCGACCACCAGTCCGCTCTTGCCGCCGGCGCGCCCGCGATACGCGATCCACTGGCCGTCTGGCGACCACTGCGGATCGCCGGACGACTCCTTGTCGCCGCCGAAGCGGACGTTCCGGCCGTCGGCGAGCGTCATGACCCAAATCTGGCCGTACGGCCGCGCGGGTCCGTCGTTGTTGTCGACGACATACGCGACACGCGCCGCATCGGGCGAGAGCTGAACTGCGGCCACCGATCGCAGCTTCAGGAGATCGCTGCTCTGCAGACGATTCTGCGGCGAGGCCACGTGCGCAGTGCCGAGCGAGAGCGCGATTGCAACGATCACACGACGTGAGCTCATGAAGGGATCCTTTTCCTATGCTCGCGCGCGGCGGCGACGCGTCGCGTCGCTTCCTTCCAGCGCCTCGCGCTGGCCGCAGGCGCTTCCTTGTGGCCGACATTCTATCGCCCGCACGCGGGTCTTTCGTGCCGGCCGTGGATTATGATCCGTGATCGGAGGCCTCTGCATGCGCCGTATCGTTGGTCTGATTCTCACGAGCCTGGCACTGACGTTCACCGCCCGAATCGACGGCCAGCAATCGCCGTCGAGCTCGAGATGGTGGTCTCACGTCGAGGCGCTCGCCAACGACGCCATGGGCGGCCGCCTCACCGGCGGCCCCGAGCACAAGCGCGCCGCTGAATACGTCGCGGCGCAGTTCGAGAAGGCCGGTCTCGAGCCGGCCGGCATCAGCGGCTACGTCCAGCCGGTCAAGCTGAAGACGCGCCGCATCGTCGAGGCGCAGTCCAGCCTGGCGCTGGTTCGAGACCCTTCGACAGGCTCAGGGTCGCCCCGAGCAGAGTCGAGGGGCGACGGCAAGACCGAGCCGCTGTCGTTCCAGGACGATGCGAACATCAGCATGCGGAGCGATCCGGCGCCGTCAGTCGACGCGCCGCTGGTCTTCGTCGGGTATGGATTGAAGATTCCCGAACAGAACATCGACGATTTTCACGGACTCGATTTGAAAGGCGCCGTCGTCGTCCACATCTCGGCGACGCCGCGGTCGCTGCCGGGGCCGCTGCAGGCGCACTTCGGATCGAACGCCGAACGCTGGAAGATGTACAAGGCGGCGGGCGCGATCGGCGCGATCAGCATCGCGAACCCGAAGAGCATGGACATTCCGTGGGCCCGGTCGACGCTGTCGCGCACGCAGCCCCAGATGGCGCTCGCGGATCGCGCGCTCGACGACTACGCCGGACAACAGATTTCCGTGACGATGAACCCGGCGCGCGCGGAGAAGCTCTTCGCGGGATCGGGGCACACGTTTGCCGAGCAGCTCGCGCTCGTCGATGCGGGCAGGCCGGTGCCGGGCTTCGCGCTGCCGTCGCGAATCAAGGCTACGGTGCGCGCGGAGCGGGGCGACGTCGAATCGCAGAACGTCGCCGGCATCCTCCGCGGATCGGATCCGAAGCGGCGCGGCGAGTTCGTCGTGCTGTCGGCGCACCTGGATCATCTGGGCCTGGCGGATCCGCCCGTGAACGGCGACCGCGTGTACAACGGCGCGATGGACAACGCGTCGGGCGTCGCGGCGCTGCTCGAAATCGCCGCGCGGATGCACGACGCGGGCGCCAGGCCGGCGCGATCGATTCTGTTCGTCGCGGTCACCGCCGAAGAAAAGGGGCTGCTCGGCTCGCGCTTCTTCGCGTCGCACCCGACGGTCTCCCGGGCCGCGATCGTCGCAAACGTCAACACCGACATGTTCCTGCCGCTCTTCCCGCTGAAGACGCTGATGGTCCTCGGCCTCGACGAGTCGGATCTCGGCGACGACATCCGCGCCGTCGCGAAGGCTCAGGGCGTCGGCGTTCAAACCGATCCCGAGCCGCAGCGCAACCGCTTCGTTCGCAGCGATCAGTACAGCTTCATCCGCGAAGGCATTCCGTCGCTGTCGATGAAGGTCGGGTACGACGAGAAATCACCCGAAGCCGAGATCGCGCGCAAATGGACCGCCGAGCGCTATCACGCCGTGTCCGACGATCTGAATCAGCCGTTCGATCTCTCCGCCGGCGAGAAGTACGTCGACATCGTCCGCGCGCTCGCGCTCCGCATTGCGGATCGGACCGATCGGCCGCGCTGGAACGACGCGAGCTTCTTCAAGCGCTTCGCGAAGAGTCCTTCTTAGGCGCGGACGTCAGGCACCAGACGACAAGCCAACTCGACATTCGCCACCGTCGTGCGCCTCGTCGCGCAAGTCTTCAGGCCTGCCGCACGACGCCGGGCAGCCCTGAACGGATGCGCTGGCAGCCCTGAAGGGCTGCGCTACAAGAGCGAGCGAAAGACGATCGCGGGCTGCGGCGTGGGAGCGGCGGGCGGGTCGCGGCGGGGCTCGGCGATCTCGGGCGTTGGCGACGGCCCGGTGACCAGACGCACGAACAGCGCTTCGACGCGGTGCCACGGGAAGCAGAACAGCGCGCAAATCAGGTACGGCTCGAACGTCGGTCCCATGAGCGTCCGAATGCCGACGAGCAGCGCGATGCCCGCCGCGCCGATGACGGGACGCGCGCGCCGGCTGAACAGCGCGATGATATAAAGCGTCTCGATTGCCAGCGCCGTCGCCGCGAACACCCGCGCGGCGAATGGATGCTGCGCGATGACGAGGCCGAGCGACGTCAGCGGATCGCCGTCCGACACGTGATAGTAGGCACGCATCAGCAGGAGCTGCAGATTATCGGAGAGCACCCACTCGATCCCCGAGTGCCGCAGCTTCGACGTGCCGGCGCCGAAGAAGACCAGCGCGGTGAGCATCCACATGGCACGAATCGGCCACGTGTACTCGGCACCCAACCGCGGCGCGCGGGAGCGCGACGGGCGCAGCATGCTGTCGAGGCTTCGCGCGTCTCCGGCTTGCGACATGGCGAGAATGCAAAACGCGAAGACGACCAGGGTGTCGAAATGCTGCGTCGCGCCAAAGTTGTGCGGCAGGCCGAGCAGGTACATCCCGAGCGCCGCGGCGACGAAGGCGCTCGTCCGGGTCCAGAGCCCGACGGCGCACAGCGCCAGCGACGCTTTCCACACCGTCTGCAGCATGCCGAGCGCATGCGACGGCAGCACCGGAATGTGAAACGTCTCGAACAGCCAGATCGGCATCCAGAACACCGGCGCCGCCGTTCCCCATTCCGTGAAATCCTGTGGAAGATAGAAGAAGAACGCCGACCCGCAGAAGATCGCGCGCGCGAGACCAAGGCGGACGGCGGGGCCCGGCGCGAACCAGAAACGGTTCCACGCGGTGGCGGGCGAGAAGCGCCGCTTCACGGCAGGCCTGCCTCGCTGCGGGCGACTTCCGCAATCAGCTGACGGCCATCGGGCGCATCGACGTTCTGCGCCTCGGCGTCGAGACGCCATTTGAAAAGATAGAGCCGCATGGCGTGCAGCCGCGGACCGGCGTGCGCGCCGCGCACCCGCCGCCGCTCGTACCGCTGCAGGCAGTTCTCGACCGCTTTTCGCAGGCGATTCGCCGCATCGGGCGCGCCCGCGAGCCGGACCAGGGCGAGATGCAGGCGCGATTGATCGAAGGGACGAACGAAGGCGTTTCGATCGAGCGTGACTTCCACGCCATCGTCGCGCACGCCGACGAGTCGGTACCAGGTGAACGAGGTTTCCCGCCAGATGCCGGAGAACATCGGATACTGCGAGAACGGCCAGTGCTCCTGGTCCAGCACGATGTCGTAGAGCGATCCCGCGATCAGAAATCCGAGAAACGCGTTGACGATCCACCGGCGGGTACGACTCATCGATTTACATGTTCAGCAAATTACGTTCCTGCGCGTTGGAATCATCCGCGAGCGATCAAGCATGGCCCGTACGAGCGCCCATTCCTCGGGCACCAGCATGCGGGCCGCGATCATCGCGCCGCCGTAGGCCAGCCCGTAGGTGGCGCCGCACACAATGACAACGGTCTGCGGCGACGCCGGCCCGAGCGCGAGCCGCGTCGCCGCGGCGACCACGCCGGCGGCCGCGGCCGCCGCGGCAATGCCGCCGAGCGGCGCGAACGGCGCGAGGTCCGCGCGCGTGACGCGCATGACCCGGCTCATCCGCGCGGCGGCGGCGATGGTGCCGAGGAGCTGCGTGGCGACCATGATTGAAATCGTCCCGACCAGCCCGAGACGGTTCGTCGCGAGCGCCAGGACCGCGATCAACATCGCGAACAGCACGATGCGCACCTTCAAGAGGAAGAACCGCTGCGCGGCGTACGCCCGCGTGATCGGATCGAGCACGATCACGCCGGTGGGAATCACGGTGAGATAGATGGCGAAGACCGGCCAGCTCGACAAATACTGCGCCGTGAACAACAGGACGATGACCTCGCGGCCGACGACCATCAGCAGCGCGTAGATCGGGAAGTACACGAGCGCGAGCTTGCGCGCGACGCTGGCGACCAGCTCGAGAATCGGGCGGGGATCCTGCTGCTGCTCCAGCAGGCTGACGCGCGGCAGCATCACCGATCCCACCGACTCGCGCAGAAGCCCGATGAGCGGAAGGTTGAACACGCCGACCGCGAAGATCGCGTAGGCCGACGCGCCAAATGCGTGCGCGACGAAATAGTGCGGCACGTCGTTCTGGAACTTCAAGACGAGCGCAGAGAGCCCGAGCGGCAGCGCGTACGACGCCTGCGTTCGCAGCGTCGGCCAGTGGAAGCTCTTCCAGAAGCCCGGGAACCTCGCGTGCAGATACCACGCGAGCACGACGATCTGCGCCACGCCCTGGACGATTGCCGCCATGATGAGCGCGCCGACCGAGCCGGCGGCAACCGCCGCCACCATGAACACCGCCGTCTTCGACGCCTGGCTGCCGATGATGAAGTACGTCGAGGCGCGCAGGTCCTGCCGCGCGACGGCGACGATGTCGAGAAATGTCCCGATCGTCCACGTGAAGATGACGGCGCCGATGTGCGGCGCGTACGGGACGAGCGCGTCGCTGCCGAAAATCAGCGCGAGCAGCCGGGGCCAGACGCACAGCGCGATCGCCGCGAGTCCCCCGACCGCCGCGTGCACCGCGAGAATGTGCTGGACGACCGCCGCGTGCCGATCGTGGGCGCGTGGCAGGAAGTAGAACGCGCTCATGCCGAAGCCCAGCGGCAGGACCGTCGTCGCGGTCCCGACGATGAGAAACGCCTGCTTGTAGAGGCCGAAGTCGCTTTGCGACAGCGCCCGGACCAGCACCAGCGGCAGCGCCATCGTCAGCGCGAAGCCGACGGTTTTCGCGACGAGGAGCCAGAACGCTTGCGCGGTCAGGGATGGGGTCGAGGTCCGAGGGGCCATGTCAGCCCATCGAGGCGGCCGCAATCAGTCGCGCGATCCGCTCGACGCGATCGTCCCAGGTGTTCTGCCGCGCGATGGCCTGACGCTGGGCGACGCGCTCGGGCGAGTGATCGTGGATGGCGTGCTCGATCGCCTCGATCCATTCGTCAGCCGTCGACGCCGCGGACACGAGGTCGCCGAACGGCGCGAGCGCGGCCAGCGGCTTGCTGACCACCGGCTTCCCCGCCGCGAGATACTCGTAGACCTTCAGCGGATCGGCGAGCTGCTTGTTCTCGGTCAACACGTAAGGAATCAGGCAGGCATCGAAGGCTTTCAAATACGACGGCAGCTCCGTCAGGCCGCGGCGGCCGAGCAGGTGCACGTTGGGCAGCTTCTTCAGCGCGGCAAGCGCCGACCCCGGTCCAGGCGACGATATCGCGTACTCCGGCCCCACCACGACGAACGACCAGTCAGGCCGCCGGCTGAAGACGTTGTGCAGGAGCTCCGCATCGAAGTACTCGGGAACGATGCGCGTGACGCAGCCGATGACCGGCCGCGGCAAATCGCGGACCTCGACGGCCATCTCGAGCGACGGACTCTGCGCCGAGGCGAACAGCGCGTAATCGACGCCGTTCCGGACGAGGTGCGTGTTCGCGTTGAGGGCGCGCTTCCGCGAGTACAGGCCCTCGGACACGGTCACCACGACGTCGGCCGCTCGCAGAATCCGGGCTTCGTCCTCGGCGACGCGCGATCGGTCGGTTCCGCCGCCGAACGCCGCGTATTCGTCGTAGCAGTGATAGACGACGGCGCGTGCGTCGAATTGCCCGATCACGTCCGCGAACGAGGGATGCCAGATATAGAGAATCGGACGGGCCATGGCCAGTCGATCCAGCACGTGCTCGATCGCCACCGCGCGAAGTTTTCGCATCACGCCATCGACGCGTGGAAACCGATAGGTGTACGGAAGCCAGCGCGGCGGCGTGTAGGTGTGCAGGTTGTCGCTGATGCGCATCAGCGTGGGCGCGCCCGCGGGCCCGCGGCGCAGCGCGTCCCGCACGTACCACGGCGACGAGGTGAACAGGACGCGATTGCGCCGGGCGAGCCGCGACATCACGTGATGGCGGCAGCGCGGCACGTCGGTCCATCGATCGACCGCAAACGAGACGATGGATGCGCCCTCGAGCATGGCTCAGGACCGCAATTGCGGGGCGCCCGCCAGGCGCGCGATCGCGTCCGAGGCACGCGCGAGGCGCGTCCGCCGCCGCGCGCGATGCAGCCGCTGCAGCCACAACGGCGCGATTCGCAGCGCGAGGAGGATGATGCGGAGCTTCAGGCGCGGATACAGGCGATTCGCCCGCGCGACCGCCGCGATGGTGACCGGGATGTCGCCGCTCGCGAAATGCTGCTTGCCCCGCTCGAGCTCGAGTCGGGCGCTGAGCCAGGCGACACTGCGATCGAGAGCCGCCTGCTCGTCGCGCGACAACGTCATCGAGCGCTGAATGCGGCGCAGGCCGTCCAGCGCGCGCTGCGACTCGCTCGCGGAATCGCCCGACAGGCTGTCGAGATGAATCTGACGCGTCAGCAGGACCTTCCGCTGATACGTGAGACGCGCGCCGTGCCGCGCGAGCCGCACCCAGAGATCGAAATCGTGGCCGCGCGCGATCGTCTCGTCGAACATCCCGACCTCGAGGACCGAGGACAGGCGGGCGACGACGCCGCTGGCGATGACATGACACCGGAGCGAGAGCAGATTCTTGACGGTGACGCGGCCGCGCGACGGCGCGGTCTGCATGAACGTGCGCCCGGCGAGCGGCGAGTCGCCGACCAGGCGCGCATCGGCGTACACGAGATCGGCCTCGGGATGCGCCGTAAGGAATGCGTATTGGTGTTCGAGGTAGGCCGGAAACCAGATGTCGTCGGCGTCGAGGAACGCGACGTAACGTCCGCGTGCCATCCGAAGCGCGGTGTTCCGCGCGGCGGCCGCGCCCCGGTTCGGCTGGACGACGTACTTTAAGAACTGCCGGTAAGGAAGTATGGCGCGCTCGAACTCGGCCGTATCGGGCGAGCCGTCGTTCACAAGGATCAGCTCATAATCGGAAAACGTTTGCCCCCGGACGGCTTCAAGGGTCTTCTGGATATAG
>Ga0114129_10008402_pt1 | contig 14705 bp, 9 predicted proteins | sample RhiMetdeltSRZDD1_FD_80071 | JGI IMG/M metagenome (GOLD analysis project Ga0114129, IMG submission 80071) | Populus rhizosphere microbial communities from Tennessee, USA - Rhizosphere MetaG P. deltoides SRZDD1 (version 2) (version 2) | ecosystem: Host-associated > Plants > Roots > Rhizosphere >... | reverse complement strand
TGATGATGTTTCCGCTCTGCAGATCGAACGGTCCGCCCGGTACGGTGATCGTCGTGGCTGACATGGATCCGTTGAGGGGTACGTTGCCGACCGACGCGTGGACGACGCCAGGAATCTCCGCGATGCGGTCGACGAGATCCGCGAGCGCCGGTCCGACGTCTGCAGGCGCTGTTCTGGATCGGATCGCGGGCGAGATTTGGGCGGTCAAGACGTTGCCCGGATTGAATCCGGGATCGATCCGCAGGAGTGACGCGAAACTGCCGATGAAGAGCGCGGCGCCGACGAGGAGGACGACGGCCAGACCGAGTTCCACGACGACCAGGGCGGCGCGCAGACGGCGCGGACCTGATCCTGCGCTGCCGCGAGCGCCCTCCTTCAACGCGCTCGAGAGATCGGGCTTTGACAGTTGCAGAGCGGGGACCATGCCGAAGAGCACGCCGGTGAGGATCGAGAGTCCAGCCGCGACGCCGAGCACGCGCAGATCGAGCGCGATAGCGCTGACGCGCGGGACGTTTTGGGGCATCGATCCTCTGAGCGCCTCCACCGCCCACCACGCCACGACAATCGCACAGAGGGTACCAGCGGCAGAGAGGATGAGGCTCTCGATCATGAATTGGCGGACCAGACGCCATCGCCCCGCGCCCAGCGCGGCTCTGACGCCGACTTCACGCTCGCGAGCGCTCGCTCTCGCGAGCAGCAGGTTCGCCACGTTCGCGCACGCGATCAGCAGCACCATGCCCACCGCACCCAGCAACAGGAGCATCCACGATCTCAGGCGCGATCCCACGACGTGATCGATCAACGGGCGGACACCGATCCTATTCTCTTTGTTCCAGACCGGGTTTGCGCGTTCGAGCGTCGTCGCGATCTGATCCATCTGCGCCTGTGCCTCCGCGAGAGTCACATTTGGCAACAGACGCGCGATCACCTGCAGATAGTTAAACCGCGACGCCGGATTTCGGAACCGATGTTCCGGCGGGATGACATACGGAAGCCAGATGTCAGTGGGGCGGCTTGCACCGACCGGGTAGGTGAATTCGGCCGGCATGACGCCGATCACTTCGTACATGTCCGGTCCGGGCGTCGAACGTTCGGCTTCAAGATCGTCGAGCGGAATCATGCGTCCGACGACCTGTGGATCGCCTCCGAATCGGCGGCGCCAGAGGCCGTCGCTGAGGATCACCACGCGGTTGCGGCCGGAGACTTCGTTCGCAGCCGTGAATGCGCGGCCGATCGCCGGCCGGACGCGCAAGACGTCGAAGAATCCCGAGCTGACGCGTTGAGGAACCAGAGATTCTGGTTCGCTGCCCGGTGCGCGAAGCGTGAACCATCCGCTCGCGATCGCGGCGATTGATTCGAATACGCGCTGCTCGGCCGCCCAATCGATGTAGTTCTGGGGCGCGGCCGCCGAAATCGCGTCGGGATCTCGAGCCACGTGGGAGAACTGGCTCGACGGCCGCAGCCGCTCGCCGACGGCAACCAGCCGATCGTGCTCGTCGAAGGGCAGTCCTCGCAGAACGACCGCGTCGACGACGGAGAAGATCGCGGTGGTCGCGCCGATACCCAGCGTCAGCACGATAAGCGCCGCGATGGTGAAGCTCCTGGACGAGCGGAAGGATCGAAACGCCGCTTTCAGATCGTCGCGCATTGGCCGTCGATTCTATGCACAACGGCAGCGGCTTTACAGCCCAGCCGCGACACCCTCGAGGAACTGAACTATCGAACGCATACGGGAGCGTTTCTGGAACTACTTTGGCGAAGTGTTCTGAGCGAGGTCTTTCGAGTACGATATTCATGTGACCCGCTCACGGTTTCTGGCCTGTGCGGCGCTGACGATCGCGATCCTTCCCTCCTCCGCCTTCGCCCAGACGGTGACGAAGGTGCCAAGCGGAGATACCGTGGTGATCTCTGGAGTGGGAAAGATCCGGCTGCTCGGGATTCGCAGCGCCGACGAACCGGCGTTGCGCATCGGCCACGGCACGGTCCCGCCTCCTCAACCGCGCAAGGATCCGGGCGTGCCAGCCACGCCTGCGGTCAGCGGCGGCATCAGCCTGAGTCGAGAGAGGCCGTCTCGCACGTTCCTCCAGCAACTGGTCCTCGGCAGGGAAGTTCGTATCCAATACGACACCCTGGTTCCAGACAAGAAGGATCGGCGGGCCTACGTGTTCCTTCAAGATGGGACGCTGGTCAACGCCGAGATGCTGCGACGGGGAAAGGCACGCGTCGATCTCTCGTATCAATTCGCGCATGAGGCGGAGTTCAAGCGGCTGGAAGAGGAGGCCCGATCGGCGGAAGTCGGGATCTGGCTCCAGCAGATTCGATGATCCGCGTCCGGTTTGCGCCCTCTCCGACCGGCTACCTCCACGTCGGCGGCGCCCGCACCGCACTCTTCAACTGGCTCTACGCACGCCGGCACGGCGGGACGTTCGTTCTCCGCATCGAGGACACCGACGCCGAACGTTCGTCCTGGGAGATGGTGTCCGGCATTGTCGACGGCCTGCGGTGGCTGGGTCTCGATTGGGATGAAGGTCCGGATGTCGGTGGACCTCACGCACCCTACTTTCAGTCGCAGCGTCAGGACACGTATCGCGCGCAGGCGCACGCGCTGGTGCAGAAGGGCCTGGCTTACTACTGCTACTGCACGCCGGAGGAAATACAACGCAAGCGCGCCGACGCCGAGTCGCGCGGCGAGACGTGGGCCTACGATCGCGCGTGCCTTCGCCGGCCTGCGGAGGAAATGGCGCGCCTTGCGGCCGAAAACGTTCCGAGAGCCATACGATTTCGCGTTCCGGAAGGGCAAACCACGTTCACCGACCTGGTCAGAGGATCGATCTCGTTCGACAACACGAACATCGAAGACTTCGTGATCCTTCGCTCGGACGGACAGCCCACCTATCATCTATCCGTCGTCGTCGATGACATCGACATGGAAATCACGCACGTGGTGCGCGGCGACGATCACATCTCGAACACGCCGAAGCAGGTGCTGCTCTATCAGGCGTTCGGCAAGCCCCAGCCAGAGTTCGCGCACGTGCCGCTGATTCTCGGTCCGGACAAGAAGAGACTCAGCAAGCGCCACGGTGCGACGTCGGTGATGGAGTACAACCGCCTCGGTTATCTCCCTGAAGCGATGGTCAACTTTCTCGCGCTCCTGGGGTGGTCACCGGGCGGCGATCGGGAAGTGTTCACGCGCGACGAGCTCGTCTCGCTCTTCACGCTCGAGGGGATCAGCGGCGGCAACGCCGTTTTCAATCCGGAGAAGCTGGACTGGTTCAATCAACAGCACATCGGCCGGCTTGCGCCGATGGACCTGCTGTCCAGGATCAAGGACCTGTTGCGCGACCTGGGACTGTGGCGCGACTCCCTGGAAACGGCCGAGGCCGACTGGATTGCGCGCGTCATCGATCTGCTGAAACCGCGCGTGCGGAAGCTGGACCAGCTCGTCGACGAGATCCGACCTTTTCTTGTCGAGTTCCCCGACATCGATCCGGCTGCGGCCGCAAAACACCTGTCCGATCCAGCGATCCGACCAATATTGATACGTTTTGCGGAACGGCTGAGTAGTCTGGAACGCTTCGATCCCGCCACCATTGAGGAAATCTTGCGATCGACCGCGGATGAAAGCGGCATCAAAGCTGCCGCACTGATTCATGCGACGCGCGTTGCCGTCACCGGTCGCAGCGTCAGCGCCGGTCTGTTCGACGTCCTCGCACTCCTGGGCAAGCGACGTGTTGTCGACCGTTTGCGCAGCGCCATAAGTTACACACCGCGTGAATCGGGTTCCACATCGCCGGGGTCGTCGCCGAAAAGCTGATCGCCCGGACTGTCGGAACGAGACTTCCTCTTCGGGAGAAATTGCTACCCTGTCTGTCGAAAACTGCTGAGGCGAGAGTCCCTCCACTACCCCAACTACGGAACAGAAACGCCCTGATTATCCCATCGGGGTGCCTTAGGTAAGTTCATTAATTTCAATCGTTTAAGCATGTTTTTTGCGGCACGTCCGTTGCACTGGCTGGGCTCGCTGGGAGTGTTCGACGCGCATTTCTGGCGGGAATGATGGAACGACTCTGACCCGTGGGACCAGGGGAGGATAACAGTGGCAAAGGAAGATCGCGGCTTCGCATCGATGGATCCAGCCAAGCAGCGCGAAATCGCCAGCAAAGGTGGAAAGGCGGCTCACCAGAAAGGCACCGCTCACGAGTGGACGAGCGAAGAGGCGCGGGACGCCGGCCGCAAAGGCGGCATCGCCAGCCACCGTCGGCGGCGTGAGCAGATGGGCGGCGGATCGGGAGCGGACGAGAGCTCTGAGTCCGAGCCGTCCACGCCGCCCACGCAGCACAACGAGTAACTTTCCGGAGGGGCGAACGGCCCCTCCATTTCGCTTCGGTGGACTTTGGGCGGTAGGCTTTAGACTCTAGTAGTCAAGCCTCATGAGCCCTGACGAATACGCCCGCGCGCGGCGGCTTCTCATGCGCCGCGACCCGATCCTTGCGCCCATCATCCGGAAGTACAACGAGCGGCGGCTCATCGACGGACCAGCTGTCGATCCGTTTTCGGCGCTCGTGCGAACGATCATCGGCCAGCAACTGTCCACGAAAGCCGCAGCGACCATCCACCGCAGACTTCTCGACCTGATTCCCGGCGGCGTTGCCACTCCCGAGGCGCTCAACGCGCTTCACGACGATCAACTCCGTCAGGTTGGTCTCAGCCGCCAGAAGAGCGCGTACGTTCGCGACCTGAGCGCGAAGGCGTCGAACGGCGAGTTGCCGCTCGATCATCTTGCCGAGATGACCGACGATCAGGTCATCGAAGCCATCACGCGCGTGAAGGGACTGGGCCGGTGGTCGGCCGAGATGTTCCTGATGTTTCGCTTGCGGCGGCCCGATGTCCTGCCCGTCGACGATCTGGGTATCGTCAATGCAATTCACCGTTTGTACAAACTGCGCAAGAGACCGGATGCGAACCGGATTCGGCGCATTGGCGAAGCGTGGCGGCCGTACCGGACGGTTGCGTGCTGGTATCTCTGGCGAAGTCTGGAAAACACGCCGCTCGCTCCGCCGAAACCCGCTCCGGCGCGCCGCGGCAAGGTGAAGAGATGAGCCGATGATCGGCTCGACGCTTTCTCACTATGTCGTCGAAGCTCTCCTCGGCGAGGGCGGCATGGGGAAGGTGTACCGCGCGACGGACACGGTTCTCAATCGTACGGTCGCGATCAAGGTCCTCTCTGCAGGCGCCGCCGCCGATCGCGAATCGAAGCGACGGCTGCTTCACGAGGCCCGCGCGGCCTCCGCCCTCAACCATCCCAACGTCGTGACCATCCATGCGGTCGAGGAAGCGCGCGACCTCGACTTCATCGTCATGGAGCACGTCTCGGGAACGCCGCTGACGATTCCCGCGGGAGGGCTGCCGATCGATCGGGCGATCGAATACGCCGTGCAGATCTCCGGCGCGCTCGCGGCAGCGCACGAAGCGGGAATCATTCACCGGGATATCAAACCGGCGAATGTGATGGTCGGCCGCACCGGACACATCAAAGTCCTCGACTTTGGCATCGCGCGCAGGACCGAGCTGCAGGGAGAGGCCGCGACCCGTCAGCTGACGAGCGACGGGACCATCGGCACGGCCGGCGTTGTGATTGGCACGGTCGGGTATCTGTCGCCCGAGCAGATCGCCGGGCAGCCGGCCACCATGCGGTCGGATGTTTTCTCGCTCGGCGCGTTGTTGTTCGAGATGTTGACCGGAGCGCCTGCGTTTCCCGGAGACTCCATGTGGGCGGTCATGGACGCGACCGTTCGAAAGGCGCCTCCGCCCCTCGCGTCACTCCGGCCCGAAATTCCGCCTCGCCTCGCTGCCCTCGTCGCTCGATGCCTCGCCAAGAATCCTGACGACCGCTATCCGACCGCGCGTGAAGTTCACGACGAGCTGGTGTCACTGCGAGCAGAACGCACGAGGGTACCGTCCACGGCGCGCTCCACATACGCTCGGGCGGCGATCGTGGTTGGCGCCGCGCTCGCAGTTCTGGGCGGCGGCACCGTCGTATGGTCGCGCGTGCGCGAGTCCAGGCTCCGATGGGCGCATGAGACAGCGCTGCCCGAAGTCAGCCGGCTCACCGCCGCGGGCGATCCGGTCGCCGCGTATCGTCTCGCGCAGCGGGTAGCCGCGGTCGCGCCGAACGATCCGCAGGTCGCCGAAGTACTGGGCGAAAACACAACCGGCGGGTCCATCACGAGCGACCCGTCGGGAGCCGACGTCGCATTCCGCACCTACTCCGGCACGGACGAAGGATGGATTTCGCTCGGCAAGACGCCGACGACATTGCGGCATCCGATTGGTTTGCTGCGCTGGCAGATTACGAAGGAAGGCTACGACCCGATCGAAATCGCGCCCGATCATCCAACGTTCAGGGTGCAGCTGGTGCCAAAAGGCACGACACCTCCCGGCATGGTGTACGTGCCCGCGGGCGCCTTCAGCCTCGAGAGCAGCAACACGGAGATCGAGCTGCCGGCGTACTGGATGGACCAGTACGAAGTCACCAACCGTGCATTCAAGGAGTTCATGGATCGAGGCGGTTATCGGGAGACGCGGTACTGGCGCGAGCCGTTCGTGAAGAACGGTCGCACGCTGTCGTGGGCCGAGGCCATGAACGAGTTTCGCGACAAGACCGGGCGCATCGGGCCGTCTACGTGGGAGTTGGGGGCCTACCCTGATGGACAGGACGACTGGCCCGTCAACGGCGTGAGCTGGTACGAGGCGGCGGCTTACGCGGCATACGCCGGTAAACAGCTGCCGACCGTCTATCACTGGGGCAACGCATCGGGTGCGTTCGGCGTCTTTTCCGAGATCCTGCGCTTCAGCAACTTTTCCGGCAAATCAACGGTCCGCGTCGGGAGTACCGGCGGCCTCGGACCGTACGGCACCTACGACATGGCCGGCAACGTGAAGGAGTGGTGCTGGAACCAGGCGACGCGTGGCCTCCGCTACGTGCTCGGCGGAGGGTTCAACGAGGCGAGCTACATGTTCCGGGATCAGGATGCGCAGCTTCCCTTCGATCGCCGGAATGGGATGGGCTTCCGCTGCATGTTGCCGCAGGGTCCGCTCAAAGCGAACGTGACCGCGCCGATCGCCACGCTCGAACGCGATGTAACAGCTCTCAAGCCTGTCAGCGACGACGTTTACGAGGCCTATCGTCATCTGTACGACTACGATCCGCTGGCGCTCGAAAGCCGTCTGGACGGAACCGACACGACGAATCCACACTGGCGGCGCGAGCGCGTTTCCTTTCGCGCCGCGTACGGCCAGGAGCGCGTCCCGGCATACGTCTTCGTGCCGAACGATTTTCGGCCGCCGTTTCACGCGGTCGTGTACTTTCCCGGATCCGACGCCGTCAGACTGAGGTCGAGCCGGGAACTCAACATTCAGTTCGTGGAATTTCTCGTCCGCAGCGGACGCATCGTCGTCTATCCGGTTTATCAACAAACGTACGAGCGCCGAGTCAACCCGCCGGGGGGCCAGGCGTTTCTGAGGGAGATCAGCATCCAGCGCGGGCTGGATATCCGGCGGACGATTGACTATCTCGAGACGCGTCCGGATGTCGATCGATCGCGCCTCGCGTTCTACGGCCTCAGCCTCGGGGCGCAGCTCGGCCCCGTGTATCTCGCGATCGAGCCGCGGTTCCGGACCGGCCTGCTTCTCTCAGGCGGATTCGAGACGTGGGACATTCCGCCGGAGACCGACCCGGTGAATTTCGTGACTCACGTGAAGCAGCCCGTGCTGATGGTCAACGGTCGCGACGATTTCGACCTTCCGTACGAGACCGCCCAGATCCCCATGTTCCGCATGCTCGGAACGCCCGCGGCGGACAAGCGTCACGCGGTGTTGGAAGGCGGTCACATCCCGCCGCGTCCGCAGGAAGTGTTCAAGGAAATTCTCGACTGGCTCGATCGTTACCTCGGGCCAGTCTCCCGATAGGACTACAGGAGGACGTCGTGCAAATAGATCGTTACACCAAGGTGGTTCTCACCGTCATCGCGGCCTGCCTGCTGTGGATGTGTGTGATGAGCACCGGTCGTGCGGTGCAGGCGCAGCAACTTCCGGCGGCGTCGCCATCGGTGGCTGGATGGCCTCCAGGCGCACAACCCGTCGTCATCGTCGGCTGGGGCAACGCCGACTCGCGGGGCCAATATACCGTTCGCTTCATGACTCAGGGCGGCGTCCGTCGTACGGATGAAAGCATTCCCGTACGATCCGAAAGACCCATACCCGTAACGCTGCCGTACAGCACAGAGACGCCGATCCCTGCCAGGATCGTCCCGTCGGGCGACAATCCGCTGCCGGTGCAGATCTCTTCCATCAGGAAGAGCCATGACTCGTGGGAGCCGATCCGCACGCAAGTGGAGCCGGCGCCTACGCGCGGAACGCCGGGCGGCGAACGTTAACGCTTGAGTTCTCCGTAGATGACGCCGACGTCGGTCTTCAGCCGCTGCAGATCGTAGTCTTTGAACTGCGGTGGAAACGTGACGCTTGCCGCGGCGTCATCTGCTGATTTGCCGGCCTTCGCCGCTTCCTGCGTTGCCGTCACGAGCGTCTGAACGAACTGACTGAACTCCTCGAAGGTCTTCCAGTCTGTAACGGCGCTGTGGCCAGGAATGACGACATCAACGTCTTTGATGCCTTGAGCGGCGGCCGCGAGCGTCTTCGGGTACTCGACGCCGCTTCCGCCGTTGTTGGTGTCCATGATCGGCACCTGCTTGCCAGGAAACAGATCGCCCGCGTGCATGGCGCGCAGCGCCGGGAACACGACGAACGCATCGCCGTTCGTGTGTCCGCGCCCAAAGTAATACAGATCGATCCGATCGTTGCCGCCAAGGACGGTCATCTTGTCCTTGAAGGTGCGCTTGGGCAGGAACTGTTTACCGGTGTCGGTCTGGAACGGCGCCATCTTCTCCATGTTGGTTTTCGTGTTTTCGTGCGCCACGACCTCCACCGTCGCCGGAAACTCCGGGTTGCCGCCCACGTGATCGCCGTGCGTATGCGTATTGATGATCATCGTCACGGGTTTACTTGTGACGGTCTTAATCTGATCGAGGATCGCCTGGCCCCAGCCGGCCAGCTTCGTGTCCACAACGACGACGCCTCCTTCGGTGATGAAGGCCGCGGTGTTTCCGCCGCCTCCCTTGATGACGTAAAGGTTGTCCTTTACCTTCTCGAGCTGCGCGACGTTCTGGCGCGCGCTCATGGGTGCCACGGCGATGGCAATGGCTCCCAGCCCCACGACGACCGAAAGAACAATGGCACGACGAGACATCACGCTCCTCCTCCAATGAAGAACACGCGTTGCACGAACCAGACGAGTCCTGCTGCGGCGACCACGACGGATCCCGCGTAGGCGACGCGCGTGCGAAGCGTCGTGCTCCTCGCGGCGATCCAGGCGAGCAGCGACGCCACGAGCACCACGATGCAGACCTGTCCGATTTCGACCCCGAGGTTGAACGAGAAAAGCGACCAGCCGAGGGCGGCGCGCGGCAACCCCATCTCGCGCAGCACGCTCGCGAATCCGAATCCATGAATGAGTCCGAAGCTGAGCGCGATCCAGACCCGTGTGTCGCGCGAGCCAGGCCTTACCAGCAGGTTGTCGATACCGACGTAAATGATGCTGAGCGCGATGGCGGGCTCGATCAGACGCGCGGACGGCGAGACGAGGTTCAGGGCCGCGAGCGTCAACGTAATGCTGTGCGCGATGGTGAAACCGGTCACGATCTTCAGGAGCTGCAGCATACTTCCGCCGAGCAGCAACAGGCCGACCAGGAACAGGATGTGGTCGGGTCCGATCATGATGTGCTCGATCCCCGCGACGACGAACTTCCTGATGACGGCGAGCGTGCTCTGTGTGGATCCGGTGGAGTGGGTCATTCGCGTCTGGGTCGCATCGAGAATCGACTGGCGCGTCAACCGTCCGTTTTCATAGATGTTCACGAAGGTCTGATGCAGCGGGTCCGATGGAAACAGCGCCGCCTTCACCTGCAGGGTCCCGGCCGGCGCTGGCGGATAGCGCAGCCTCACGCGGACGGCCCGGCGGTCGGGCATCTGCGACACATCAAGGGGAGACGCAGCGAGCGCCTTGCCGTTCGCGGCGATCGTCAGCCGTGCGAGCACGAGGTCGGTCAATTGGGTGCCGTGCCGCTGCACGAAGTCCGGATCGAAGACGCGATCCTCGGACGCCAGCTGCAGATCGTGTGCGACGTCGAAGGCGTGCATTACCACCGAGACGTTCATACCGTCTCGTGTGATGTCGACGTCCACGAAACTCAACGGCGCCGGATGCGCGAGCGCGCGGGCCGGCACCGCCAGAACGCACACGATGGTAAAGGCCTTGAGAAAGCGCATCGAGAGGCTCGATGCTAATCTTGGAGCGCGAGAGTGTCAAAGCAGGAGAGGATTCGGCTCGTGTGTTAAGATCCTGTCCTCCCCGGATAATCAAGAAACCTCTATGAAGACCGGTTTTGCGCTGTGTGTGTCCGCGCTTGCGCTGACGGCCGGCACAGGCGTGTCGGCTCGCCCGTCTCCGGCGGTGGCTCAAAAGCCTGCGCAGAACTACGCGCAGGAGGCCGTGGTGATCGAGCAGGCGCGAGCCGCCGTGCGATTCGAGAAAGACGGCACCGGCCGGCGCGAGATCTACATGCGTTTGCGGACGCAGAGCGAAGCAGGCGTCCAGCAATGGGGTCAGCTGGTATTCGGCTACAACTCGGCAAACGAGCGACCGGAGATTGCGTTCGTGCGCGTGAAGAAGCCGGACGGCACCGTCGTGACGACTCCGTCAGACGCAGTGCAGGATCTCAGTTCGCCCGTTCAGCGCATCGCACCGGTTTACACCGACTTCCGGCAGAAGCACGTCACAGTGCAGTCACTCAGGCCCGGTGACACGCTCGAATTCAGCGTGATCACCACGACGCATACGCCTCTTGCGCCGGGGCAGTTCTGGACGGAATACGAATTTCAAAAGGACGCGATTCTCCTCGACGAGCAGCTCGATATCGACGTGCCCGCCGATTATCCGGTCAAGCTGAAAACCCGCATCGGCTTCGACCCGACGATCAAGGATGCGGCCGGACGCCGCATCTATCATTGGACCAGCTCCCACCTGGTCCGCGAGGATCCCGACGCAAAGGACGCGAAGAAGCCGGCACCGTCCGAGCCCGAGCCTCCGGCGGTCCGCTTGACGACGTTTCAGAATTGGGAGCAGGTTGGCCAATGGTATGCGGCGCTCGAGCGCAGTCAGCTGGCACCGACGCCCGAGATCCGACAGAAGGCAGAGGAGCTGACGAAGGGGCGGTCGACCGATCTCGAGAAGCTCGAGGCGCTCTACGGCTTCGTCGCGACGAACTTTCGCTACGTGAGCCTGTCGCTGGGCGCGGGACGCTACCAGCCGCGTTCCGCCGCGGAAGTGCTGCGCGAGCAGTACGGCGACTGCAAGGACAAGCACACGCTGCTCGCCAGCCTGATCGACGCGGCCGGCATGCGAGCTTCAGCGGTCCTCATCAACTCGCGGTTGAAGCTCGATCCGGACTTTCCGTCGCCGTCCCAGTTCGATCACGTGATCACGCGAGCGACCGTGGGTCGCGAAGAGGTGTGGCTCGATGCGACGACGGAGGTGGCGCCGTTTCGTCTGCTGGCATTTCCTCTGCGAAAGAAGCAGGCGCTGGTCGTCGAGCAAACCGGACCGGCGCATCTCGAGGAGACGCCGAGCAATCCACCGTATCCCGATTCGGTCGTGCAGGACATCGAGGGCACGCTCGGCGATACGGGGAAGCTGACCGCACGCGTTCGTATGAGTTTTCGCGGGGACCCCGAGCTGCTGCTCCGGACGATCTTTCGGGCAACGCCCGCCGCCGACTGGAAGCAGATGCTCGAGCAGATCACCAGGCAGCAGGGAATCGATGGGGACGTCTCGGACTGGAAAGTGTCCGACCCGGCCGCGACCAAGGATCCCTTCACTATCGAATACTCGGTGGCCGCCGCGCGCTTCGTGGACTCGGCGAAGAAAACGATCGACGTGCCGCTGCCGTTCGCCAACGTGACGCTCCCGGATGTGACCGATGACGAGCCGGGCGACAGCTCGCCGGTAAAACTCGGCCCGCCCGGAGAGATCTCCTACAAGTTGAAGCTCCAGCTCCCATCGGCGTCTCGGCCTCGCCTTCCGCTTCCGGTGACGGTCACGCGCGATTATGCCGACTATCGCGGCGCCTATTCGCTGAACGGCACGACGTTTACCGCGGAACGCGTCCTGCGGCAGAAGGAATCGGAGCTGCCATCCACGCGGCGTCAGGACTACCTCGCGTTCAGCCGGGTCGTCGCGACGGACTCGCGTCAGCGCCTCTCGATTGAATCGACCGCGCCTGCCGCCAGCGAGACGGTGCCAGCGGAGCTGAAGGCGCGTGAATTGAATCAAAGCGGCTACGACGCGCTCCAGCAGGGGAACTACGCGCAGGCCGTCACGCTCTTCAAGCGCGTCATCGAGCTCGATCCCAAGGACAAGACGGCCTGGATCAACCTGGGGCGCGCGCACCTGGCGTTGAAGCAGAACGACGAGGCCATCGCCGCGTTTCGCAAGCAGACCGAGCTCAATCCGTACGACGAGTACGCCTACAACAGTCTCGGGGCTGTGTACGTCATCCAGCGGAAGTACGACGAAGCGGAGGCGGCCTTTCAAAAGCAGATCGAGCTGAACCCGCTCGACAAGTACGCGCACGCCGGGCTCGGAACCATGTACCTCGAGCGCAAGCAGTACGATCGCGCCGCCGGCGAGCTGGAAAAGGCTGCCGCGCTGGTGCCGGACAACGCGCAGCTCCGCATCGAGATGGGAAAGGCGTACCTCGGCCTGAAGCGAAATGAGGACGCGGCGGCGGCGTTCGACAAAGCCGTGGAGCTCTCGCCGACGCCGCTGACGTGGAACAACATCGCGTACGAGCTCTCGCTGCGGTCGGTCAACCTCGATCGAGCGCAGCAATATGCCGAATCAGCCGTCGCCGCAACGACCGCCGCGTCCCGCAATCTCGACGTCGAACACGCCGACGGGCAGGCCCTTGGCGTCGTCTCCTCGCTGGGAGCGTACTGGGACACGCTCGGCTGGGTGCATTTCGCGCGCGGCGATGTGAACACCGCGGAAAAGTTCGTCGCAGCCGCGTGGGGGCTGTCGCAGCATGCGGAAGTCGGGGATCACCTCGCGCAGATCTACGAGAAGCTCGGGCGGCGTAACGAGGCGATCAAGATGTATACGCTCGCGCTCGCGGCCGAACGGCCAGCCGATGACATCAGCGAGCACCTGGCGCTGCTCGTCGGTACGAAGAAGGTGGACGGCGATCTGAACGGCCGTCGCACGGAGCTGGCGCAGTTGCGGACGCTGCCGCTGAGCGTCAAGGGGCCGAAGGGGGACGCGGAGTTTTTCGTGCTGATGTCGTCAGCGTCCGGCGTCGAGGGCGTCAAGTTCGCGAGCGGATCCGAGGCGCTGCGTCCGCTCGGCGACGCCCTGAAGGCACTCAAACCCAGCCGGATTTTTCCAGACGATGCGCCCGCGAAGATCCTGCGGCGCGGGATCCTGTCCTGCCCGAGCTCTGGCGCCTGCGCCTTCACGCTGCTGCTTCCGGAGGAGGCGCGGCCGCTGAAGTGATCGTATAATCAAGGTTTCCTACTGGGAGGTCGTTCAACGGTAGGACACGTGGCTCTGGACCACGTTATCGGGGTTCGAATCCCTGCCTCCCAGCCAGCCTTCGCTCGCCGTCGGCGAGCTACGGCTAGGCAGGCTCTTGTCAGCTAGCCAAGCGAGCAACCCTTCAGGCGAAGGCTGTCTCGACGTAGCCCGCGAAGCGGGCGAAGTCGGACCTCCTTCAGCGACTCTTGTCCATCTTGCCCACGCGAACGCCCAGACATGGGAAGGCCGAAGGTTCGCAGCCCGCCTCGCCGAAGCCGCGCAGCCGCGTAGGCGGACCACAGTGCAGAATCAGCAACGCGTCGGCCCGCTCAAGATAGAAGCATCTGCGTACTCGTCTGGGTCGATTCTCGATTTCTCGCAAGAATCCTCATGGGCTGACGCTCGACGCCCGTTCGGTCGTGCAGATCGCTTCCGAGATGGATGAACCACGTCGCGCACTCTCTCCGATCACAGCACCGACCGCAGCTTCATCCGGGCGAGACACTGGTTGAACCGTGGATCGGCGCGCATGCTGTCCCACTGGGGCGCGACCGCGAGATGGACCAACCCGGGATCGCGTACGTCGAGGGCGCGTTGGAGAACCTCGAAGGCCTTGTCGAGGTCTCCCGTTTCAGCGGAACGCACCAGGGGCCCAATGATGGTATTGCCACGCTCAAATGGTGACGCGCCATCCCACCCTGGTGACGCGCCATCCCACCCCTGCTCTCGGTTAGTCCGAGATATCAGCTCAGCCAGGCGCTGCTCATGTTTGAGGAAAAATCGGTGCGCCCCGGCAATGCCCTCGTGTTTGTAGACGTGCAGGACTTCGGCGCAGATTCCCTTCAGGGCAGCACGGCTTTCGTCGCTCAGGCCGCCACGCGCTTCGACGCGCTTCAGGTCCTGCTCAATTTGACGTACGAAATCGCCCTTCTTCGAGTACGCGCCCACGAGCAATTCACGAGCGAACAGATGGCGCGGATCGCGGTCGAGCGCCTTGTTCACCCACACGATCACGTCGTCG
>Ga0114129_10008401_pt1 | contig 14705 bp, 8 predicted proteins | sample RhiMetdeltSRZDD1_FD_80071 | JGI IMG/M metagenome (GOLD analysis project Ga0114129, IMG submission 80071) | Populus rhizosphere microbial communities from Tennessee, USA - Rhizosphere MetaG P. deltoides SRZDD1 (version 2) (version 2) | ecosystem: Host-associated > Plants > Roots > Rhizosphere >... | reverse complement strand
TGGCGCATGATCGCGACGCCCTGCGCGACCGTCTCGTCCTTGGCCAGCCGGTCCACCGTGTCGCGCAGCCCCTGGGGCGTGACCTCCCCGGGGGAGATGCGCGCGCCGAGCGCCAGCTCCTCGATCCGGCTCGCGTTCGCCTCCTGCTCGAGAGTCTGGGGTACGGCGATGAGGGGCACACCGACCCGCAGCGCCTCCATGATGCCGCCCATCCCCGCGTGCGAGATGAACATGGCCGCGTGGTCGAGTACGTCGAGCTGCGGGACGAGCTGGTGCACCTCGACGTTGTCCGGTGTCGGGCCCACCTCCGCGGGGTCGGTACGCTCGCCGACCGCGATGACCGCGTGCCAGGCGGAGTCGGCGAACGCGGCCACGCAGTGCCGGTAGAAGTCGACGTCGCGGTTGTAGATCGTGCCGAGCGTGACCAGGACGACGGGCCGCCCGTCCGCCGGGGGTTGCCAGGTCGGGCCGGGCAGCGGTGGCCGGGCGCACGGGCCGACGAAGCACACCTGGTCGTCGAAGCGGTCGCCGGCGTACTGGAAGGCCCGGGGATAGTACGCGAGGTCCCGGCACGCGACCGGGGTCAGGAACTCCGTCGGCGTGAGCGCGAGGCCCTGCTCGCCGACGAACGCCTCCAGCCGGTTGACGAACGCGACGAAGTCCGGGTCCTCGACGTCGAAGCCGTCGAGCAGCGAGCCGAGCGACCAGTGCTCGTTGGACACCATCACGACCCAGCTCTGGACCGTCGGCAGGCCCATCTTCTCGGCCAGGATCCGGCCGGCGAACGCCATCCGGTCGAAGACGACGAGATCCGGCGGGTCGGCCCGCAGCGCCGGCTCGATCTGGGGGAGCACCTTCTCGGCCTCGGCGAGGAAGCCGAGCAGGCTCGCCGTCAGGTACGTCGTCCGGCCGGGCGCGCGTACCTCGCGATCGGTGTCGGACGGCCGGGTCGACTCGTACGGCAGCGCGGTCGCCCCCGTGCTCTCGATGGCCTCGGTGCGGCGCCCGACGGAGGAGTACGTGACCCGGTGACCCCGGCGTACCAGCTCGGCCGCGACGCCGAGGGTCGGGTACACGTGCCCGATGGCCGGGATGTTGACGAACGCGATGTGCTTACCCATGCGGGACCTCGGTGGGGTTAGGTGGCCATGGCCAGCTCGAACAGCCGGGCGTCCGGGTTCTGGCAGACGGCACGCAGCAGGTTCTCGTACCGCCGGGCCATCGACTCGGCCGTGGCGGGGGTGAACAGCGCACTGTCGTAGCGGTACTCGACGTACGTGGTCTCGGGCGTCAGCCAGATGTGGCAGACGAGGTCGTGCAGGATCTGCGGCGCGGCGAGCGCGAACCCGTGCGCCTGCAGGCCCGGCACCTCGATCGCGTCTGAGCCGAGCTCGGTGTGCAGTACGAAGATCACCTGGAACACCTGGGTACGGCTCATGTCGCGGGGCAGGTCGAGCTCGGCGACGATCCGGCCGAACGGTACGGCCTGCCGGTCGAGGGCGTCCACGGAGGCCGTCCTCGTCCGCGCGAGTACCTCGCGGAACGTCGGGTTGCCCGACAGGTCGGCCCGCATCGGCAGCGTGTTGGCGAACAGCCCGACGATCGGCTCGAAGTCGGTACGGACGCGCCCGGCCACCGGTACGCCGACGCACAGGTCGTCCTGCCCGCTCTGCAGCGACAGCATCACCTGCAGGCCGGCGAGCAGCACCATGAACAGCGTGCACCCGTGCTCCTCGCCGAGCCGCCGCAGCCGGTCGGTGACCTTGCCGTCGACCTCGTGGCTGTACTCGGCCGCGCGGGTGCCCTTCTCGGCCGGCCGGGGCAGGTCGGTCGGCAGCTCCAGCGGCGGGACCCCGGCCAGCTGTTGCCGCCAGTACGCCAGGTCGGCCTCGAGCAGTTCCGGGTTGTCGTCCTGCCAGACCGCGTAGTCGCCGTACTGCAGCGGCAGCTCGGCCAGCTGCGGCTCGGTGCCGTCGAGGAACGCCCCGTACAGCAGCGGGATCTCGCGGCTGAGGATGGCGAGCGAGACGCCGTCGGCGACGAGGTGGTGCATGGTCAAGCACCACACGTGGTCGTCGTCGTCGATCCGGACCAGGCTCGACCCGACCAGCGGCTCGCGCTCCAGATCGATCAGCGCCTGGGTACGGATGAGCAGCAGCTCGCGCGCCCGCGCGGTGCGATCCTCCGGTGGCAGGTCGGTCAGGTCGATCTCCTCGACCGGCAGCCCCTCCGGCGGGGTGAACGTCTGGGCCGGGCCGCTCTCGCGCACGACGAACCGGGTCCGCAGGCTCTCGTGCCGGTCGACCACGGCCCCGACCGCCCGCTTCCAGGCGTCGACGTCGAGCGGGCCGCGCAGCCGCCAGCACAGGTAGATGATCGGCGACGACGTACCCGGGTACGCCGTGCAGAGGTACCACATCCGTTGCTGGACCGGGGAGAGCGGCAGCTCGGCGAGCGACGTCGGCCGCCGGTCGACCGGCTCACCCGGCTCCGGCTGAGGGGTGTCCTGGGCCACGGGGGTCGTCATCGCGTGCTCGCTCTCGTCAACTGATGGTCACCGGCAGGGTCTCGTGACCGCGGAACATGAGCTGCCGCGGGACCGGCGGCTCGCCGACGATCGTCAGGTCGGGGAACCGTTCCAGCAGGATCGGCAGCGCGATCTGGCCCTCCGCGCGGGTCAACGCGGCGCCGAGGCAGATGTGGGGGCCGTAGCCGAACGTCATCAGCTGGTGGTGGTGCGGCCGGGTCGGGTCGAACCGCTCCGGGTGGTCGAACTTGGCCGGGTCGCGGTTGGCGGCGCCGAGCGCCACGACGACCGACTCGCCGCGCGCGACCGGTATGCCGGCGATCTCGGTGTCGTAGTCGGCGTACCGGACGACGAAGTGCACCGGTGGCTCGTACCGGAGGATCTCGTCCACATAGGACGGTACGACGGCCGGGTCGGCGAGGATGGCGGCCCGGCGCGCCGGGTCTTCCAGCAGCAGCCGCAGCCCGTTGCCGAACAGGTGGGTCGTGGTCACGAAGCCGGCGTTGAACAGCGTGATCAGGTTGGCGATCAGTTCGTCGTCGGTCAGCTGGTCGCCATCGGCCTCGCGGGTGGTGACGAGCCCGCTGACGAGGTCCTCGCGCGGGTCGACGCGGCGCTTGGCGGCCAGCTCGGCGAAGTAGTCGCGCAGCTCCCCGGTCGCCTCGTCGGCATCGCGCATGGTCTGCCAGGTGCTGCCGTCGAGCTCGAAGATCGTGCTGAGCGTGAGCACGCGTGGTCGGAACCACGCCCGGTCGCCCTCGGGGACGCCGAGCAGCTCGCCGATCACGTTGCTGGGCAACGGGTACGCGAACTCGGCCATGAAGTCGACGACCTGGCCGCCCGCCGCCTTCGCCGCCACCGTGTCCAGCAGCTCGGCGCACAGCCGCGCGATGGCCGGTTCGAGGGCGGCCACCCGCCGCGGCGTGAACACGCGGGTGAACAGGTGCCGCAGCCGCGCGTGGACGGCCGCGTTGACGAAGAACACCGAGTCCTTGAGCGTGCGCAGGGCCGTGTGGTCGCGCCAGTGGGCCACGTACTCGTCCATGTACGCGATGTCCATGAGCTTGAACGCCGGGTCCTTGAGTACGCGCTCGACCTCGGCGTACCCGTAGACGAGCACGTCGTACCCGTCGGCCGCGGAGTTGAGCCGGCTGGCCGGGTGGCCCCGCTCGTGCAGCTGGGCGTAGAAGGCGTACGGGTCGCGGCGCCCTTGATCGGAAAGGAGGTCCTTCAGCGAGACGGTGGTCACGAGGCTCCAGCATATAGACCGTTGACGGTCTTCATGACACGGTGACGGGCAAGCTCTGGTACCCGCGCAGGCCGAGGCGGCTGCGCTCGCCGGGCTCGCCGGCGATCGCGAGCTTGGGGAACCGGGACAGCAGCATGGGCAGCGCGAGGCGGCCCTCCAGCCGGCTGAGCGCCGCGCCGAGGCAGTAGTGCAACCCGGCCCCGAACGACAGCGGCACGTTGTCCGGCCGGTGCGGGTCGAACACGTCCGGGTCGGGGAACCGACCCGGGTCCCGGTTGGCCGCGCCCAGCAGCACGACGACCGTGTCGCCCTCGTGCAGCGGTACGCCCTCGAGCTCCGTGTCCCGGTAGGCCTGCCGGATGCCGAAGTGCACCGGCGGCTCGTACCGGAGGATCTCCTCCACGTACGCGGGGACGACCTCCGGGTCGGCCAGCAGCTCGGCGCGCCGGGCCGGCTCCTCCAGCAGCAGCGTGAGCCCGTTGCCGAACAGGTGGGTGGTCGTGACGAAGCCCGCGTTGAACAGCGTGATCAGGTTGGCCAGCAGCTCGTCGTCGCTGATGCGCTCGGATTCGGCGGCCTGCATCTGGACGAGCCCGCTCAGCAGGTCGTCGGCGGGCTCGACGCGGCGCTTGTCGACCAGCACGGCGAAGTAGCCGGTCAGCTCGTCGGCTGCCCGGTTGGCGGCATTGAGGTATTTCCACTTGGCGTCGCCCAGCTCGACGATCGCGCCGAACGTGGCGACCCGCTGCGGGAACCACGGCCGGTCGTCGGTCGGCACGCCGAGCAGCTCGCCGATCACGTCGCTCGGGAGCGGCAGCGCGAACTCGGCCATGAAGTCGACCGGCCGCCCGCCCGCGCCCAGCTCCTCGAGGTGGTCGAGCCGCGCTCCGATGAGCCGCTCGACGGCCGGTTCGAGCGCGGTGATCCGCCGGGGGGTGAAGACCTGGCTGAACAGCCGGCGCACCCGCGCGTGGTCGGGCCCGTTGGTGAGGAAGATCGAGCCGTGCAGGGTCCGCAGCGCGGAGTGCTCCCGCCACTGGCTCTGACGGGCGTCCATGTACGCGGCGTCGACCATCCCGAACCCGGACGAGCGCAGCACGGCGCTCACGGCGTCGTACCCGTGGACGACCGCGTGATGCCGGTCACGGGCCGCGTCGAGCGGGGCGACCGGACCCAGCGCGTGCAGCCGTCGGTAGAAGGCGTAGGGGTCACGACGCCCCTCGCCGGAGAGCAGAGTCTTCAGCGAGACGACGGCCTCCACGGAACCCTCCCCATCAGGTTCACCCGAGAGTAGGCGGCGGTTCGGGAGATCGACCACAGCCACGCGGAGGCATGAATGTGTCCGGTAGGACGAGTCCCAGCCGGACCGTGTCAGATAGTTCACCGACGATACGGGGCAACTCGCTCAGGTCGGGCTCGGGCACCGCCTCCAGCGCCGATCGCGAGATGGTCGTGCCGTCCTGCGAGTCGGCGGCGAGGACCCGGTCGAGCTCCGCGGCCGGCAGCGGCGTCAGTCCACAATAGACAAACAGCGCCTCGAGTACGGGGTGAGGGTCGGCGGTCAGCTCCTCGTAGCGCAACGCGAACAGGGGTACGCCCGCCGCCCGTACCTCCTGGGCGCGCTGCATCAGACCGACCCAGTGCGCCGCCAGCGACTCGACCGGCGTGAGCACCCGTCCCTTGGCCGCCTTGTACCGGGCCATCAGCGGCACCATGCGACCCAGCCGGTCCTGCACGGCACCCATCTGGTCGACCATCGCCGGGTCGTACGAGCCGAACGCCCGGGCGGACGAGCGCGTCCAGGGCACGCCGTCGCGGTACAGGAAGACGGCCCTGGCCTCGGGGAAGTGCGCGTGGAACACGTCGGCGAGGTCGACGACGAAGCTGCGGAACTTCACGACGAGGACGCGGTCGCCGGCCGCCGCGCCGAGGAGCCGCGTACAGGTGGCGACGAGCGCGGCGACCTCGGCGGCATCGTGCAGCCCGGCCTCGCGCAGCGTGATCAACTGGGTGAACACGTCCGGTTCGGAGAGGCTCCACACGCCGGGGGTCGCGGCGAACGCCCGGCTCAGCAGCGTCGAGCCGCAGCGGCCCACCGAGTACAGCAGCACCAGCCGGCCCGGCTCGATGCTCCGGGCGAGCGCGTGCAGATCCTCGTACGGCACCGCGACGAGGCTCCGCGCCGCCTCGTACTGCGCCTGGAAGTAGAACGGCGCCGCGGCGAGGTCGGTACCCGGCGGGGTCTCGACGAACAGGGCGTGGCGCCGCTCCGGGTCGAGGCAGTACAGGCTGTACGCCGGGCCGCACACCGTCGACGGGTCGACCGGCCCGGCGTCGCGTACCCGGAAATGGTGAGGTCCGACAAGGGCCATCGGGTACGGCCGGGTCTTCTCCTCGATGACCAGGTGCCGCGCGGTCCCGGTCATGGCCGCGGCCAGGACGGCGAGCGGCCGAGGTAGGCGACGAGCCGGTGGTGCACCGGCGCGTCGTCGGGCACGTCGACCTTCTCCGCGAACGCCTTGTCGGGCCGGCGGTACGGCCAGCGCAGCGCGACGGCCAGCCCCGCCTCGCAGAGCGCCGGATCGAGATCGTCGGGCGCGCCTATCGACTTCGCGACATCCCAGCCGTGCACGAGGAAGTCGACGAACTGCATGCCGAGAGCGACCCGGGCCGGGAAGACGGCGTAGCCGAACACGTCGAACCGCCGGTCCATCAGGTCGGGCACGGCGTACGCGTCGCGCACGTCAGCGACCGAGGCCCGGTACGCGGCTACCGGATCGTCGCCGAGCGACGCGTGCTCCCAGGTCGCCTCGTCGGCCGGCAGTCCCCGGGCCGCGGCCGCCCAGCCGTGGTTGTGCCCGACCATGTGGGCGAGCAGGGTGGCGAGAGTCCAGTCGCCGCACGGCGTGGGTCCGTCGAGGTCGGTGGGGCGTACCCGCTCGACGAAGCGCCCGGCCTCGTCGAGCGCGCGGGGCGCGAGCCCGGCGAGGTCCAGGGGTCCGGCGAGATCCATGGGCATACCTTAATCGCGGCTATCATCGCCGCGTGATGGACGACTATGCGACCAGCCGCGAGGCGGCCGACCCGTGGTGCCTGCGGGACGGCGAGGCCAAGGCGCTGCTGGCCGGGCACCCGTGGCGGCGGTTCGCGGTGCTGGGCGACAGCGTGGCCGAGGCGGTGTTCGACCCGATCGACGGGTACGCACCGGTCGCCTGGTGTGACCGGGTCGCCGCCGAGCTGCGCGGCCACCGGCCGGAGCTGGCGTACCTGAACCTGGGCCGGCGCAACCTCCGGGCGGCGCAGATCCGCGAGGAACAGCTCGCGGGGGCCCTCGCGTTCGGCCCCGACCTCGCGCTCGTCGCGTGCGGGGCGAACGACGCGATGGACCCGCGGTACAAGTTCGCGGCCGTCGCGCGGGAGCTGACCGCGATGGTCGATGCGCTGCGCGCCGGGGGCTGCGCCGACATCATGACCGTCGGGGTGCTCGTGCTCGTGGGGTACCCGGGGATCCCGGCCTGGCTGCGCACGGGCGTGGCGGAGCGGATCCGGGCGCTGGGCGACTCGACCCGCGAGCTGAGCGCGGAGCTGGGCACCATACACATCGATCTCACCTGGCACCCGGCGGGCGACGCGCCGGGCATGCACAGCGACGACGGGCTGCACGGCAACGGCCGCAGCCACGCGATCTCGGCGGCCGAGGCGGTGCGCCGGCTCGGCGCGCACCTCGGAAACGTCACCGCTTCGTAAGGAGTTCCGTTGCCCCTGCACCCCGCCGCCCAGGCGATGCGCGACCAGCGCGCCCGCGACCAGGTCCCGCCGCTGTACACGATGACGCTCGCCGAGGCGCGGGCGGCCGACCTGGCCTCGATCCAGGCCGCGGGCGGCACGCCCGAGCCGGTGGCGGAGATCACCGACCTGACGTACCCCGGGCCGGCCGGCGACCTGCCCGTCCGCGTGTACCGGCCGTCGGCCGACCGGCGGCTGCCGGTACTCGTCTACTTCTTCGGCGGCGGCTGGACGCTCGGCAGCATCGAGACGTCCGACGGCATCTGCCGCGGCCTCGCCAACGCGGCCGGGTGCGTGGTCGTCACGCCCGGGTACCGGCTGGCGCCGGAGGCCAGGTTCCCGGCCGCGGTCGACGACTGCGTCGCGGCCGTCGGGTGGGTCGCGGAGCAGGCCGCCGCGCTCGGGGTGGACCCGGCCCGCGTCGCGGTCGGCGGCGACAGCGCGGGCGGCAACCTCGCCGCGGCGGTCACGCTCGCGCTGCGGGAGGGCGCCGGTCCGCCCCTGGTCGCGCAGCTGCTCGTGTACCCGAACACGGACTACACCGCCGCGGACGGGTCGATGGCGGAGATGACCGACGCGGCGTTGTTCAACCGGACGTCGGTCGGCTGGTACTGGGGCCACTACCTCGCGGACCCGGCGGACGGGCTGCACCCGCTCGCGTCGCCGCTGCTCGCCGGGGACCTGTCCGGGCTGCCGCCCGCGCTCGTCGTGACCGCCGAGTACGACCCGCTGCGCGACCAGGGCGAGGCGTACGCGCGGCGGCTGCGCGCGGCGGGGGTACCCGTCGAGCTGACCCGGTACGACGGGATGGTGCATGGCTTCTTCGCCATGTCGGGCACGTTCGACGACGGGCTGGCAGCAATCCGACAGGCGGCTGATTTTCTACACAACCGTTTCGTCGAGCCAACACCCGCGTGATGACCCGCGAGGACATCCACTACCTTGACATCGATTATCGCCGTGTGCGACGTTGCGCTCACCGATGACCTGGAGGGGAGATGCTCGACGAGGAGGACGACACCCGCACGTACCTCGTGGTGCGCAATGACGAGGAGCAGTACTCGATCTGGTTCTCCGGACGCGAGTTGCCGGCAGGGTGGCACGCCGAGGGCGTGAGCGGCAGCAAGCAGGAGTGTCTCGACCACATCGAGCGGGTGTGGACCGATATGCGGCCGCTGAGCCTGCGCCGCGCTATGGAGGAGTCGACGACCGCGGGCTAGGCGGAGCTCGCGACTAACGGGTGCGCAGCGGTACGAATCCCATCGTGAATTGAATGACCAGCGATTACCGACATGGTCGGAATTGGGGTTGCTCGATATGTGCGATGCGGGGGACGGCCGATGCGCCCCATTTTGTGGACTGGGGAATGTTCGTTTTTTGTGCCGAGGCGCTTGCCGAGGACCACGACAGGGAGCAAGCGCGATGACGTTGGAGGATCAGTACGGTCTGCTGCCGGCCCAGGCCGGTCTGGTCTACAACAGCCTGCGTGGACCGGCGGCCGGAGTCGACGTCGTGCAGGTGGTGATCGGCGCCGACGAGACACCCGACCGTACGGCCTGGGAGGCCGCGTGGCGCCGGACGGTCGCGCGGCACGCGGTGCTGCGCACGTCGTTCCGTTTCCGCTCCAGCGGGGAGCCGCTGCAGGAGGTGTACCGGGACGTCGATCTCGAATTCGACTGGATCGACGCGCCGGGCGATCCGGACGAGGTGCTGCGCGCGTACCTGAAGGCCGACCGGGAGCGCTCGTTCGACATGTCGGGCATGCTCTGCCGGGCGGTGATCCTCGTCCACGCGCCCGCGCGGTTCACGTTCGTGATCACGTTCCACCACGCCATCCTCGACGGGCGGTCGTTGCAGGTCCTCGCGGCCGAGCTGTTCTCCGACTACGCCGCCACCCGGCGCGGTGAGACGGTCGAGTTCCCGGTGCCGCGGCCGTACCGGGACTTCGTCGCCTGGTGGCAGAAGCTGGACCTGGGCCCGGCCAAGGCGTTCTGGTCGGACTTCCTCGCGGGCTACACGGCCCCGGCCTCGATGCCGGGCGTCATCCCCGAGCCGGAGTCCACAGTGGACCTCCGCCGGCGGTCCGCCGACCCGGCGACGTACGAGATCACCCTCGACGAGGCCGCCGGCGCCCGGCTGCGCGAGGCGGCGGCCCGGGCCGGGGTCACGGTCGCCACGCTCGTCAACGCGGCGTGGGCGGTCGTCCTCGGCCGGTACCGGTCCACCGACGACGTGCTCTTCGCGGTCACCCGGTCCTGCCGGCACGGCACCGTCGAGGGCGCCGAGTCGATGGTGGGGCTGCTCATCAACTCCATACCGCTGCGGGTGTCCGTCGCGCCGGAGACGACCGTGGGCGACCTGCTGCGCGACGTGTCGCGGCGCGCGGCCGGGGTCCGCGACCACCAGCTGGCGCCGCTCGGCGACATCCAGCGCTGGGGCGGGATCTCCGACGCCGGGCCGGACACGCTCGTCGTGTTCGAGCGCAAGCTCCTCCGCTCGGCACTGACCAAAGTGGACGATCGGTTCGCCGACCGGCCGGTCGCCGTGCACCGGCAGCCCAGCTTCCTGGCGACCCTCTACGTGTTCGACGAGCCGGCCCCGCGGGTGATGGTGATCTACGACCGCGGCCGCTTCCGGGACGACGCCGCCGAGCGGGCCGCCCGGCACGTCGTCCGCGTGCTGGCCGCGTTCGCCGGTGACCACGACCGGCGCCTGGCCGACGTCGACCTCGTCGACGACGACGAGCGCGCGCTGGTGCTGACGGCGTGGAACGACACCACCTTCCCGTACCCCCGGAATGCCTCGATCCCGGAGGTCTTCGCGGCCCAGGTGGCCGCGCGCCCCGACGCGCCGGCGCTGGCCAACGGCTCGACCGAGCTGACCTACGCACAGCTCGACGCGCGCGCCAACCAGCTCGCCCACCTGCTGCGCGGCCACGCGGTCGGGCTGGAGACGCCGGTCGCGATCGCCCTGCCGCGCAGCGCGGAGCTGGTCGTCGCGATGCTCGCGGTGATGAAGGCGGGTGGCACCTACGTGCCGCTCGACACGGCCAACCCGCCGGCCCGCAACACGCTCGTGCTGACCGACTGCGGCGCGCGGATCGTCATCACGACCACGGCGCTGGCCGGCACGCTGCCCGCCGAAGTCGAGCTCCCGCTCGACGCGCTCACCGCCGAGCTGGCGGCCCAACCCACCACGGCGCCGCCGTGCCCGGCGTTCGGGGACAGCCTGGCCTACCTGTGCTACACGTCCGGATCGACGGGGGTACCCAAGGGCGCCGCCGTTCCGCACCGCGGCGTGCTGCGGCTGGTGCACGACCCGGGCTACGTCACGCTCGGGCCGGGCGAGACGCTGCTGCAGCTCTGCGCGGTGGCGTTCGACGTGTCGGTGTTCGAGCTGTGGGGGAGCCTGCTCACCGGCGCGCGGCTCGTGGTCGCGCCGCCCGGCCCGCTCTCGCTGCCGCAGATCGCCGAGGTCCTGCGCGACAGCGCCGTGTCCACGCTCTGGCTGACCGCCGGGCTGTTCCACCAGATCGTCGAGCTCGACGTGCGCTCGCTCGCCGGGGTGGGGCAGCTGCTCGCCGGGGGCGACGTGCTCGCGCCGGGCGCCGTACGGGCCGCCATCCGGGCGCGGGGCGGCAGGCCCTTCATCAACGGGTACGGGCCGACCGAGAACACGACGTTCACCGCCTGCCATGTGATGACCGACCCGGACGAGGTCGGCGACCGCGTACCCATCGGGCGGCCGATCCCGCAGTCGACGACGTACGTGCTCGACGAGGACCTGCGCCCGTGCCCGATCGGGGTGCCCGGCGAGCTGTTCACCGGCGGCGACGGCGTCGCCCGCGGGTACGTGGGCCGCCCCGCCCTGACGGCGGACAAGTTCGTGCCCGACCCGTTCGGTACGGCTCCCGGCGGCCGGCTCTACCGCACCGGCGACCTGGCCCGGTGGCGCGCCGACGGCGTGCTGGAGTTCCTCGGCCGGCTCGACGGGCAGGTGAAGATCCGCGGGTTCCGTATCGAGCCGGGCGAGGTCGAGACCGTCCTGTGTGGACACCGGTCGGTCGCCGAGGCCGTGGTGGTTCCCCGGGGCGAGGGCGAGGCGAAGCATCTCGTCGCGTACGTGACGGTGAGCGGGGCCGCCGCCGCCGACCGCGCGACCGTGGGCCCGGCGCTGCGGGAGCACGCGGCCCGGCACCTGCCCGACTACCTCGTGCCGGCGACGGTCGTCGTGCTCGACCGCCTGCCGCTCAACGTCAGCGGCAAGGTGGACCGGCGGGCACTGCCCGACCCGGAGCCGGCTGCGTCCACTGTGGACACCGTGGCGGCCGGATCGCCGGCCACCGAGCCCGGCTCGGCGGTCGAGGTGCGGCTCGCCCAGATCTGGCGGGACATCCTGCGCGTCGACCACGTCGGCCGCGACGACGACTTCTTCGCGATGGGCGGCAACTCGCTCGCCGCGACCCGGCTCATCTTCCGGGTGCGCGACGCGTTCGGCGTGGACATCCCGGTGCTGACGCTGTACCAGGCGGCCACGCTCACCGCCTGCGCGGCGGCGATCGAGGCGTTGCTGCCGGAGCCGTTCTCCGCCGGCCCGGACGAGACGGCGGCGTCGGTACGGCCGGCCGGCGGCGGGATCGTGGCGCGCGACCGCGCCGCGTTCCGGTCGGGCGGACCGGCCCCGGTCGCTGCCTCCGCGCCGGTCGCTGCCCCGGCCCCGGCCACCGCGCCGGCTCCGCCCGCGGCATCGCCGGCCCCGCCCGCGGCTCCCAGCGGCGGGGCCCTCGGCGGCGGGAGTTCGGGCGGCGGCATCGTCCGGCGCGACCGGTCCGCCTTCCGCGCCGGCCCGGCGCCCGCGCCGCAGTCCACTGTGGAGCCAGCGGCGTCCACAGTGGACACCGCGACCCGCCCGCCGCACCTGTGGCCGCTGGCCACCGACGACTGGGGCGTCTGGCGGTGGGTCTGCCTGCGCAGCGCCGGTTTCCCGTTCGCGCTGCACGAGGCGGTCGCGAGCCCCGAGCTGGCCGCGACGGCGGACGCGTTCAACGCGGACGAGACCGAGGAGGGGCGCTCCGCGTACGTCGAGGAGTTCGCGCGGGCCGAGCGGGTGCTGTCGCGGGCGCTCCACGCGGTGGCGGCCGACTCCCGGTTCCGCGAGGCGGTCGCGTGGCAGAACCGGCACGCGCTCGCCACCGGCGTCGACGCGCTGCTGCGCCGTGACCCCGAGACGGTGGCGCGCACCGGCCGGTACCGCAAGTACGAGGCGCTCGTCGCGAGCTACCTGCAGCGGTACTGCGCGAAGAACGACACGATCGGCTTCTTCGGCCCGGTCGGCTGGGCGGAGATCCGCGAGGGCGCGCGGGCCATCGAGCTGGACCCGGCCCCCGGCGGTACGCTCGCCGCCCGCAAGGTCTACTTCGAGGGCTGGGCCGTGCGCGCGCTGGCCGAGGCGTACTCCGAGGGCATGCGCCCGTGGCTCGTACCGCGGCGGATGCCGTTCGTCGACGTCGTCGGGCCGCCCGACGACGCGCGGCTGCAGATGCCGTTCGCGCCGGCGGCCCCGCTGACGCCGACCGAGGCGCACGTGTTCGCGCTCGTCGACGGCGTACGCACCGCGGCCGAGGTCGTCGCCGCCGCGCTGGCGACGCCGGGCAGCGGGGTCCGCGACGCCGACGACGTGATGCGCGCCCTCGCCCACCTCAACGCCCAGCACAGTGTCGCGTGGATGCTCGACGTGGCGCCCAACGACATCTACGCGGAGAAGACCGTCCGCGCCCGGTTCACCTCCGTCGCCGACCCGGCCCTGCGCGACCCCGCGCTGGCCGCCCTCGACGACCTGGAGGCGGCCCGGGACCGCGTGGCGGCGATCAACTCCAGCGAGGATCCCGAGGGGCTCGTCGCCGCGCTGGAGTCGATGGAGGCGACGTTCACCCGGCTCACCGGCGAGGCGCCGACCCGCCGCGCGGGCGAGGTGTACGCCGGCCGCACGCTCGTCTTCGAGGAGTGCCTGCGGATCGACGACCTCACCTTCGGGCCGGACCTGCTCGCGCCGCTCGCGGAACCGCTCGAGCTGATCCTGGAGGCCGCGCGCTGGTACACGGCCGCGGGCGCGGCGCTGTTCCACCGTGCATGCCTTGCCGCGTACCGGGAACGGGCCCGGGTCAGCGGGCGGAGCCTCGTGCCGTTCGCCGAGTTCTGGCTCGACGCCAACGACCTCATCTTCGACGGGCCGGGCCTGTCGGTCGGCCCGATCCAGCGCGCCGTGCAGGAGCGCTGGGCGAGCGTGTTGCAGGTGCCGCAAGGGCAGCGCCGGGTGCAGCTGCGCAGTGCCGACCTGCGGGAGCGGGTCAAGGCCACGTTCTCGGTCGCCCAGCCGGGCTGGGCCGCGGCCGTGCAGCACAGCCCCGACCTGATGATCGCGGCGGCGAGCGCCGAGGCGATCCGGTCGGGCGACTTCCTCTGGGTGCTCGGCGAGCTGCATCCGGGCTTGAACACGGTGCGGTACGCGACGTGGCTCGCGTACCACCCGGCGCCGGCGCAGATGAAACAGGCCATGCGCGACGACCTCGGCGGTCCGGTCACGCTGCTCGCCCCGACCGGCGCGCAGGGCGGCACGCCGGCCCGGCTGTCCAATGTGCTCGTCGGGCCGGAGGACACCCAGCTCGTCTTCGCTCCGGACAGCTGCGGGTACGACCCGAAGCGCGCGCTGTTCGTCGGCGAGTGCGACCTGGAGGAGGTCGACGGCCGGCTGGTCGTCCGGTCCCGCCGGGGCGGCCCGCCTCGCGACCTGGTCGACGTGCTCGCGGATCCCCTGTCGCTGAACCTGAGCCAGTTCTTCCGGATCGTGCCGTCGGCGGCGTACACCCCGCGGGTCACGATCGACCAGCTCGTCGTCCAGCGGGAGAGCTGGAAGTTCCCGGCCGGCGAGCTGGGCTTCGCCGAGGTCGTCGACGAGTCGCGGCGGTTCCTGCTCGCCCGGCGCTGGGTCAGCGCGCACGACCTGCCCCGGCACGTGTTCCTGCGGGCCCAGGGCGAGCTGAAGCCCATCTTCGTCGACCTGGCCAGCCTCGCCTCGATCGACCTGCTGTCCCGGGCGGTACGCCGGGCGCGGCGGCACGCGGGGGACGGCGCCACGATCGGCGTC
>Ga0114129_10008400_pt1 | contig 14706 bp, 4 predicted proteins | sample RhiMetdeltSRZDD1_FD_80071 | JGI IMG/M metagenome (GOLD analysis project Ga0114129, IMG submission 80071) | Populus rhizosphere microbial communities from Tennessee, USA - Rhizosphere MetaG P. deltoides SRZDD1 (version 2) (version 2) | ecosystem: Host-associated > Plants > Roots > Rhizosphere >... | reverse complement strand
CGTTATGATAGCAGGACTTTGCGGCACACTGTTCCCGATCCAGTTGCCTGCTTCGCTCCACAGTTGGCTGTTGGCATCCGGCTTCCAGGTAGAAGAATTGGAACCAGGCACGCCAAATGATTCCACTGAATTGGCGCTTTCCAGCGTATTACCCATAGAGGAAACGACATAATAATAGCCGGTACCGTTGGTAACATTCAGATCAGTATAACTGGTTGAAGATACCTGTGCGATGACGGTGTAAGGTCCGCCGGGCACAAGCGAACGTTTAACTTTATAGGTAGCCGCACCATAGGCTGCATCCCATGTCAGGTCTATCTGCCCGTTTTTGTTGGTCACAACAGGTTTGCCGGGAACCGCCGGTGGTACGGCGGCAAAGACTTCATCAGAAATAACACTCTCTTTATTGCCGGTAAGCGCTGTCACCACATAATAATTATTTACTTCAGGCACAGGGCTGGCGTCAATAAAGCTGGTGGCTGTGATATCTGCTTGTATGGTTGTATAAGGTCCGCCTGCAGTTTGGGACCGCTTCACCGAATAGGTGGTAGCATTAGCAGCCGCTGCCCAGGTAATTTTGATCTGCGTGGTGTTCACTACCGACGCGGCCAGTGAAGTGGGCGCAGCCGGGGCTTCACTATTAATGACGTTTAGTATTACCGTGGCTGTTCCTGTGCCGCTGGCATTCGTGGCACTGATCGTTACTTCACTTTGCCCTATTGCAGTGGGTGTTCCTGAAATGACTCCTGTTGCAGCATCGATGCTCAAACCTGCGGGCAAACCACTGGTACTATAGGTAGTGGGGCTTCCGCTTGCAGTAATCGTATAATTAAATGGAGAACCAACCGTAGCTGTAGCCGAAGTAGCACTGCTGATCTCAGGAGAACCTACAGGAGCAGCCTGGCTGAAACCTACATTGGTAAAGACGGCCGTATTCAATGCCGAAGTATTGTTGGACAGTGTATAAAAGCCATAATACAAATCGTCAGCATAACCTGCAGGGGAATAAAAACAACCAAGACCGGTCCAGTTGGCACCATCGGGTGAATGGTAGGTAAATATGCGATTGCCTACCCGTTCTATCTTGAGCCACCACGGCGCTTTAGGCTGCCAGTGCCTGCCAACACCACCGGTGGCTGCCAGGTAGATGTCCCAAAAAGTGGAACCGGGCGCCAGTGACTGGCGGATCATCAGGCCGCAACCCGACGAAGGTAGCGACATGCTATTCACTTTTACCACCAGGCCGGCATCACCACTCATTTTTTTAAAAGTATAATTGAATGCATTGCTGGTTGAATTGCCCGCCGCGTTTACGGTCCACACGCCGTTGCTATAAGAAGCGCTACCGGCAATACCAGGATTGCCAATATCAACATTGGTAAGATTGGTTACCGGTTGCACATGATCTGCCGGATAATAAACGGGCGTCAGCGTTACAGCTGTAGAGGTATCGGAAGTTTTCAGGTATAAAAAATCGCCGCCGGCAGGCGTATAATAGCTGGTGCCCGGCTGCATTAATGCGGCCCGCATCATATCGTTATAAGGGGTAGCAATACCTTTGCGCAGCTTGTAGGCTCCGTGCAAAATGTTGGTATAGTCAGCCTGCCTGAGACCTGTTGGAATTCCCCAGCTGGTCCAGAAAGAAGCATAACCGCCCATGGGAATATAGGTCATGGTATCGCCTTCAAATGAGTATTTGTTATACAACTCGCCAATAGCCAACACCCGTTTGTCAAGCTCTTCATACAGGTCGATACCTTGCTTGAAAGCCACCTCGGCGCCCCAAACCAGGGCTGCCGCCTGTACGCGCCAGTGGTCATCGCGCCCGGCATCCCCTACTTCACCATTGGTGAGTGAATTACGCATACCACCGCCTGCATCCATGCGGTATACTTCGATGGCCTGATTGAATTTGGTAGCATCATCGAGGAAAGCTGCTGCCGCCAGCGCTATTTTACACTGAAGGGCGCCTTTGTTGGCGTCGCGAAGCGGATAGGGCACCGCAGCGGTTGGATACAGTACATTGGCAAAATAATTCCTGACGTGAGCGGTATTGGAATCTGTCCACCCGGGAAACGTGCCCCGCAGAATATCGGCGCCTGTTGCCCAGCATTGGGCATAATCGCCGATATCGAGCATGGATTCATTCCCGCCCCAAACCGTATTGGTCACAGCCCAGGCATCCAGCAGGTCGGTCGCCCTGCGGGCATAAGCCGGGTCGCCTGTAAATACCCACATAAAGGCCAGGTGATGTACGGCGATCATATCGTTGATCCATATGGTATTATTCAAATTCGGCGCCCGGCTCACTGTAGCCTGAGGGCTTCCCGTGTAGGAAACCTGTGACCGGTAATCGCCTTTAAAGGCATTGTAAGCCGTTAGCCAGGGCTCTTTGGTAATGTTTGCTTTGAGCTGGTCAAGATCATACTTCGTAAATGGTATGCCGGGATGCACAAAGCGTTGTGCCATGGCAGTTGTACCAGTCAACATGGTAAAAACCGTTATCCATAGACAGTTCCGGATTTTAGTCTTCTGTAAAAGACCGTGAATAGGAAATCTCATAGACTTCAATCGTTTTGGTTTAATTTTTATATAGCATGTTTGTTCGACTACTTATGTATCCTCCATACCGTCAATGAATAGGGCGCCAATGTTTCTTCCAGGATGTTACCAACCGATGTTGCGGTAACTGTTACCGGCAGCAGCTTGTCGCCTGGCTGGCCCTGAAGCACCGATCTGTCTGCTTTGCTGCCAGCCGTCAACTCACCCAGTTCGAGTTTCAACGAAGTGGCGACGGGCAACAGGTTCACCAGTTTTATCACCACACTGCCATCGTTAGTATTGCGTACCACTGAAATACCAAACCGCTTTCTTACTGCCTCGTCTTCATTCGACAGTTTTATGACCGAAGGCAGGTATTCATTGCCGGCATTGTTCCCAAATAATTTCTGTACCTCATAATTGACCGTTGGCTTTACCCCGGTATTGTTGAAATAGATGAGGTCGGGGTTCCATTGGGTATATTTTTCCTTTGCCAGCAACGGTGCATAGGATGTCATGCGCACCACGTCGCCATTGCGTTCAACATTGGTCAGGTACAGCGCTTCGGCAAGGGCATTGTATAGGGTATTTCCATGGGAAGCATATTCACCCAGGTACACTTTTGGTTTATTACGGTCGTAATGATCATAATAATCCTGGTTATTGATAAACCAACCCGGTTGTTCATAATAGTGCTCATCTACCAGGGGAACCTGCAGCTGGGTGGCTAAAGCCCATCCCTGCCCGTAGTCGGTGCCATCATGAAAAGGCCCTGTAGTTCCTATCACGGTTATTTCAGGGTGCTTTTGGCGGATGGCTTTATAGATCATAGTAAAACGTTCTTCAAATACATCAGAGATAAGGTCTTCATTACCAATACCGATATATGTAAGGTTGAACGGCGCCGGATGGCCTGCTTCGGCCCTTATCTTTCCCCACTTCGAATTGGCGGGCCCGTTAGCCCATTCAATCAGGTCAAGAATATCCTGTACATATTCATCCATTTTGTTCATCGGTATGCCTCCGCCTTGTCCGCACACCCCGGTCAGCAAGCCTGAGTTCTGGCAGGGAACTCCGGCAGCAATCACCGGCAAAGGCTCGGCTCCGATATCCTCGCAATACCGGAAATATTCAAAGTATCCCAAACCAACAGTTTGATGATAGCCCCATATGTTGGGCTGAGGTTTGCGGGTTTCGATGGGGCCAATGGTATTTTTCCAACGGTAAATATTTTCCACGCCATCGCCGTGCGCTAAACAACCACCCGGAAAGCGAATGAACCGGGGGTGAATGGCAGAAATGGTTTCTGCCAGATCGGCCCGCAGGCCGTTCTTCCTGTTTTTGAAAGTCTTTTCGGGGAATAACGAAACAACGTCCAGCATTAAACGTCCTGCAGACAGCGGCTGCAGTTCAAGCCGCGCATCTTTTGCGTTTGCCCGGGCAATCAGCATAGTGGAGTATTTTTTCCACTTCCGCGAGTCAATATGTAATCTTGCCTGTGCCAGCTCCTTACCATCCTGCGTTACCAGTTTCACCAACAGGTCCCTGCTATTGCCATCATAGTTCTTTGCAAAAAGAGAAAAATCGTATCTATCCCCCTGTTTCAGTGGAATGCCATCAAAGCCGCTGTTGATCAAGGCGCCACCGGGTTGTTTGGCGTCGAGCACTGCGTAGTGCGGGTTATTGGAATGGAGCGGCGCGGTGCTGTCGATCGTAAAACCGAGGTATTGTCCGCTGATTGTCCAGGAGTGGCTGCTGTTCCAGCTGCTGTCGCGGTACAATTTTTCGCGGGGCTCGTATTCAAAATCACGATTCTGCACCAATTCCGCATACAGGCCGCCGTCGGCCGCATAGTTAAGATCTTCAAAGAAAACACCGATAAGTAGATCGGATATCGGTTTGCGGTTTTCGGGCCTCAGACTAACTGTTGCCGTCAGTGGCTTTAATCCGTTAAACCTGATGCTGTCCTGTAAGAATGATTCCTTCGCCTGCTTGTCTTTATACTGCTTTATCTGCCAGGCTTCGGTTAGTTTAACAACAACCTGCCAGGCAACCTTACATACATTACCGGTTACGGTAGCTGCGCCAGGCAGGTTAAGGGTTACACGGTCATCTTTATAGGCAGAAGCAGGAATAGCTACCGCCTCATCAAACGTCTTAAAATCGCTGGTAGTGATCTTAAAGTACTGGTTGCCCGATAGAAATGCAATTGTATATTGCCGGCTGCTTTTGTCATACTGTACAACAGGGCGCCGGAATTGTTGTTTTTGCTTCAGATAAGGATAAGCTTGCCTGTCCCACGTCACCAGATCGGTTGAAGAAACATGCGCAAACTGGTTCACGGTATCATTGAGCTCCCACACACAATGCCACACCCCGGAAACATCCTGAAACAGGTAAGGACTGTTTATATATTTCTGGTGCCCAAAAGCACATTTTACATAACCATTTCCGTTGCCAACCAGGTTCCAGTTCTTTCCATCAGCACTCCATGCAAAACGCAAACCGCTTCGTCCTTTATCATGAAGCGTGGCATAGGAAACCAGGTAAACCGAATCGGGCTCGTTTGCGAATACGGCGTCATTGATCCCCAATACCAGCAACAGCATCCAAAAATATGTTTGCATATGCTTCATTTGGACCCGGTATTTTTAAAAATGATGCCTTCTGTATGATTGCCCACATAAATACCGGCCAGGTCGGCCGTCTTGTACCAGCCTGGTCTCTCTTTCATGCCATCGTAGTATAATCTGCCATTCACCAACAGATTCTCAAACACAATATTTTTCACTTTACGGTCTTCGTTATACCCATCCAGCACAGACGTAACGGCATGCCGGCCGTTGTAAACAATATCTTTAAACAATACATCTTCTACTCCTCTGCCCGGTGAAGTGCAATATTTGGAATTGAAGAACACCCGCACATTGAACAACTGGCCCTTCCTGAAATCCTCTACCCTGATATTCTCAAAACGTACTTTGCGCACCAGGTTGTTATCGCCCGCATTAATGCTCATACAACCCTGGTAGTCGATCTGCGCTTCGTTGTGATCGAGTATATCAATATTTATATAGCTAAGGTTTTGTAGCGTGTCTTTATTGGGCGTGCTGCCATGCGTGCCGATCAATATAGGATGCGCCACATCGGCCCAGAGCGTAGCATTTTGCATGGTTACATTGTTGCAACCGCCACTGTAATGGCCACGGGTACCATATACCGTGGTACAGTCGTCGGAATTGCGGTTGAAAACACCATCCAGCAGTACGTTGTTACTTGAAACCACATTCATACCATCGCCCCATCTGTACGCTGAAATGGCTTTTACATTTTTTATCTTTATATCAGTGGAGCCACCGGTAAAACACCGCGATGAGATCACGCCCTCCACCTCTATATTTTTTGATTTACCAATGCTTATACCACCTCCTTCAGAAGGATCAACGATGCCATAACCCAATAACCTGGAGTTGCAAACGCTATCGAAAAGAATGCGCCCTTTCACAAATGCGCCGCCCGCTACATATACAGTTGTATTGGAAGGCACCCGTAACAGTCCGTTCTGCAATTCATGCAAGCCCGGCCTAAACCAGATCACATTTTTAGCCAGGGTATCTGCGAATTCGTAAACGGGATTGGCAAAAAGATGCAGGTTGTGAAAGATATCGCCATTCACCTCCACCGACAGGTTGCAGGGCTTATCGAGTGTAAAATACAGCGTATTGCCTTTGAGCATTTGTTGAATACCGTACGACAATGGCCTGATACGGGCAGTTTGCAGGGAACCCTTATTCAGCCGCACTGCTACTTCCACTTTGCCTGCAGTGCTGAAATAAGCCAGTGAAGCATTTTCTTCAGTTTTCTTCCCGTTTTCCATTTTTGCCACCATTATATTATAGGCTGCCGCGCCCTGCCATTGTTTTTGGCCCGCCGGCCTCACCTGCACTGTAAAGTCGTTATTGAGGGCAACACCTGCCGGTGCATCAAAGACGCGTATCTGTGCCATCATTCCAATAGGGAAAAGCAGACTGATGATAACCCATGCAATGCCAATAAAAATCCTGCCTGTACGTGATGTCTTCCTGTTTTTTGTTCCTGTACTCATATTTTTCTAATGCTTTTTAAAGTGTTGGAATGACTTTCCGGATGCTTCCATCCTCGTTAAATTCCAGTTTATCTATACATACTTCGCGGTTGTAACCTGCCTCAAGGCCCATATAAATACCACCCGGGCGTTTAAACCGGTGATATATTATATACCACTCGTCTTTTCCCGGGACCTGCAACACCGAATGATGACCGGTAGCAAAAATTCCTTTGTCAATATCTTTACTTAAAATAATTTCTCCCTTTGAAGGATCGATAGGGCCTACGGGAGAAGTTGATCTTACATAACGAACCTGGTATTCGGGACTGCGGGTGTCGTTTTTCGACCACATGAAGTAATAGTAGCCGTTCCGGTAGAATACATAAGAACCTTCGCTGTAATAGCTGTCATCTGAAACCAGGAGCTTTGTTGTGTTCGGTTTTACAGAAACCATATCGTCATTCAATTCACAAACAGCCATAAAAGCGTTCCCCCAATACAGGAAGGTTTTGCCGCTTTGCGGATCGGTAAATACATCGGGGTCTATATTTTGACCACGCTGTACTCCTTCAGGTAATTGATCTATCAAAGGCTTGCCGGCATCCTTAAAAGGGCCGGCAGGATCATCGGCAACTGCGACCCCTGTTTTTTGACCGGCACAGAAATAATAATAGTATTTATAACCTCCATGCTTATCTTTTTTTTCTATGATACAGGGCGCCCATGCATTCCGGTGAGTCCATGAAACATCTTTTACCAGATCCAGTATTACACCCTCCTCTTTCCAGATTTTAAGATCTTTCGAGGAAAAAGCCTTGAAAGAAGTTCCGGTCCAATTTGTAAAGCCGTCGCTCGTTGGATAGATATAGTACTTTTTGGTTTTTTCAGCATACAGGATTTCCGGGTCGGCATAACTTCCCTGTAATACGGGGTTGTTCTTATTCGGGGCTGTCAGCGAATCAAATGAAAGCCCCCAATGCTGAGCCAGTTTCGTGGCTTCTTCTTTTGTGAGGTGAATGATTGCGCCATGTTTGGGTGAAGTAAAGTTGGTGGTCTTCATCACACCCTCATTAAAATGGCCGAGATCGGTAAAGTTGACAAAATCACTGGTTTCGCTGAAGCCGAAATTGTGTGTTTTCAGCCCATATATATCATACATCAATACCCATTTATTCTCACCGATACGCTTCCATATATGGGGCGCTTCACACGATACTTTTTCAGGGTCGTACCAACGGGCATCAAACTGGTAATCGCTATCTATTTTGTCGGACACAGCCTGCTTAATACCTGCCTGCCCATCGTGGGCAACATAAAACATCCGGTATTGATCCCCCACCTTTGTTATATCGGCATCTATAGCCGAAATTTTCGGATTGGGATATTGGAACAGCGGCTGTGGCAGGGTTTCAATTTTATCGAAATCCTCATTCACATATACATAGTATAGTTTGTTCGCCTCGTTTTTGAAACGCATGGTAAAGTAGATCATCAACTTCCCTTTCTGCTCGTCGTATATGGTTTCGGGCGCCCATACGCATCCTATTTCGCTCAATCCGGCACTCAGGGTATCAAAGAGCACATTGGTGCGTTTCCAGTTGATCAGGTCCCATGATTTCATCAGCACCAGGCCGCGGTTATTTCCCCAGCCATACTGTTTACCGTCACGTTCCCATTCTGTATCACGCAGACCATCTCTTTTTGCAAAAACATGCAGATCCGTCATGGCTAAATAAAAGCCGCCGTCGGGGCCGCGAAAGATATGCGGATCACGAATGCCTTTCTGCTGTGCGATGGTATCGCCTGCGATCACTGGCTTTCCATTGTTCAAAGCCGTAAATTGATAACCGTCGGGGCTCAACGCCATGTACAAACCATGCGTTTCATCTTTATGGAACACCATCAGGTAAGCGCTCATATCCTTTTCCTGCGGTACTGCATTTTTATACCGGAATTGTTTGAACCGCGCGTGCCCTTTCCCCGCTGAAACCAGGCCGATGCGCAATGCATAAAATCCGCCGAATTTGTTATGGTGCAACCCGGAAACATCAAGATTTTCTATCATGGAGGTCCAGGTTATTCCATCTTTGCTCACACCTATCCTTACCCTGTTTCCCTGGTTTTGAATCTTTACAAAGAAGTGTTTCCCCATTTTATTCGGGACTGTCACGGAGTCCTTTGCGTTTTTGTAAATGGTAAACCGGCTTCCGTCGGAAACTATCCCGGCATAGGCTTCCTCGTTGTAATACAAAATCAGGCCGGCCCTGTTTCCTTGTTCTGTAGTTATTTCTACCTGTGTTTCATAATTCTTATCAGTAGCAGTGGTCAGCAACAACCGGGCATTGGCCGGCGTCGTTCCTTTTGCTGCAACAAAAAAGCCTTGTTGTTTGAAGGTGAGCGCCTGCGGTGCAAACTCTTTCCAATAAGTCCATTGAAGACCTAATGAGCCGGCTTTGAAATCGTCTGATAACTCAAGCCCCTGTTTTACCGTTGTGTTTGCTTCGGGTTTTGCAGGAATAACAGGATTGGAAGTTTTAGTGCGGAACCAGCCGTCGCTTGTCCATGCAACGGGTTCGATCAGCGTTTGCCGGCCCAGGGTATGATAGCCATTGGCATAGGCATGATATACCATCCACCAGTTTCCGTTCACATCGTCGATCAATGTAGCGTGCCCTTTCGACCACCAGTTATCATCTGCACTATAAGTATGCACAATGGGGTTATACGGGGAATTCTCCCAGGGGCCCAATATACTTTTTGAACGCGCTGCAACTGCCATATGACTGGTTGCCGGTCCGGCCGTACCGCCTTCGGCAGAAGTGAGGTAATAATACCCGTTATGATAATTCAGCTTCGGCGATTCAAGACACATACATTCCGTTACCCAGCTTTTCGGGTAGCCCCAGCCTTCGTATACTTTTTTCTTTTGGCCGGTGGTTGCCAGGCCGTCTCCGGTCAATTGAATAACCTCGCCTTCACTCAAATACAGGTACCGGTTTCCTTTTTCATCAGCAACATGCCCCGGATCGATACCTGCCACTTTCAGGTCTATGGGTTTACTCCATGGCCCCCTGATATGATCTGCCCAAACCACCCAATTGGTACCGGCAGCCGGGTAATAGATGTAATATTTCCCCTTGTACTTCACCAGGTCGGGCGCCATGGCAGACCCTTTATACTCAGTGATCACCCGGCAAACAGGCTCCCAGTTCATCAGGTTGTTCGAGTGCCAGATCAAAAAACCGGGTGCGCAATAAAAAGGGGAATGCGTCATGTAATAATCTTCCCCCTCCCGAATAACAGATGGATCGGGATAATCGCCGCTCAAAATGGCTTTCGGATATTCCTGCGAGTACCCTGATAAAGATGCCAGGACGACCAAAGCAAAAAACAATGCTCTCATACAGCAATTAGTTGAAGAATAAATTGAAGCGAGTTATATCGCAACCGTAATTGTTGAACGCCCCAAAAATAGAGGGGGTAAAATGTAAGAGGGGTGGTCATTTGTGCCAAAAAAGGGGGTATAATTGTTCAATTCTCCCTAATCTGGCTTGCGAATGTTCTTATTGAGTTGCAGGTTGTTATGAAACGGTTTTCTAAAACGGCGAATGTACTCCGAAGGTTTCATGCCGAACAGCTGCGAAAAGTGTGCGCGGAAGTATTTGATATCATTAAAGCCGGTTATGGAAGCAATTTCTGTTACGTTGTTTTCGGTATTTATCATCAGTTCTGCCGCCTTGCGCAAACGAATAAATCTGATAAACCCGACGATAGACTGGCCGGATACCGAGTTTACTTTCCGGTACAAACTTGAACGACTCATCCCTATTTCGGTAGTGAGTGTTTTAATAGAAAATGTTTCATCATCCAGGTGATCCTCCACTATGCGGATACATTTGTCGAGGAATTCGCGGTACTCTACTGAAACCTTGCCATCGTTCTGCTGTAACGTAATTTCATTATAGAAATACTGCTGTAACGAATTACGCTTATTCAGCAGGCTTAACGCCCGCGCTTTCAGCAGTTCCTTTTCAAATGGCTTGGTAATATAATCATCTGCCCCCGCTTCAATACCCCGAAGCCGTGTTTCCGATGCGGTGCTGGCAGTTAGCAAAATAACTGGCATGTGCGATAAGGAAGGGTTTTCTTTTACCTGTTTGCACAACTCCAAACCGCCCAGCTCTTCCATTGCTATATCACTGATAATTAAATCAGGCAGGTATTGTTGTGCCAATGTAAGGCCCTCCCTTCCATTTATAGCCTGTAATACAGTAAACTCACTGCTGAATACTTTGTTTATGTAACTCCGCAGGTCGTCGTCATCGTCAACTATCAACAGAGATGGCTTCTCCGTAACCAGATCCGAAAGTTCTTTGCCTTTATCCGGTGTAACAACCGCTTCTTCGGGTATTGGCAACGCTGCTACAGGAGAAGCTGGTTGCTCCCCGTAGTTGATTTCGTGCCCGGCAAAGTGGGCAATGCTTTTTAATAAGGTAAGGGAAAAGCACGTGCCCTCGTTTACCCTGCTTTCGTATGTAACCTGTCCATGATGAAGCGTGGTAAAATGCTTTACGAGGAACAAACCGATACCAAAGCCGGTTTTGCCTGCGGTGGTGCTATCTTTCACCTGGTAAAAACGATTGAACAATTTATCACCTGTTCCGGCGGGAATGCCGGCGCCGCTGTCGTTCACCTGTATGTTCACCTGCGAATCGGTTGCTGAGAGTTTCAATACTACCAAACCGCCGGCGGGGGTAAACTTGATAGCATTAGACAGCAGGTTAAATAAAATTATTTCCAGCTTCTCCCGGTCGGCACACAGCTCCATTAGTTCATTGGCACACTCAAAACGATAGTCGAGTTTTTTAATACGCGCCTGTTGCACAAAGCTATAAAACACTTCCCTGCACAACTCCGTTGCATTCAGCATTGTAAGGTGCAGTGTATCAGCGGCTGATTCTGCTTTGCGAAATAACAGCAGTTGATCTACCAGGCTCAGCAGGCGGCGGGCATTGCGAAATACCATGTGCAGGCCTTCCTTTTGCATTGGTTCTTTTTCCTGCTCTATCATTTCTTTTACGGGATCAATGATCAGGGTAAGCGGGGTACGAAACTCATGCGAGAGGTTGGTGAAAAAAGTAAGGCGCTTTTCATGCACCTCTTTTTCTTTTTGTGCATTCAGCTGGGCCTCTTTGGTTTGCAGCTGTGCCACTTTCACCTCATAGTTCAGGCGGCTCTGGCGGGTTTTATAACTAATGAACAGGTATACAGCCGCAATCACACACACACCATATAATGTATATGCCCACCAACTGCGGTACCAGGGTGGTAACACGGTAATACGAATAGCAATTTGCTGTGGGTTCCATTCGCCCTCGCCGTTGGTGCTTTTTACCCGAAACACATAACTGCCTTCATCGAGGTGGGTGTAGGCGGCGGTGCGCATATTACCGGTATAGTTCCAGCTACGGTCCCACCCTTCCATATAATAAGCATAAGTAATCTTGCCCGGTACACTGTATTCAAGGGCTGTATATTTAAAAGACAGCACCGCCTTGTTATAAGGAAGGGTAATTGCGGCAATGTTACCATTCGCAAGCTGCTTTATATAAGAAGTGTCTTCGGTAACAGGCGTATTATTAATTACCACATCCGTCAGATGCAGTGGCGGCATGGCATGGTTTACGTGTATAGCTTCGGGGTAAAACAGGTTCAGGCCGTTAATACCGCCGAAAGCCAGCTCACCGTTGCGCAAGGCCAGGGCGCTGCTATAATGAAACTGGTTGCTTTGCAAACCGTCGGCCTGGTAATAGTTGCGGCAGCTGCGTTTGTTTATGTCGAACCGGGCCAACCCGTTAAACGTACTTAGCCACAAATGTCCGCCGCCATCTTCCAGTATAGTAAGCACCACATCACTGCTCAGCCCTTGCGAAGTAGTGTAGCTTGCGGCAACACGCCGGAGCTTTCTATCGAACAATTGCAGGCCTCCGCCTTCGGTTCCCAGCCACAGGTTACCACGGCTGTCTTCATAAATACTTCTTACTGCATAACCTATATTGTAATAAGTATGCTTTTTCGTGGCCCTGTCAATCTTTATCAGCTGGTTCAGGTTACCGGCCCACAACACGCCACTGCCATCTTCATACAGGGTAAACAAATCACTCAGTGATGCATCAAATACTTCAAACTTATCGGTTGCAGCGTTCAGCCGATACAATGCACCATACACACTATTCAGGCGCAGGGTAGATACCCAAAGCTGGCGGCTGCGATCTTCCAGCACGGCATAGGCTATTTTGTCTTCGGTATTGTTTACCGGGTTCAGTAAAGGATAATGCTCTATCTTTTGCGTGGCGGGTGTGTATCGATTAATGCCCTGGCGAAAAGTAGCTATCCATATATTGTGCGTGTTATCTGATTTGATTGCGGTAATAACAGCATTGTTTGAAAAAGAATTCACATCACCGGGGCGGTTGCGCAGGGTGGTAAAAATGTTGCTTTGTCTGTTCCATATAGATACGCCGCCACCATCGGTACCAATATATAGGGTACCATCATTGGCCTCGTATAAGGCAGATACCACTTTATCGGCCAGTGAATTGCTGTTGCCTGGTTCACAGGTGAGTGTTTGAAAGCGATCTTTGTGCGGATCTATCACCGCTGCTCCGCTGGTAGCAGTGCCTATCCATTTGCGGCTCTGACGATCTATAAACAAAGTATGCAACCCCACCCTGCTGAAGGATTGGCTGCCATCCTTTCTGTCTAACACAGCGGCTACCTGCTCTCCCGGCTTCCACGCCAGCAGCCGCCCTAACAAGGTACCTATCCAATAACGGCCTGCTGAATCAATGGAAAAGGTAAGAATACTACCGGCATCGGGCAGTTGCTGCTGATAGTTGAACAATATTGTTGGTACCGCGGTGGAGAGGTTATAACTGTACAGCGATGTGCCGTTGGCAATTATCAGGTTACGACCCTGTGTTTCGAGGCAGGCTGCATCAGGCATTGAGGCATTTACCAGCACCAGTTGTTTGGCGGCATAGTTATAGCGCGCCAGCCCGTGCTTTTGCACCAGCGCCCATACATTACCTGCGCCATCCATACGCACTGTTTTTACGGTGTAGCCGGTAATAGTGCGACCCGCCTGTACCAGCGGCACCGGCTCAGCCTCCAAAGCGCCTTGCGCGCACAACAACAAACCCATCCCTTCGGTGGCCAGAAAGATATTATTGCTACGATCGGCCCGCACCTCTTTTACCACAGCATTCAGAGGCTGGCTTTTGTTACCGTGCAGGTATACTGAACTGAATTTATCCCACAGCGTAGAAAGGCGGCTGGCGCCCTGCCTTGTAGCAATCCAGATATTATGCAGGCTGTCTTCTGTAACAGATAGTACAATGTTATGCACCAGTGAATGTGCATCGTTCGGTTTGTGGCGGTATACTTTACAGTCGTAGCCATCGAAACGGTTGAGTCCGTCGAACGTACCCAGCCACATAAACCCGTTGTGATCCTGGAAAATACTGCGTACCGTATTGTTAGATAATCCCTGTTCATTATCAAGGAAAGCGAGCGGCGGCAAAGGTGTTGCCTGTAACATAGCGGGCAATAACAGGCATACCAGCACACTCACAACAGCAGCGGTTTTTCGTATTGGGATTCTCACAAAATTCAACAATAGCTTGTACATGGCAATAAGCAAAATCGTAAAGTATAGCGGCTTGTAAATTACAGGTTTTAACGCAATTCCGGGCAACACAGGAGAGGAATTGTTGGATTAAAATACCGTGCCCGGGAATTGACGTACTTTTGCCGGATGCAGATATCTTCTTTCTCTATTGAGGACACACTTTCGAATTTACAGATCGGGGCATTGAATGAGATGCAGCAGGCATCTCTGGAAGCTAATAAAACGGCGAACGAAGTAGTATTGCTGGCAGATACAGGCTCTGGTAAAACGCTCGCATTCCTGCTGCCGGTAACACAATTGTTAGAAAAGAAGCACGTTACCCAGGCATTGATCATTGTGCCTTCGCGCGAACTGGCCCTGCAAATTGAACAGGTATTCAAAAAAATGG
>Ga0114129_10008399_pt1 | contig 14706 bp, 13 predicted proteins | sample RhiMetdeltSRZDD1_FD_80071 | JGI IMG/M metagenome (GOLD analysis project Ga0114129, IMG submission 80071) | Populus rhizosphere microbial communities from Tennessee, USA - Rhizosphere MetaG P. deltoides SRZDD1 (version 2) (version 2) | ecosystem: Host-associated > Plants > Roots > Rhizosphere >... | reverse complement strand
GACGCAGACGAGGCGAGCCATGAGATCCAGGAGTACGTTCGCCGCGGGCGCGCTGTCCTTGGCGAGTTGACCTCCGGGCGGTTCGGTACCTTCGTGAACGAATTGTTGTGAGCGCGCGGATAACGTGATTCGGATGCCTAGGGACAGGGAGGCGATCGCCTACCTGATCGAGGGAAACCGAATCAACAAGACTGATCTGTACAAAGATTCCGATCGGATTCCAGACTCGCAAACGACCACCGACGAGCAGATCCTGGCGATCGTGAAAGAGGACGAGAACGGACGGCACGTCCCGGTCTCGCTCGTCCTGTCGGTCGTCTTGCCTCAGATACCTCTCTTTGGTCCGTTCGGCTCGTGGGCTGGCTCCTCGAGGAGATCGTTCTTGTCGCAGGCGTTCCGGCCAAAACTACGATCTCCGGGGGCAGCGCAAAAGGGCGAGACATTGTGATCGCAGCAATTTCATCCCTCTCGCGAGTTCCTGTCCATTACGTAGACTGTTCCTCGCTCGCTGCTGACGACGTGTGGACGATAGGAAGCATTAGCCTGGAAGTTTACCGAATGCCCCTTACGCGATCCGCCCCCGACCCTCCTCTGCACAGGCCGGTTGTGGAAGTCGCGTCGAATGGCAGGCTCGACGTCGTCTCGTTCTGTCGGAGTCGGCTGGAAGTTGTTGATTCCACACGAGAGTGTTGAATAGAGCGAACGGATTCCCACCTCTCCGTCATCCGCTTCCGCTCGCGATGGATTGCGTGCCAGCTCGGGCGCGATGACTCCGCAATCACGCTTCTCCCCTCGTCTCGTTCGAAATGGCCGCTGCCATCCTCGTGACGCGCTGAGCGCGCACGCTCGATTCGAATTGGCACGACGAGGTCTCGACGAAGGTATGATCGAACGCGTGATGCGGAATCCGGAGCAGCGCGACGCAGTTCGGCCAGCGCGGGTGCTCCTCCGGTCGCGCGTCGAGATCCAGGGACGAATCCATCTCGTTCGCGTGTTCGCCGATACGGATCGAGAACCGGCGGAAGCGGTCACGGCGTACCGTACAAGCAAGGTCAACACGTATTGGAGACCCGAACAATGAAGGTGACCTCCGATTCACGGACGGACACGGTGACAGTGGTCCTGAAGGAAGGGGTCCCGGTTGCCGGAAGCGACGAGGACCAGCCGGGAATCATCCTGGACTATGACGCCCAGGGCAACCTTCTGTCACTCGAGATTCTCGACGCCTCGCGGCGCGTGACGGAAGCCAGCAATGTCGAGTTCCAGACGACGGAATAGTTCAGACGAAGATGCGAACGATCGGCGTGCTCGTCCTCGTGGCCGCCCTGCTGATGACCGGCATCGCAGCATCCGCGCAGAACGCTGCGCGGGCCGTCTGGGACGGCGTCTACACTGACGCGCAGGCCGCCCGCGGCGAGGTGCGCTACCAGGCGAGTTGCAGCCGTTGCCACAACGAGGGACCGCGACGCGGCGAGGCATTCATGCGCGACTGGAGCGGCACCGACCTCTCCGGTCTCTTCGCCCGCCTGAAGACCTCCATGCCGGCGGGCGCCCCGGGGAGCCTCCCCGACGCCGACTACATCGACATCGTTGCCTACGTGCTGCGCATGAACGACTTCCCCGCCGGGCGCGACGAGCTTACGTCCGCAAATGTCGCAACCGTCCGCGTCGAGGGGCGCAACGGACCCGAGCCGGTGCCGAATTTCGCGCTGGTGCGCGTGGTCGGGTGTCTGGGTGCAGGTCCCGGCACCGATTGGATCGTCACGAACGGCAGCGAACCCGCCCGCACGCGCAATCCCGGCGCATCGTCAGGTGAGGAGCTGAAGGGGTCGGAAAGCACCGCGCTCGGCAGCGGGACTTTCCGGCTCATGAACGTCTACCCGCGGCCCGAGGCGTACACGGGCCACAAGGTCGAAGCGAAAGGCTTCTTGATTCGGGACCCGAACGGCGACCGGCTCAACGCGACAGCGGTGCAGAGTCTCGCGCCGCGCTGTGAGAAGTAGCGTCCGGAAGGCCGTCTACGGCCGGCCGCCACGATCAAGCTGAAGCATGCGCGAAATCAGGCCTGATCTTGCGTTGCGCGGCTGCAGCGTCCTGTAGACGGGCCGATGCACGATGGACTCACGGCCCGACAAGAACATGATCCGCATCCTGAACGGATTAGGGTCGACGCCTCGTTCGATCCCCTCGTTCGATCCCTTGACGGCATCGGCCGTCGGTCTTAATCTTGCGCCTGCCCTGCAACGTAACCTTGACTTGGAAACCGCAGGCTGGCGCGGGCTGACACGCCGAATGATGGCCCGCTGAATCAGTCGGACACCACAACGAGGATCAGGATGGTGATGCGGACGATGACGATCGGGTTGGCTGGGCTGGCGTTCGCCGTGTCGCTCTGCGTACGCGCGGGCGCAATTGCCGAACCCCCCGCCGCGCCCGCAGTGGTCGCGCAGTCCTCGCCCTCGACCGGCGCGGTCCCACCCGCATCGAGTCACCGCCGGACAATTGATCGCTACTGCGTCCCCTGCCACAACGAGAAGCTCAAAACGGCCGGCCTGATGTTGGATGTTGCCGACGTCGCCACCCCGGGCGCGAGTGCCGAGGTCTGGGAAAAGGTGGTGCGCAAGCTGCGCACGAGCACCATGCCACCTCCCGACATGCGGCAGCCGTCGGTCGAAGAGCGTGGAGCACTGCTGTCGTGGCTGGAGACGTCGCTCGACCAGGCCGCCGCCGCGAGGCCGAATCCGGGACGCACCGAGACGCTGCGTCGCCTGAATCGCACTGAGTATCAAAACGCGATCAGAGACCTGCTCCTCCTCGAGATCGATGCGGCATCGCTCCTGCCGCCCGATGAAAGCGGCTACGGTTTCGACAACGTCACCGTCGGCGATCTGCCCCCGACACTGGTGGACCGATATATCTCGGCTGCACAGAAAATCAGCCGCCTGGCGACCGGCAGCACGCGGGGCTCGCTGCAGAGCGACATCATCCGCGTCGCGCCCGACCTCACGCAGGAGCAGCATGCCGCCGGACTCCCGATCGGCACGCGAGGCGGGGTCTCGATCAAGTACACGTTCGCGCAGGACGGCGAGTACGACATTCAGTTCTATCTCGCACGCGGTTATTCCGGAGACATCGACGGGCTGAGGGGGACGGACCAGCACGAGATTCGGCTGTTGCTGGATCGAAAGCCGATCGGGACGATGACGGTGCAGCGGCCTCCGGATGGCGACGATTCCCTGCTGGACCGCAACCTGAAGATTCGCGTGCCTGTGTTGGCAGGGCCGCACGAACTGGCTGTCACGTTTCTACCGAACTCGTCGTCGCTCCTCGAGACGGCGCGCCAGCCCCTGCAGGCGCACTTCAACGAGCGGCGCCATCCGCGGATTACGCCGGCGATTCAGCAGGTGTCGATCACCGGACCGTATTCCGCGAAGGGCGCTGGCGACACGCCCAGCCGCCGCCGGATCTTCGTCTGCCGGCCGGCCGAGCCGAGGCAGGAAGACGCGTGCGCGCGGCAGATTCTTTCCACGCTGATGCGGCGCGCGTTCCGGCGGCCGGTCTCCGAGGCGGATCTGGAAAAGCCGCTGGCGCTCTATCGCGAAGGCAGGTCAGGCGGCGGCTTCGACGCGGGGATCGAGCGGGCCGTGAGCGCCGTTCTGTTCAATCCTGAATTCCTGCTGCGCGTCGAGACGGATCCGGCTGGTATGAAAGCCGGCATGCCCTACCGCGTCAGCGATCTCGAGCTGGCGTCGCGCCTGTCGTTCTTCCTCTGGAGCAGCATTCCGGACGACGAGCTGCTGGACGCGGCGATTCGAGGTGAGCTCCGCCGGCCCGAGGTGCTCGAGAAACAGGCGCGCCGGATGCTCGCCGATCCGCGCTCGTTCAACTTCGCCAGCAATTTCGCCGGGCAGTGGCTCCGGCTGCGGAATCTGGAGTCGGTGAACCCGGACCAGCGCCTGTATCCGGACTTCGACGACAACCTCCGGCAGGCGTTCCGTCAGGAGACCGAGCTCTTCGTGGACAGCGTGCTGCGCGAGGATCGCAGCGTGCTCGACCTGATCAGAGCGGACTACACGTTCCTCAACGAGCGCCTCGCGAAGCACTACGGGATTCCCGGCATTTACGGCAGCCGGCTGCGGCGCGTCACGCTCGCGCCCGATAGCAAACGCGGAGGACTCCTGCGCCACGGCAGCGTCCTGTCGGTCACGTCCTTCGCGACGCGGACCTCGCCGGTGATTCGTGGCGTGTGGGTGTTGAGCAATATCTTCGGTGCGCCTCCGCCGCCGCCGCTTCCGAATGTGCCGGCGCTCGACGGAAACGTGCCCGGCAACCTGCCGATCCGGGAGCGGCTGGCCGCCCACCGCAAAGACCCCGTGTGTGCAAGCTGCCACCGCACGATCGACCCGGTCGGCTTCGCGCTGGAGAACTTCGACCCGCTTGGCCGGTGGCGCGACAACGACGGGGACAATGGAACCATTGACGCGGAGGGGGGACTGCCCGGGGCCGGCAACCTCAAGGGCGTGGCCGGACTGGAAGAGGCGTTGCTCCGCCGTCCGGAGCTCTTCGCCGGCACGGTGACAGAAAAGTTGTTGACCTTCGCCTTGGGCCGGGGCGTAGAGTACTACGACGGGCCGGCGGTCCGGCGAATCCTCCGCGAGTCCCAGCCAGGTGGCTATCGCTTCTCGTCGCTGATCCTTGGAATCGTCAAGAGCGCGCCGTTTCAGATGAGGAGAGCGTCATGATCATCACGAAGAAAGCGCTGCCGCGTCGCACGTTTCTGAAGGGCCTGCAGGCCACGCTGGCGCTGCCGCTGCTCGACGCGATGATTCCGGCGGCGACCGCGCTGGCCCAGACGGCAGCGAAGCCCGTGCGGCGGCTCGGCTTCGTCTACATCCCTATGGGATGCGACCACGGCCGCTGGACGCCGGCCGGCCAGGGCACGCTCGGTGAGTTGACGCCCATTCTGGCGCCGCTCGAGCGGGTCAAAGAGCAGCTCACGGTGGTCACCAACCTCAGGCTGGAACAGTCGTACCCCGGCACGCACGACACGGCAAACGCGGGCTTCCTGAGCGCAGCCTTCGCCAAACACACCGAGAGCTCGGACTATTACCTGGGCACCACCGCCGACCAGGTGGCGGCGAAGCAGATCGGCCGCGACACGCAGCTCCCGTCGCTCGAGCTGGCGATGGACCTGAACCCGCTCGCCGGCGTGTGCAACAACGGGTACGCCTGCGTCTATCAGAATTGTCTCTCGTGGTCGTCGCCAACGACCCCGCTGCCATCCGAAGCGCATCCCCGGATCGTGTTCGAGCGTCTTTTCGGCGAAGGCGAGGGCGCCGACGGCCGGCGGGCGGCTCTGCGCGCCCGCGCCAGCCTGCTCGATTCGTTCAGCGACGACATCGCGCGGCTCAAGCGCAGAGTCGGGATGACCGACCGCGTGCGCGTCGATCAGTACCTGGACACGATTCGCGAAATCGAGCGCCAGATCCAGCGCGCCGAGTCGGGAGCGGCGAGCGATCCGATGCCAGACATTGATCGGCCGGTGGGCGTCCCGGCGGCGTTCGCCGACCATGCGAAGCTGATGTTCGATCTCCAGGTGCTGGCGTTTCAGGCCGACATCACGCGGGTGGTGACGTTCCAGCTCGCGCGCGAGCTGAACAACCGCACGTATCCGGAAATCGGCGTGCCGGACCCGCACCATCCGACGAGCCATCACGGCAACGACCCGGAGAAGCTCGCGAAGATCGCCAAGATCAACCAGTTCCATGTCTCGCTCTTCGCGTACTTTCTCGAGAAACTGAAGGCCACGCGCGAGGGCGACGGGTCGCTGCTCGACAACACCGTCTACCTGTACGGAAGCGGATTGGGTAACTCCAGCATCCACGACCACGACAATCTGCCCATTCTGGTCGCGGGTGGAGCGGCGTGCGGGATAAAGGGCGGCCATCACATCCGGTACGAGACCGGCACGCCGCTGGCAAACCTCCATCTCACGCTCCTCGATCGAGTCGGGGTCAGGCTGGACAAGTTTGGAGACAGCACCGGCAAGATCGAAGATCTCTTCGATCCGGTCGCGCTTTAGGGGTACGTCGTTCATACGGTCCATCAGACGTCGGTAGCGGCGGGAGACGGCACATGATGTGGCGACGAATCGCTGGACTCACTCTCCTTGTGATGGGCATGGCCGCGGCGTCCATCGCGGCCGACAATCCGACGCTCGCGGATGCGGCCGAACAGCGGAATGCGGCCCTCGTCCGCACGCTTCTGGCTGGACGCGCCGACGTCAACACCGCGCAAGTCGATGGCATGACGGCGCTGCACTGGGCGGTGTACCACGATGACGCCGAGATGGCTCGACTCCTGGTGCGATCGGGCGCCAACGTCAACGCCACGAATGTCTACGGCGTGCCGCCGTTGTATCTCGCTTCGATGAACGGTAACGCGGCTCTCGTAAAAGCCCTGCTCGATGCCGGCGCCGATGCGAACGCGTCGCAGCCGGGCGGAGAGACGGTGCTGATGACCGCGGCGCGTGCGGGAAGCGTTGATGCCGTCAAAGCGCTGCTCGCGCGCGGCGCCAACCCCAATGCACGGGAGCGCCGGGATCAGACGGCGCTCATGTGGGCCGCGGCCGAGGGGCATGCCGCGGTCGTGCAGGCCCTCATCGACGGCGGTGCGGACATCCGCGCCAGGCTCAAGTCCGGATTCACACCATTGTTCTTCGCCGTGCGCGAAGGCCACATCGAAGTGACGCGCACGCTCCTCAAGGCTGGCGCGAACGTCAACGAAGCGCTGCAACGTGAGGAGCGCGGACCCGGCGTGCCGGTGACCGAGGCGGTCGTCAACGGTACCAGTCCGCTCCTGATGGCGGTGCACAACGGGCACTTCGAGCTCGCGGTCGCCCTGGTGGACGCCGGCGCCGATCCGAACGATCACCGCACCGGATTCACGGCGCTCCATGCGGTGACCTGGGTGCGGAGGCCGGATGCGAGCGATGCCGGCGATCCGCCTCCGATCGGATCGGGTAATGTGACGAGCCTTCAGTTCGTCCGCGCGCTCGTGGAGCGCGGCGCGAACGTGAATGCGCGTCTGGACAAGGACGCCCCGAAGGCCTCCTATGCGGCAACGCTGCTGAAGACGGAGGGCTCGACGCCGTTCTTCATGGCCGCCGACCGTGCGGACGTTCCGTTGATGCGTGAGCTGCTCAAGTTGAAAGCGGACCCGCTGCTGCCGAATGCCGACAACACCACGCCCCTGATGGCCGCCGCCGGCCTGGGCACAGCGAATCCGCTGGAAGAGGCGGGCACGGAGGCCGAGGCGCTCGAGGCTGTGCGGGTGCTGCTCGAGCTCGGCGCCGACGTCAACGCCGTGGACAGCAACGGTGACACGGCCATGCACGGCGCCGCGTACGGCAACTTCCCGGCGATCGTGCAACTGCTGGCGGATCGCGGCGCCGACATCAATATCTGGAAGCGGCAAGACACCGCGGGACGAACGCCGTTGTTCATCGCCGAAGGCTACAAGGAGGGACGACCGCAGCCGTCGAAGCCGACCATTGACGTGCTCCGTCGTCTCATGGTGGCGGCAGGCGTTCCGACGGACGGGACGAGACCGCGAATACGAGACATCTACGAAAAGGTGCCCGACCCTCCCAAAGACCCGCCCAAACCATAAGCGGCGCTCAGGAAGTTCGCCTCGGCGTCTGTGATGGCCATGACCACATTCATGTCGAGACTGAGTGCAGGCATAGTCATTGCGGCAGCCGCCGGCGCTGTAGGCGTTGCGCAGCACACGCCGGGGCCGACCGGCTGGTCGGCCAGCAACTACGATGAAAGCGCCAACCGCTACAGCCCGCTGACGCAGATCACGCCGGCCAACGTCAAGACGCGCGGTGCTCCCGCGTGAACCAGCCGAGGAGGGCCGCAACGATCAAATGCAGGGGAACCACGCCGGGAGTGTACCCAAGCGGCGCGGACAGAGTTTTCGGACATTACGCGCAGAGCACTACGTTTTTCCGTCGCATAGACGCGACGGAAGACACATGCTCCTTCCAAATCGATGCGGAAGCGTTACATTCCGCCGCCGACCAGCGCCCACGCGAGTCAGTCTCTGCCGTGCCACGCAATCGTGAGGAGGATCGCGCTCTCTTCAAGTGCCGTAACTTCATGAGGCACGGCACGATCGAGCGCCAGCAGACCGCCAGGACGAAGGTTGAACGTCCGTCCCGAGGCTCGCAGCTGAATATGACCGGACAGTACCTGCACGGATATTCGGCCGTCGGTGTTGTGTTCGGGCATTCGCGCGTTGGCCTGGAGTGCGGTCAGAACGACTCGGAGATCGTCGTACTTGATCAACGTTCTGGCGTTCTGGCCGGTACTCCACGTCGTCTCAGCCTTCAGCCGATGGACTTCGGCCGGCAGGTCGAACTCCATAAATGGATCGGCGGCCGGCGGCATGTGCGGCCGGCGATGGGACTCATGTTCCATATGCGTCCTTTCATGATTACGGAGTGAGCACCGCCCGACGGGGCACCTGGCCGTACTTCACGCGTTCGTACACGTCATCAAGCTGGCCGAGAGATCCGGAATTCCGGTGGGATCGGCGTCACCCGCCCGCTTTCCGCCAATGCGAGCACCTCCCGGAGTTCGCGGATGTTCCCCCACCACGACGCCGCGACCGAGACTTCTGGCTTGACAGTCTTCATTGCTGTCACATGCGCCATCCCGCGGCAAGACCGACCTGGACGACGCGGCCGGCTGGTTGCGTGCTGCCCAGCGCCTGGCGGAATACAAGACGCCCGAGAACGATGCCGCCGATATGTGTCCGATGTGCACGGCGGGAATTCGCGTCATGACGTTCTGAAACGCATCGACGAGTGCGCCGTCCTTCCACCCCTTCCGCACCTCGTTTCGAAGTTCGCCGAGCGCAGCATCAGGCGTGAACGCCGCCTTGTACGGCGGGTCAGCCATTACGGATTGTCAACCATTTGTCAGCCGACTGCTGGCTAGCGGAACCTGCGAGGCGCTTGTCGCCGATCGCCACCGAACTTGATGGACGTTCGTGCTCGGCAACTCTCTCCTCACGACTGGTCGCGAAAAATCATGGCTCCGATTGAGCGTCGAGCTCCTGTAACAACCAACTCCGTGCGAGGCGCCAATCGCAGGCGACGGTGTCGGGGCACCCGGCTTCAGCGCGCAGGTCCCTTCGTCGAGGATGACCAACTAATTAGTTCAAAGCCGCAAGTCGGCAGACCCTCAGCCCGAAGAGTATCTCGGCATTCTTGAGGCCTTCGAGCGTTTCGATCAAGCACGCGCCAGCACCACGACGGGTGTTATCGTAGCGACTGGATGACGGGCATTCTCTACCTACTGTTTTTTTGTTCCGGCCTCAGCGGATTGATCTACCAAGTCGTATGGGCCCGCGTGTTTGGAAACGTGTTTGGGAACACGATCTACTCGGTGTCGATGATCGTCGCGATCTTCATGGCGGGGTTGGGGATCGGCAGTTACGTCGTCGGCGCGTGGGCGGACGGCCGCTATCTTCGCCAACCGGAGTCCCTGGTCCGCACGTACGGACAATTCGAGGTGCTCATCGGGTTGATGGGACTTGGCATCTCCGCGCTCCTGCCGCATCTGGGTCTGCTCTCGGCGGTGGTCTCCTCCTACTCGCGCGATGCGGGCGGTTGGTACGTGCTCTCAATGACGTCCTATTTGGCCCGTGGAGGGATCGCCATCCTCTTGCTCACGCCGATCACGATGCTGATGGGAGGCACGCTGACTCTTCTCATCCGGCATCTCGTTCGAAGCGACCTTGCGATCGGTGGATGGCGGATCGCGCTTCTCTATGGCCTCAACACGGCGGGCGCCGCGTTGGGTTGCTTTCTAACGGATTTTTCACTCGTGCCGGCGGCTGGTCTCCAGGCCGCGCAAGCGGTCGCGGTGTTCTTCAACTTCATCGCGGCGGCTGGCGCGCTGGTTCTCGCGCGGGTCCGGCTAAAGCCGGACCCTACCGGCTCCGGTGGGGTCCGCCTTCAACCGGATCCGAGTAAGGCGCGGGCAAACGCCGGTAGGGACCGGCTTCAGCCCGACCCGAGCAGGCTAGCAGTCCCTATGACCGGGCTCGCGTTGGGGTTATCCGGCTTCGCGGCGATGGGAATGGAGATCGTCTGGTTCCGCCACTTCACGCTCTTGCTGGGAGTGTTCCGTGCGGTGTACTCCCTGCTGCTGACCGTTATCCTAATCGGCATTGGCGCGGGGTCTCTCGTCGGCGGCTTCTTGCACCGCCGTACGGAGCGACCCGGCCAGTGGCTGGTCGCTGCGCAAGGATTCTTCGTCGCTTCGACATTGCTCGGGCTGGTCGCTGCCGATGCCCGAGGTCTCACGACCACCGCCCAGGCAGTCGAACGCACGCTCAGCGAGAAATCCGCGGTGGCGCGAAGTGCCGTGGAGCTGTGGTTCAATGCGCGGCCAATCCTCTTTGAGGTCGCAGTGCCAGCCCTGTTGATGGGCTTCGCCTTTCCACTCGCCAATGCGATGACCCAGCGTGCGGAACAGTCCGTCGGCCGGCGCGCGGGCGTGCTCTATCTCTCGAACACGGTCGGCGCTGTGTGCGGTGCCCTCGGCGCTGGCTTTGTCTTTCTGCCAATCGCAGGAATCCAGGGCACCGCCACGATCCTTGCGGTCGCCGCGTTGCTCGCCATGGTGCCACTCTCCTTCGCAACGCTCGCGGAACCGCGCGTGCCCATCGCGACATCGGGCTCCGCGCTGGTCGGGGGCGTGGCAATCTGGCTGTGGCTGCTGTTGCCCTCCAATTACGTGATGGCCAGAGCGTTCTCGCCGCCGACAGAGAATGAGCGGCTCGTGACGCAGAGCGAAGGAGTAGTCGAGGTGATTGCGGTGACAGACGACGCCGACGGGCGAAGACGGTTGTTCACGAATGGGCATCCCATGTCGTCAACCGGACGAAACGACCAGCGCTACATGCGAGCCCTCGCCCACATTCCGCTCCTTTGTCTCGATAACCCCCAGGATGTCCTGGTCATCGGCTTCGGCGTGGGCAATACGACGCACGCCGCGACGCTCCATCCTTCCGTCCGCCGTGTCGAAGTCGCGGATCTTTCCAGGCACGTCCTCGCCCACTCCAGCTATTTCAAGGACGCCAATCGGAATGTGCTGAGCGATCCGCGAGTGGTCGTCTACGTCAATGACGGGCGGCAACATCTGCAAATGCAGCCCGAGGCGTCGTACGACCTGATTACATTGGAGCCGCCGCCGATTGCCCACGCGGGAGTGGGCGCGCTGTATTCCAGGGAGTTTTATGCCCTCGCCCGCTCGCGGCTCAAACCAACGGGCTACATCAGCCAGTGGCTCCCGGCCTACCAGGTGCCGCCGACGCCGACGCTTGCGATGATTCGCGCGTTCGTCGAGATCTTCCCGCATGCCGTGTTGCTCTCGGGCGCTCAGCCCAACCTGCAGCTCGTCGGCGTGAACGATTCGCGCATCGAGATCGACCCCGGCCGTATCGCCACAGCCCTCTCGAGAGCTCCTGCCGTGCAAGCGGACCTGCAGCGGCTGGACCTCGGCACCGTGCGCGAAATTGTCGGTACATTCCTCGGATCGGCGCGGACGCTCGCCGAGGCGAGCCGAAGGTCCATTGCGGTGAGCGATGACCGTCCGCTGCAGGAATACAGTGTCAAATCGTTGCTCAACTTTGGTTCTACGGGTGCACCGCCATCGGTGGTCGACCTGCGCGGGATCACAGAGTGGTGTCCGACATGCTTTGTTTCCGGGAAACCCATTGCTCTCGTGGACGGGCTCGACACCTACCTCGCGGTGCTTGCCCGTGCCTACATGGTGCCGCTCGAGGGCATGACAGCGAATTTTGCGGATCCACAGACGCAGAAGATGATCAAGGGCAGTCGATATCTCGATACCATTCTTCATAGCGCGGCAATTGTGCGCACCGACTTGGGCGCCAACCTCGCGTCAGAGGGGAGGCTCGAGGAAGCTATCGAGCAGTTCAAGGAGGCGCTGAGGCTGCAACCGGAGCTCGCGATGACGCGGCGCTATCTCGCCGCCGCGCAACAGGCGCGCGATTCCACATCGAGGTGAGGAGGGACGAGGCAACAAGAATTCCTCCATCACCGCGGTGGACAGGTGTAGGATGCCGTCGAATTCCAATGGCCAGAAAGGGTAATCCGACTAGCGAAGGAGCCCCATCATGCGAAGTCGGTTCGGGCTCTTGATGATTGTGGTCGCGGCCGCCGCAGTGGTTGCCATCGTCGCCGTCGTTTCTCTCTTCGTGCCAGGGACCGCGGGTCAGGCGCAGCGTGCGGCGCGCATCGATGGCCACCCGAACTTCAGCGGAATTTGGCAGGCCTTGAACGAGGCGGATTGGGACCTGGAAGCCCATCATGCGTTCCCGGGCTTCGTGTGGCAAGAAGGCGTGCATCCGCTGGCTCTCGTGCCCGCGGCCCCTGCGCTCCCGCTAGGCACCATCGGTGCCGTACCCGGCTCGATTGGGGTGGTCGAAGGCGGCACCATTCCGTACACGCCTGAAGCGCTGAAACGGAAGATGGACAACAAGGCCCACTGGCTCGATCGCGATCCCGAGGTCAGGTGCCTGGTGGGCGGCATCCCGCGCTCGATGTACATGCCATATCCATTTGAAATCATCCAGAGCGCGAACAGGGTTGAGATGGTCTTCTCGTATGCGAACACCGGACGGACCGTCTACATGGACAAGGTCGAGCCGCCGCCCATCGATACCGGCATGGGCTTCTCGATGGGTCGGTGGGAGGGCGATACCCTGGTCACCACCGTGACCGGTTTCAGACCCGAGACCTGGCTCTCCCGTGCGGGCGATTGGCACAGCGACGCGTTGAAAGTGACCGAACGCTTGACTCCGGCAGGTAACCTCAATGACATGTTCGCGCTGTGGTACGAAGCGACGATCGAAGACCCGAACACGTTTACGCGCCCCTGGAAGATCAGGATGCCGCTCTATCGCCGCCTCGAACCGAATGCCCAGTTGATGGAATTCCGGTGTCAGGAGTTCCTCGAGGAGTTGATTTTCGGACATCTTCGCAGACAGCAACTGGTCAAGACGTGGTCAGGAACGACCCTGGACGTCAACATCGTGCGGAAGGTCCCCGCCGATGAGGGGGTTCTCTACCAGCGGTTCTGGGATCCGTCGAAACCATCCGTCACACGGTGTGACGGGAAGCCCTGTGGCGGACCTTAAATCGTCATACGCAATATCGACGCGCCGCAGGAGCCTGCGGCACGCGTTGACATCGAAATCATTCGGGCACATGCTGCGCCTGGCGCTCTTCGTCGCACCGTTCCGATACGTTCGGTGAAGCTGGTCGAGGAGGTGGGAGATGAGGAAGCGATTACCCCTGTTGATGGGTCTGGCGGCGGTAATTGCGGTCGCGGTGTGGGTGTCTGCCTCCGGCCGGAACCGGACAGCGCTCAAAACCTCAGGGGGCGAGCCGGACTTGCAGGGCATCTGGGACGCTATGCCGAACCAGATACCGATGCAACGACCAGCGAAGTACAAGGACCAGGAGTTTTTCACCGAAGCGCAAATCGCCGAATTGGACAAGCTTCGGGAGGCGTTGCCCGGGAATGAGACGCGCTCGGTGCGGGGGACCGAACAGGACGTCGCGGGCGCCTACAACGCGGTCTTCACCTCGCGGAGGCCCACGGGACGGCGCACGTCGCTGATTGTGGATCCGCCGGATGGGCGAATGCCTCCCGTCACCCCGGAAGTGCAGCAGAAGAGGGCCTACTTGCGAGAGCGGGAGCTGGCCCTGCTGGAAGCCACCGATACATGCAAGAACAAGATGCCCGGCTGCGAGGGCGGGAAGTACACCGGGGTGCCATCACCGAGGCGAGATGAGCCGTACAAGTACTACCCGAATTTCCGCCAGAACAAGATGGACGGTCCGGAAGACCACGGGACGATGAACACACGGTGTCTGGGGACCAACGTGCCCGTATTTGATGGGTACCGTCAGATCGTGCAGACACCTGGAGTCGTCTCGATTTTCTATGACGTGGGCCAGGGGCAAGGCTTCCACCGGGTCATCCACATAGGCGACCGGCCGCATCTTCCGTCAAGCATCCGCTCGTGGTGGGGGGATTCGGTGGCCCATTGGGAGGGGAACACACTGGTCGTCGACGTGACAAATTTCAACGGCAAGATCGACTTCCAGGGATCCGCCGAGAACTTGCATCTCGTCGAACGCTGGACCCGCACCGGTCCAGACACGATCGAGTACGTCGTCACGATGTCCGATCCGACAGCGTGGACAAGACCATGGACCGTTAAGCAAGAATTTGCCAGGCAGAGCGATCAGGCGAATCGGATCTACAAGGAGCCTCGGTGCGCGGACGGAGAATACGCGCGGTTCGCGATGCTCAAGGGGGCTCGCGATCTGGAGAAGGCCTACGCCGAGGGGCGAGGGCCTCATCCAGCCACCGTGAACGTTGCCACACCTACGAACTCGGCAAATGTGCTTGCACTCGAGGCGGGCGAGGAGGAGTCTGATCCGTTGGGGCAGTAGGCGTGAATTCGTCCGGCCGACGCTTCACGGACGCGCTCGGCAGCGGCACCGCCCGAGAGCCACTGAGTGACAATCGTTGCGCGTTCGGAATTTGCCCTTCCAAGTAGGGCGTGAGGCGGAGCGAGCGACAAGCCGTCACT